>Ga0316204_10004906_pt1 | contig 23180 bp, 24 predicted proteins | sample 6monrhotite_MG_2_FD_205661 | JGI IMG/M metagenome (GOLD analysis project Ga0316204, IMG submission 205661) | Microbial mat bacterial communities from mineral coupon in-situ incubated in ocean water Damariscotta River, Maine, United States -... | ecosystem: Environmental > Aquatic > Marine >... | reverse complement strand
CCGCGTCGAGTTAGGTGATCCGGCGGAGCAGATTCTGAGCTGCGCTCGCAAGTCTGAGTTCGACCTCCTGGCCATGTTTTCCCATGGGCGCACCGGAACCGCCATGCTGACGCGCGGGAGCGTTGCTGAGCGTGTCCTGAGGCGAAGCGAGGTGCCTGTCTTGCTATGCACCCCACACTCGCTCCCTGCGGTGAGCAACCAGCGACCGTTCAGGAAGATCGTCGTCCCCTTGGACGGGTCCCCGTTGGCAGACGAGATATTGCCGGCAGTCCAAGCCTTGGCTCTCTCCTGTGGGTCGGAGGTCACTCTGCTGCGAGTGGAAGTTGATCACTACCCTGGCCCGCCACCAGCTGACTCCGACTGGTGGACTCCCGAGCGGCGGGAGACGAGCGTTGCACCGTTGAATGACCAGTTCAAAGCGCTCAAGGAAAGCGGCGTGGACGTCAAGCGAGCAACGGTCTACGACCAGCCTGCGCACGGGATCCTCGGCGCCGCTTCGGACGCGGACCTAGTGGCCATGACCACTCACGGCCGCTCCGGGGTTTCGAGGTGGTTCTTCGGGTCAGTTGCAGAGGCAGTCCTCCGAGAAGCCCGCTGTCCCCTCCTTGTGTGGCGCTCCACGAAAGCGTGATCCTGATTCGACTGCGTCGAAGGCTGTAGTCGATCGGAAGCGCCAAGTCATGGGCCCTGAGGCTGCCGTAGTCGTGGTTGGACATTAGTCCAATGCCCCTCGTCAGCGCTCACCAATGCGTCAGGCTCGACAATCCCGCTTGTCGGTCCCGTAGCGCTTTAGCTTCCGTAGCGCTTCAGCTTCCGAAGCAGTGTCTGCGGACTGACGCCCGTCACACGTGAGCATTCTTCTTCTGGACTCCCCCCAGGAATCGACGCTCGAACACCGCAGCCAAATGAACGAGTCAATGTCCGCGTCCTCTCCACATCTGGAGCGCGCCGCAGGGACCGACATCGGGCTCTACTCACGTAGTGCGCGAAGACCTGGCCCCGGTCCCCATGCGACTGTCGAACCTGACCGCGTTTGGTGAGGGCAGCCACGTAGGAGGAGATCACCGACCCCTGGACACCCAGGTCCCGCGCAAGTCGAACCACTGTCCGTGGTCCGTGGACACGAAGCTCACGGAGGATCTCCTGAGACATGAGTCCTAGGGGGTTGACTCCTCGGGTTCCGACCTTGCGGACTCTCGCGACCTCACCCTCGAGCCTCGCCAGCTGGTCCATGACACCCTGAGCGTAGGGGTGCTCTGCGACGTGTTCGGGGCAAAACGGCTTGTCCTTGCGGGTCGTCTTCTCGCAGCTCGGCGAGGCGCACACAGGTCGCTCTGGCCTCCTGCTCACGGCGCTGGGCTGGACGGCGCGGATCATGCTCCCGCTTCCTGGCGCTCGCGGCGCACCGGTTGCATTGCCACGCCTGGGAAGTGCCCTTGATCGGCCTGCCCGAGGGAACGCTCCCAGCAGCTCAGGGCTCGTCGAATCCAACGCCGCAACCGATTCAGCTGGTTCATGATCTCTCCTCCTGACCAGATTCTGTCTTGGAAGTGCGAAGGGCCCTAGTCGAAACTGGCGCGCCGCAGATTCGAAGAATTCGAACCTGCTGGTCGTGAGGCTCGACGCAGGAATCTCCGGAATGTCCCTACGATGACCTCGACGTCGCGGGCCGCGGCTGCGACGCGGCAGAAATGAGCAGAGTGGGACATGCCTTGGACACACTTCTTCAAGCGCGCGGCCGACGTCGGCGGGCCGAGCCTGAATGACGTCATGGACGGCCTCTCTCGCCTCTTCGAGGGCATGGGTGAGGAGGAGGTGTACCAGGTCGCCTGCCACGAGATGAGACAAATCCTCCGGTGTGACAGGGTTGCCCTGCTCCTGCACGACGCTGGCGCGGCGACAGCCAGCGACGGCGACTGGGTGCTCAAGGTGGTCGGCGGCGAAGGCGTCGGGGCTGCGGTGAGGCACGCCGAGGCGACGGCGCTACCCGAAGTGCGCGTCGGCGACCGCGTCGACTACAGCGAGGAGGTCGCCCACGGAGTCATGCTCAAAGCGATCGCGCTGGCGTTCGAGCGAGGGGAATTCTTTGGCTGCGACGTCGAGCGCGGCCACGTGGCGCTCCTAGCAGACCCCGGGCCAGATGACGACCTCGGTTCTGGCGACCTGTCCCTCATGGCGATTCCGCTCGCGTATCACCACCGGGTCGGCCGAGTGGTTGAGCGTTCGAGGGTCGGCGTCCTCGCGCTCTACGGACTGCCCGTGGCGTGTGACCTTCGGAAGCTGGAGGGGTTCTTTCGGTCGCTTGTGGGTTACGCCGTCACGACGCCATCGTGTTCCCTGCGAGATCCAGTGACCGGGCTGTTTACAGCGAGCCACATGGAGAGTGAGCTGAAGCGGTACCTCAACACCTTCACGCTGACCAAGCAAAAGTTGGGCGGCGGATTGGTCGTTGGAAAGGTGGACGCGCTCGGATTGCTCCGGCAGAAGCTTCAGTCCGAAGGAGCGCTCCCCCCAGCAGCGGTCGGGCAGCGGGTGTCTGAGATCCTCCGCGACGTCGGTGCGTGTCTGGAGCGGCACACGAGTGACTACGACATGGGGAGCGTGGGGTACCGCTGCGGCGTCCCTGCGCGCATGGGGTCCGACACCTTCGCGGCGCTCTTGCCACTCCTCAATAGTGAACAGCTTTCGCTCTGGTGCCGGCGCCTCGCGAAGGCCGTCTCGGACCTCAAGATTCCGGCCGTGGGTGACGAGCGCGCCGTCCTCACGGTGAGCCTCAGGGCGTTGCCGTTCGGTCTCCCCGGCACGTCCCGCAGCAGCTCGGTCTGGGACGTCGCCCAGGAATGCCTAGCGGCTTTGGACAGGGACCAAGCGCGCGCAGGCTCTAATAGACGCGCCTTGGCCAGCGCGACCGCGGACTTGCAGCTGCTGGCTAGGGAGGGTTGGCAGCCGCTTTAGCGCGCGCTCATGCCACCGCCCGCCGGGAGCTAGCCCCGGCCGCCTGTCGATTGGCTTGGATCGCTGGGGAGGCATTCGAAAATCTCGAAGGCGCACTTAGTGCGTTTCGCTGTTACCGCAATGAGTTCCTGGCGTATCACGGAGGCATGCGAAGGAGGCATGCCATGAGATTCGCCCGAACGACGACCACCCTGGGTTCTCTGGTGCTCCTGCTCGGAGGTTGCGCGGGGCTGCTCTCCCACCACGAGCAGCGGGACGACGGGAGGCCCTCCTCGCCACTCCGGCTGTTCGAGGGCCCGTTGGCGCCTGCGCCTGCCGTGCCGGCAGGCCAACTGCCCACGCCCCAACTATGGAGGGTCCCCGCCTTGTTTAGCAGCGCCGTTGGGGGCGACGAAGGCGTCCACAACGGCGCATGCCTGTCTCGCGCGCTAGCTCCTGACGCTCCGGCGGTTCAGCTGCCCAACTTCCGCTCGCTCGAATTCGCCGTCGCCCCCGAGAGCGCCAGGCGCGCCTCCTGGCACGTGACCTTCAGCAACCGACCTGATCCGGTCTGGTTCCAGCGACCCTCCGCCGTCGACCCAGTCCCGCTGTTCGAGAGCGCGCAGGTCGGGCGAATGCTCTCTGACAATCCGCGTGCTGGCGGCATTGGCGGCTTCACTGGCCTCCTGACCAGCGAGGACGGCCCCGCCGTCATCTGCGGCTACCGGTTCGACTTCTAGCGTGGCCTCTCCATGAACACCCCCAACCCAAATCAGATTGGGAATTCAGGAGAAGAAACCGCCTCTCGACTGATTGAGCTGACGGACTCGAACTCGTTGGAGTTCGAGAGTCTCCCCGGCTTCTCCGCAGAGCCTGTGATCCTCAACACGGGTGAAGTGTTTGCCGGCTTCGAGGTGCGCGGCAAGTTGGGCAGCGGTGGTATGGCCACGGTCTACCGCGCTCGATGCTCAGACAGTGACTCTGAGGTGGCCCTCAAGCTCCTGAATGAGGGCCTAGTCCGGGACACGCAACAACTCCAGCGGTTCAGGCGGGAAGCCCAACTCGCGTCTCGGCTAAGGCACCCGAGGGTCGTTACGGTTCACACCTACGGGGACTACAACGGTTGCGCCTACCTGAGCATGCAACTGATCGAGGGTCCGTCGCTTGCTGAGGTGATCAACCAGGACGGCCCCCTCCCCCCGCTCAGGGCTGCGGAGGTGCTGGAGGATGTTGCTCGCGCGATCGACGCGGCCCACCAGCAACGGGTCATTCACCGCGATCTCAAGCCCAGTAACGTCATGCTCCACCCCCAGGACGGCCCCCTCGTCCTGGACTTCGGCCTCGCCAAAGACATGGGTCGCGACCCCAACCTGACCGAGACGGGGGAGATCCTGGGGACGCCGGCCTTCCTGGCCCCAGAGCAGGTGATCCCGCGAGGCGTCCCCGTCGATCACCGGATCGACGTCTACGGGCTGGGCGCGACCCTGTTCTTCACGTTGACGGGGAAAAGCCCCCACGAGGGCGACACTGCGCTTGAGGCCCTGCAGCGCCTGCTGGAGCACACACCGCCTAGGCTGCGCGCCGTCAACCAAGAGATCCCCGCACCGCTCGAGGTGATATGCGCCAAGGCGCTCATGCGGGATCCGCGGGACCGCTACCAGACAGCGGCTGATTTCGCTGACGACCTTGCACGGTATCGGGCCCAGGAGGCGGTTCGAGCACGGCTGCCTGGGCGAATCGCGGGGGCCCGTCGCGCGATCCGCAATCATCCCCTTACCTCAGCCCTGACTGTGGCTCTCGTGGCGCTCGCGCTGGCAAGCATTCTGTGGGGTCGCGCTGCGGCCGCACACATGGCGCTCCGAGGGCAGAGTTCGCAAGGGCTTTCGCTCCTCGCCTCAGCCCAGGAGCACGCTCGCGAAGGCCGCTACTCCGACGCGGACATTGAGTTCCTCCAAGCCATGTTGGTCACGAAGGGAGCTTTCCTCAAAGCACCTGACGACCAGGATCTCCGCGACGCGCTGAAGCGCGTCAAGGCAGCGCGGGCGGAATATGCCGAGTCTCGTGGCAACTGGGTATTGGCCGAGGAACTGAGACAAAACCTAGCCCGCCTCGAGCAACCGGAGCAGAGCGTCTCGGAGCTGGTGCCGGAGCACACCGACGCCACGATCCGCGTGCTGGGGTTCAGGGGCGACGACAGCGAGGTCGTTTTCTTCTCGTGGACCCAAGAAGGCACCAAGCGGCGGGCTGTCGCGACCTCCACCACCCCTGAGGTCCGCTTGCCCCCAGGCGCGTATCTGGCATTCCTTTACGGCGCGGACAGGCGCCTCGTCCGTCAACACCTGCTCGTGGTCGACTCGGGCCACTGGCACCAGCTCCGGCTGGACCGCACCGCGCTGCCCCCACCAGGGGTCTTCACGCTCCCGTCTCAGTCCGTCTTGGAGGAGGCCGCCGGCGCTGGAGGAGGTGGCCAGTGAGCTCCTCGGATCATGACGACCTACCCGCCGCTCCTGGTGAGGCTCGCCTGACCAAGTCACGCCAACCTTCTGAGGACACATCAACCCCGTAGAGAGAGGTATCTCATGCGCATTGACATTCGTAGTCGCGGTCTCAAGAACAAGAACGACCAGGCCGCCAAGGACCGAGTTACCCACAGGCTGCACTTCGCCTTGGGTCGCTTCGTGAACAAGATCGCCCGGGTCTATGTGACCTTGGAAGACGTCAACGGCCCCCGCGGTGGCCAAGACAAGCGGTGCCGGCTCCGGCTCGTCTTCGCAAACGGCGGCGCACCGCTTCTGGCTGAAGACACCGACGCCCAGCTTTTCGTCGCGATTGATCGAGCCGCCCTCAGGCTCAGCCGCAACGTTGGGCGGGCCGTGAACCGCGCCGGACGCCCGTCGCGCCTCACCCTCTCTCTAACGAGGAAGCCATGAACCACCACGATTGCTCTTTGGTCATTGAGCGAGAAGGTTGGCGGTGGTCCGAGTCCTGCCAAGCCTCCGCTTGGGAGGACTATCGCGAGTCCGCCTGGAACTGACCGCCAACCAAGAGAACCGCCGACCCTGGGGGAAGCAGGGCCGGCGGTTCTCGGGGGTGGGGTGGATTAGGGCTACACGTATGAGTATCAGGGCTATGCAGCTCATCCAGCGACGAAAGATTCGAAGCGGCGCTCCGATGAATTCGAACCACTGCTGACCGCGCGATCCAAGAGCCGTCATTGAGCGAGAAGGCTGGCGCAGGTGCAGCACCTCAGGCTGACTCTCCGCTTGGGAGGACCATTACGAGTCCGCCTGGCACTGACCGCCAACCAAAGGAAAACCGCCGGCCCTGGGGGGAGCAGGACCAGCGGTTCTCAGGGGGGAATTGGAGGCTTCATGTATCATGATCATGCATCTACAGCTCATCTAGCGACGAAAGATCCGAAGCGGGACTCCGATGAATTCGAACCGCTGCTGACTGGCACGCTCCAAGAGCCGTCAGCGGGAGTATCGACTGGGGTCTTGGATGTAACAGGGCCACTAAAGCGGATCTACGCGGCAGTCCAGCGGAGTGGATCAAGCCTGCGCCGAGCGACGGTTGGTCCGAAATGAACGTCTCCTGCCAGCGTGCGCAGTTCAAGTCCGGTGTTCAGTGGACTTGGCGCGCATCGCCGTCCGCGTTGCTTCAAGCTGGGAACACGTCCGTTTGAGGTTCAATCTCCGCGAACAAGCGGCTCCGTTCACAGCAGAGTAGGCTCAGCAGCCTAAGAGGACACACATGAATTGGCTGAACTTTCACCACCTAATGTACTTCTGGGCTACCGCCAAGCACGGCAGCATTACCAGGGCGTGCAAGCAGCTACACATCACACCACAAACGGTCTCCTCGCAGATCCGCACCCTGGAGCGCGTGATCGGTGAGCCGCTCTTGAACCGCACAGGGAAGAGCATGGAGCTCACCGAAATGGGGCGCCACATCTACCGGTACGCAGACGAGATCTTCAGCATTGGGCAAGAGTTGAGCGAGTCGCTGAGGGGCTATGCCCCCAGCCGGTCCATGACCCTGCACGTTGGGATCGTGGACGCCCTGCCGAAGCTGATCACGCACCACGTCTTGGAACCGGCCTTCAACCTCGAGCATGAAGTCGAAGTCGTCTGTCATGTTGGGAAGAACGAGCAGCTGTTAGGGCGTCTGGCCACCCACGACTTGGACGTCGTGCTCAGCGACACGCCGATCCCGCCGGGGCTCCATGTCCGCGCCTACAACCACCTCCTCGGCGAATCCACAGTGACGCTCCTCGCCACGACCGAGCTCGCGAAGAAGGCCAAAGAGAACTTCCCAAAGGGGCTGAGTGACGTCCCACTCCTGCTCCCGACGCCCGACAGTGCAGCGCGCCAGGCACTCGACCGCTGGTTCGAGGACAATCGCATCCGACCTCGGGTGGTCGGACAGTTCGCGGACAGCGCGGTCATGAAGGTCTTCGGGCAGCACGGCGCTGGCGTCTTCGCTGTGCCAACCGTCGTTGAGGCAGAAGTCCGGCGCCAGTACAAGGTGCAGAAAGTCGCGGAGCTGGAAGACGTCACCGAGAAGTTCTACGCCATCTCCGTGGAGCGAAAGGTGCGACACCCTGCCGTGGTCGCGATTTACGATTCTGCGCGCAAGACGCTCTTCGGCGGTCCTGAATGACGGGAGCTGTGTGGGGAGCAGGCTCTCTTGCGATAGCAATGCGGCCCAGAAGCGTTCGTGGTCAACAGCCGTGATGAGTGGCATTGCAGGTCGTCAACTCGTCTTGGACCAGTTGAGTCCGCGCCGTCCCTAACTCTGGAACGCGCTGCGGGGAGGCGATCAAAGGCCTCGGCCAGCGCTCGCCAGCGTTGCCGCGCGTTCGCGTCGCTTGGTGATCTGGTTGGCCTGGGGCGTCAGCACCAGGCTCGGTCATGTTCTCGAGTTCGCGCACGTTGCCGAGGTAGTCGTGGGCCAAGAGCGTATCGAAGAAGTTGCCGGTCGGCTTGGTCGGTTCCAGCCGATCCTGCCTGGCCAGCTTGCGCCGGAAGTGACCGAATTGCCTGGCGTCAATTAGATCTCCGCGGCGGTGGGACCATAAGCAGACCACGTCTAGGCGGAACCACAGGCAGCAGTGGGGAGGATTGCTCCGCTGGTCGATGATGCACCGGTTCAAGTGCTGGATCGGACGATGGGTCGGAACTTACGTTGGCATGGAGTTCGCAGTAGGTAGCCCGGAAGGGAGCGCTACCACCCATGATCTACCTCATGGTGATTCTCGTCACCAGTTTCGCATTCATGCTTGGCTGGTTTTCTTTGTGCACATTCATTGAGCAGGCATGATGGCCCGGCCTGTGTAGCTCGCACCTCCAACCAGACGGCATCCCCGGGGACGACGCGTTCACTGTCGATCTCGCGCGCCTCACCGCCGCGGATCACTGTGGCGCGTGTCCGGACGAGGCCCTGGAGCGCCCTGCTGCTGCGTTCTGCCCGCCACTCCTGAAAACCCCCGATCACGGCGTTGAGCGTGAGGGCGCCGAAGATGAACGCGGCGTCCCCGCCCTCGCCAATGCCCAGCGACACCACGCCGGCCAGAGCGAGGATGTAGATCAGCGGGTTGTTGAACTGACGCAGGAAGGTAGTCAGGAAGGTGTTCGGCGCGGACTCAGGAAGGGAGTTCTCGCTGTATCGCGAGAGGCGGGAATCTGCCTCGGCTGATGTCAGGCCGGAATCCGAGAACCCGAAAGCTTCGAGCACCTCCTCTTTGGGGCAGCTATGCCAGCTGGCGCTCACAGGGACTCAGCCCTGGTTGTTGGTATTCGAGATCTCATGGCAAATCGTCGCGAGTCTGAGGCGGGCGAACAGGGCTCCGTCTCGAAGCCCTACTCATGCAGCCTGGCTGGCCCCCTCAGCGGCAAGAGAAGAAGGGGGAGTGAACACTGGCGCAACACCTTCTCTGCCACGGATCCGAACATCCAACGATCCAGCCCGGTGCGGCCGTGGGACGTCATGGCGATCACGCTGATCTCCTCTTGCTCGACCGCCTCCATGATCCGTGCAGCGGGGTCAAGGCCAAAGTCAGCCCTGGTCTGCGCTGGCACTCCGGCCCTTTCCAGATCCTGGCGGCAGGGCTCGAGTAGGTCATGGATCATCTTCTCAGTGAGGAGCGTAACCCCGCCCGTCTCTGCAGCCACCAGCTGCCCACCAGACCGAAGGCCAACGTGCAACAAGACGACCTCCGCTGCGAACGCCAGTGCGAACTGACGTACGAGGGGCACGATCCTGGCAGACGTCGTCGAGCCGTCCAATGGAACGAGCACGCGCTTGAGTTGCCCCTGGCACCCAGTCTGGGCGAGAAACAACGGCACTCGCGCCTGGCGCAGCACCTTCTCTGCGACGCTGCCGCGAACCCACCGCGAGACGCCGGACCTGCCATGCGTGGACATGGCGATCAACGTGGGCTGGACTTCTTCAGCACGGTCGAGAATCCTGCTCGAAGGCTCACCCACTTCGACGTGCTGCGTGAAGCCGACGTCCACATGATCGAAGCGCGCCGCCACGTCCCCCAGGTATTGCACGGAAGCAGCACGAGCTTGTTCGACCATGCGCTCCTGACCGGTGCGGAGCGGGCGCAGAGGGCTCGCCAGCGGCAACGGGGCAACCACCCGGAGCAGCTCGACTGGTTCCTGAGCGTGGTCGAACAGGGGCGTAGCCACGCTCAGCACTTCCTCCGAGAGCGGGGAGCCATCCACTGGGATGAGGATCTTCCTGAACAGGTCCATGCCTTCGCTGATTCCGGTCATTGACCACTCCTACTCGCGTACTCGAACCAGGAGGACCGGCACTGGACTTACCCTCAGCACCTTTTCAGCTACCGATCCAAGGAACCACCGCTGAACCCCACTCCGGCCATGAGTCGTCATGGCGATCAGATCAGAAGCTGTCGATTCCACAGCCTTCAGGATCAGCTCTGCAGGATGGTTCCGCGCTACGACCGTTGAAGTGCGGATGTTGTGGCTCCTGAGGGTAGCTGCCTGTTCTTGGAGATGGGCTTCGGCAGCGTCGCTCATGTCCTTGGCGTCGATGCCCAGCGAGTGCACGTGGTGATAGGGATCAATCCAGTACGCCGAGACCAAGACCACTTCTGCACCGAGACCCAATGCCAGGTCCTTCACCAGACCTAGGATCGAGGCTGCGTGCTCACTCCCGTCCAACGGGACGAGGATCCTCTCGATCCGCTCTGGGAGCGCTGTTGCTTTGGCGCTGCCTAACAACAGCGGCACTGGGCAGTGACGAACGACCCGCTCCGCAACGCTCCCCCACACCCAGCGGCTCACGCCTCCCCGCCCGTGGGTCATGAGGATGACCAGGTCGTACCCAGCTTCTGTGACGGACAGGATCTCCGCAGCGACGTCTTCGCCCAGTTTCGCGAGCACATGGACTGAACCGCTGGGACAGGCGCTGCGCTGGGTGTCCAGGTAGCTACGCGCCTCGGCTAGTGAGTCCTCACTGGCGCCTTCCTCAGCAGCGGCGACCCTCAGCAGCGAGATCTCTCTCTCCTCGGTGTCGCTACAGATGGCACGGAGCAGTGTGAGGCCCCGCTCAGCGAGATCTGAACCGTCCAGCGCTACCAAGATGCGTTTGAAGATCGTCATGCTGCGGGCTCCCCTGCGATCCGCTTTACAAGGAGGGGCGCGCGGCACTGACGGACGACGTGCTCAGCGACAGAACCGAACAGCAAGCGGCTCACTCCGCTCCGTCCGTGGGTTGTGAGAGCGACGAGGTCTACGGCGTGGTTTTCTACTGCCGTCAAGATCCGGGAGGCCGCTCCGAACTCGAACTGAACCTGAACCGCGGCCCGCACTCCCGCTTCGGCGAGTTGATCCACGTACTGCGCCGTCTGTTCGCGGAACAGCTTCTCTCTCGCTGCCTCGCGCAGTTCTCCAGATGGAGATTCATGGGACTCTGGACTGGCGACATGAAAGAAGGTTACGTGCGAGCCGTAGACCTTTGCGAGTTGGGCAACTTGCGGGATCACAGCGGCGGACGTAGCAGAGCCGTCCAGCGGGACGAGGATGCGCCGAATCGGAGAGCCCTCGGGCTGCGCCTTCGCAAAGGGATTGACCAAGAGAACAGGAACGTCGGCGGCCCGAAGCACTCGCTCAGCAACGCTCCCCTGGACAATGCGCGACAAACCCGTGCGTCCGTGCGTCGACATGGCGATCAGGGAAGCCTCTTCCTCTCGGGCAACAGCCAAGATCTCCTTCGTCGGATCCCCTTGTCGTTCCATGAGACGGAGCGAAGTGAACTGGCGAAGTCCCTCCACGGCATCGGAGTGCGCTGCACTCTTCTCTGCTGCAGGCTCACCCTCGACGTGAAGTGCGATGATCGAGCTCACGTCCAGGCGGAGAATCGGCTCGAGGAAGTTGACGACTCTCGCAGAGAGGTCCGACCCGTCCAGCGGGATCAACACGTTACGGAACATTAGGACCTCCTCGTCGCGAACTCTACAGCCAGCCTTGAAGTCTCCATTACTCTCTTGAAGCTCGCACTAAGTGCCCCCGCCGGTGCACTGTGGCTGCCACCGAGATTACCTTGCGTGTCTCATTTGGCTAGTGCGTTCAACTTGCGTCTGCATCAGCTGCCAACCTCTGCACCAGTACCGGGCCAGCCCAGGCCCGAAGAACCTTCTCTGCAACGGAGCCGAAGACCCAACGATCGAGACCTGTCCGCCCGTGGGTCGAGATAGCGATCAGATCGGCACCCTCTTCTTCTGCTACCTGCAAGATCTCTGCCGCAGGGTCACCAAACGCGGTCAAGCAGCGCACCGGAACTCCTTCAGCAGCAACGATGTCGCGTGCAGGAGCCAGGCTGCGTTCCAGTTGCTTAGCCGTAGGGATCGGGCGGCGGTCTTCTACAGGGCTAACGAACTCCGCCAGCGTGAGGTGGTGTGCATTGCTCGCGCGAATGAGCAAGAGCTCGGCACTGAGGACGCGACCCATGGCTACGGCCAAGGGAAGGATGGCGCGCGCTCGCTTCGAGCCGTCCAAGGGCACCAGTATTCTCTGGACCGCTGCGGGGAATTCTCCATTCGGCTGCGGTTGGGCGATCAGGAGCGGGACCAGGCAATGGCGCAGAACTCGCTCCGCGACGCTCCCTCGTATCCAGCGCCAAGGGCCTCGCCGTCCATGGCTCGCCATGGCGACCAGATCAGGCTCGACTGACTCGATTCGTTCCAGAATCTTCGCTGCAGGATCGCCTTGGATGAGGCTGTGTGAAACGACGGCTCCGCATGCCTCCAGCGCCCGGGCCTTCTCCTGGAGGTGGGCTTTGGTCGCTTCATGCTCGGCCTCTTCCCCGTAGGCGGTGAAGAGCTCGACCTGCGTGTCATGGGTGAGGAATGGCTCCATGGCTCCCAGTATCCCCGCGGCGAACTCTCCTCCGTCGAGCGGCACTAGGATCTTCTTGAACATGGTCGCTGGCTCCCCTTTCAAGGAGGTGGGTGAGGTCCGGCCAGCAGAGCCCTTTGGTCGGATTGTCTCGCGTCTTGTGCCAGTCGACTAGGTTCGGGACATTCGAAAATGCCTTCAGGTTGCATCGGTCCTGCCGAAGGCGACGGTTCTTCGAAACCCATGCTGACCGGCTTTCCACACGCACCTATCCATTCGGCTACCGTGGGTGGCGTCCCATGTCACTTGTTGAAGAGCAGTTGCAACCAACCTGCCAGAGCCGGGACGTCTATCCACAGGTTCTTCACGCCCTTCCCTTGGTACCCGCCCAGAGGGGTAAGGTTCTTCATGCGCTGGGCATAAAGCCGGGGCCCGTTCGGTACACTCTGGCTCCCACCACCTGAATGGCGACCCTCCGTGCATTACCTGGACGAATCTCACATCCAGCTCTTTCTCGTGCAGCTGCTGCTCTTGCTTGCAGTCGCCAGGACGCTCGGGGTCGCGTGCCAGCGCGTCAAGATCCCAGCCCTTGCTGGCGAGATCCTGACCGGGGTCGTTCTCGGCCCGACGCTGCTCGGGCGAATCAGCCCGGAGCTGCAGAGCGCCCTCTTCCCAGTCGAGGTCATCCAAATGGCCATGCTGGACACGGTCTCGTGGTTGGGGGTGTTCTTCCTCCTGCTCTCCGTTGGGTTCGAGGTCGACGTCTCGCGTGCCGTGTTCCGGCAGGGCAAGAAGGCGCTCTCTGTGGGAATCGTGGGCGTCCTCGTTCCGATCGCCGTTGGGTTCCCTGTGTTTTGGTTTCTGGACGACGCTTACCACGGCCCGAAGGCCACCCACCTCGGGTTCACGCTCTTCCTTTCAGTTGCAGGCTCGATCACTGCCATATCGGTGATCGCCCGGGTCCTGCGCGACCTCGAGATCGTCAAGACCGACGTCGGCACGCTGATCCTCTCCGCATGCGCAGTCAACGACGTCTTCGGGTGGATCCTCTTTACGTTCGTCGTCGCCTTGGCCACTGGCGGCACCATGGACCCAGTGCGCGGGGTAGCGGCCCTCGTAGGCGTGGTCATCTTCGTCGCGATCTGTCTGACTGTGGGTAGTTACGTCCTCAGGCGAGCAGCCAAGCGCGTCAAAGCGACCAAGCTGCCCGACACGCCAGCCCTCCTCACGCTCATCACGAGCGTCGGGCTCCTGTGCGGCAGCGCCACCCACGCCCTCGGGATTCACGCGATCCTGGGGTTCTTCTTGGCTGGGGTCATGGTCGGGAGCATTGAGGAAGAGATCACCTTCGATCAGAGACAGGCCTTGGCTGACACAGTGCATGCAGTCTTCGTCCCGATCTTCTTTGCGACCATCGGAATCAAGATCGATTTCCTCGCGCACCTCGACCTCACGATCACCTGCCTATTCACCATCGTCGCCATTGGAGGCAAGCTGTTCGGAGCATGGCTCGGTGCCCGAGCGGTGAGCATCCCGAACCGAGCATCCGTGTTCATCGGCTCTGCTTTCACCCCCGGCGGCGCAATGGAGATCGTGGTGGGGATCCTCGCACTGGAACTGGGGCTCGTGTCTCAGGTCACCTTCGTCGGCATCGTGTTCGCGGCGCTGCTGTCGTCGATTACCGTCGGGCCCCTCCTCGCGTGGTTGCTTCGCGCCTACGGGCCCGACGTATTGGCTCTTCCGGGCGGCCCTGAGGCCCCGGAACAAGAAGCTAGTCCGTGACGGTCCCATCTGCCACACGAATGACTCGCCGTACGAGGAGGGGGCAGTCTGCCTCTCGGAGGACAGCCTCCGCGACGGAGCCGAAGAACCAGCGCGACGTGCCAGAGCGCCCGTGCGTGGTCATGGCGACCAGGTCAGCCTTCTTCGCAGCCCGCAGGATCTGGTCCGCCGGATTGCCGTAGGCGACCTGGCGCCCAACGTTCACGCCAGCGCTCGCGAGCGCATCGCGCTGAGTGTTCAGGGGAGCGAGCAGCTCCTCCACTCGCTCATCACTCCACCACTTCGGTTGAAACACCCGCGAAGGTGGCTCACGAAGCATGCCCTCAACGCGGATCAAGGTCACCTCGGAGCTACAGGCCAACGCGATCTTCTCGACGTCAGGGAGGATTCGGTCCGCCAGTTCGGACCCGTCCAGCGGCACCAGAATGCGTCGAAACAGCGGGTACTCGTGAATGCCGCCAGAGTTCGGCGTGCAGAGGAGCACAGGAGCGCTGCAGCGGCGAAGCACACGTTCAGCCACGCTCCCACGCACCATGCGAGTAACGCCTGAGCGCCCATGCGAGGACATGGCCACCAGATCAACCGAGAGCTCCTCAGCAGACTCGAGAATGCGATCAGCCGGGTCCCCTTCGGTCTCGAGGCGAATTGAGGTCGATAGCTCCCAAGCTTCAAGGCGCTTCTGAGTCGCTGTCAGTGCTTCCCTTGCCGCCTCCACGGTTTCCTGACCAGGCTGCTCATCCTCAGGGACGATCACCCGCAGCAACGTGATCTCCGGCTTCGTCCCGATCACGAGCGGGCGCAAGGTCCAGAGGATCGCCAATGAGAGGTCCGATCCGTCGGTCGGAATCAAGATCTTCGTGAACATGCGGTTCCCTTCTGCTGTGCTTCTGCGGGGACCCGCAGGTTTCCTGGCAGTATCAGGTGATGACAGAGCTTCAGTCTATTCGAGATTATCGAACTGTTGCGCAGGTACCGTCGTGTTTTCCGTCCTGGCCCCCAATGCTAAGATCAGGCTACATAAGGCCCTCCAACCCATCTTCCCCGGGAGTTTTCGATGGCTTTTTCACGGGTCCTCGTTCCCCTCGACGGATCGGAGTTCTCCAGACACGGCGTTGATCTCCTTAAGGCGGTGCAGCCCGAGGGAGCAGAGCTCACGCTCCTCCATGTTGTCTCTGAGCCGGAAGCCGTAGCCGACGCCAAGCAATACCTAAAGGGAGTTGCAGACTCCTGCCAGGGCGACGCCTCGATCCTGGTCAAAGTATCCGACGATCCGGCGGATCAGATCTTGAGGGAGGTCGAGCAGGGGAAGCCTGATCTGGTCGTGCTCATGACTCATGGTCGGGGAGGCCTGAAGCGCTGGGTGTGGGGCAGCGTGGCAGAACACGTGGTCCGGCACTGCCCGGTCCCGCTCCTCCTGGGCACCCCAAGACGTGAGGGCGTTGAAGAACCGACCGCGCGCAAGATCCTGGTGCCGCTGGATGGGGGCGCTCTTGCGGACTCTGCCCTCGAACACGCACAAGAGCTCGCCGCTTCTCGTGGAGCTGAGGTCGTGTTGTTCTCTGCTGTTTGGGTGGAGCCAACGGACAATCCCCTCACGTACACCCGCGATCTTGACGTGTCCTCTGCGAAGGCCAAGGAGATGCTGAAGACGCGCGTCGAAGGCCTGGCGAATGCCGGTGTGAAGGCTAGCTCCTTCATCAAGCGAGGCGAGGAGGCGGGCTCCATCCTCGACGCAGCAGCGGAGGCCGGGGCTGATCTGATCGCCATGACGACGCATGGCCGGACTGGCGTCAAGCGCTGGCTGCTTGGCTCGGTGGCCGAGAGGGTCTTGCGAGCCAGCCCGCTGCCTGTGCTCCTCGTCCGTGCAGCCGAAGACTAGCGGTCGCGAGCGAGCATCCAGTGAATGAGCCTTCGGCTTTCCACAATGTGTTGATACCGCTCGACGGCTCGGACACCTCTACCAATGTCCTCCTCTTTATGAAGCCGATCTGCGGTGCTGACGGAGTGACCACGACCCTGCTCAGGGTGGTCACCCTTGCCGAGCAGGAACAACTTGGTCGAGAGGCTCGGAGCTCAGCAGAGCGCGGACTGGAACTCCTCAAGAGGGACCTCGAGCGGCAGGGTTGGACGGTTCAAACGCGCGTCGAGCGAGGCGATCCCGCGGAACGGATCTTGTGCTGCGCCGGTGAGGCAGGCTTCGACCTCATGGCGATGTTCTCCCACGGACGCAGCGGGGCCTCTCGAATCACGCGCGGGAGCGTCGCAGAGCGGGTTCTCAGGCGGAGCCGAGTGCCAGTCTTGCTCTGCACTCCGCACTCGCTCCCTGCCGTCGGCAAGCTCGAACCATTTAAGAAGGTCGTGGTTCCTCTGGATGGGTCTGATCTCGCCGATCAAGTCCTGTCGCCTGTCGGGGCACTGGCGCTCTCGTGCGGGTCGGAGGTCACGCTGTTGCGAGTAGAGATCGATCACTACCCCGGCCCGCCACCGCCAGACACCAACTCCGAGTGGTGGACACCTGAGCGGTTGGAAGCGAGCGTTGCTCCGCTGAAGGGCCAGTTCGAACTCCTGAAGAAGAGCGGAGTCGACGTCAAGCGCGTGACAGTCTACGACCAGGCAGTGCAGGGGATCCTCAGCGCCGCTTCGAACGCCGACCTCGTGGCGATGACCACCCACGGCCGCTCAGGCGTATCGAGGTGGTTCTTCGGGTCAGTCGCAGAGGCAGTTCTGAGGGAGGTGCGGTGCCCGCTCCTGGTGTGGCGGTCTACAGAGGAGTCCTGACTCGACACAGCACTCCCGGAGCGTCCCCATGGCATTCTCCCGAGTCAAGGGAGCAGCAGGTTGTGGAAGGCCAGGCAAGTGATAGGGCCCTTGGTGCGCGCGCCTGCTCACCCTCCTCCGACATTCCTTGATTCTGCTCTAATTGGCAGGGTGGCAAGGGATTGCGAAAACACCATGCGGTATAGAAGGGGCCAGCTCCCGGAGGAGCAGCAGCAGCCGTGTCTCCCCCAGGGTTGACCGCCGCTGAGGCGGCTGTCCGGCTCGAGGCTGACGGGCTGAACGCGCTCCCTGAAGCGGCCAGCACACCGCTTTGGCTACGCGTACTCCGGCAGTTTCGGAGCCCGCTGATCTACATCCTCCTCTTCGCTCTCGCCTTCGACGTCGGCGTTTGGGTACATGAGGGGGGAGCAGGGCTTCCTGTTGAAGCCCTGGCGATCGCGGCGATCCTCGCGCTCAACGCGGGGCTGGGCGTCTATCAGGAGCGGAGATCCGAGCAAGCGCTGGCGGAGTTGAATGCCCTGGCAGCCCCTCACTGTTGGGTGAAGCGCGATGGCACGTTCGTGCATCTTCTCAGCGAAGAGCTCGTGCGAGGGGATGTCGTTCGAATCGAAGCTGGAGAGCGGATCCCCGCTGACGGGCGACTCCTGGAGTCTGCGGGGGTCCTCATTGACGAGGCGATACTCTCTGGTGAATCCCTGCCCGTAGAGAAAGCGACTGAAGCTGAGGTCTTCAGCGGCACACTAGCGGTCCGCGGAAACGGCCTCATGGAGGTCACGGCCACGGGCACCGCTAGCACGATGGGCAAGCTGGCAACCATGCTCCAGGGGATCGAGGTCGAGCAGACGCCACTGGAGCAAAGACTCGAGAAGCTCGGTCACCAGATCGCAGCTTGGGTCGGGGCCTTGGCTCTCTTGCTCGTCGTTGCTGGTGTCACTGTGGAGGGGCCGTCGCGTTTCGCGGAGGTCGTGATCTTCTCCGTGGCGCTCGCGGTGGCAGCCGTGCCGGAAGGACTCCCCGCGGTGGTCACGCTCACACTCGCGCTCGGCGTGCAGCGAATGGCCAGGAAGAAGGCCGTCGTACGCCGGCTCAGCGCGGTCGAAGCGCTCGGGTCCGTGACCGTGATCGCGACCGACAAGACGGGCACCCTCACGGAAAACCGGATGCAGGTGCACTCCCTCGAGTCCTCGGACGAAGAGGAGGCGCTCTACGCGGTCGCGCTCGCGAATGAAGCTGATGAAGGGAGTGACGCCGGGGACCCGCTCGACCTGGGGCTCCTGGCATACGCCCACGAGCAGGGAGTCGACGTCGAGTCCCTCCGGGCCAGTTGGCCGCGAACCTCCTTTCGGGCATTCGACAGCGAGTGGAAGTTCACTCGGGTCACGGTCAGGGCTGACCAGGGCGTCAGGAGCTACTTGAAGGGGGCACCTGAGGTGATCCTCAGTCGGTGTGAGCTCTCCACCGACGAGCGCTCGTCGTGGCGGGACCGCGCGAACGAGGCCGCTACCGACGGCTATCGAGTTCTCGGCTTGGCCGTGGGAGCTGGCGACGCAGAGGAGGGGTTGACGTTCTTGGGACTGGTCACGATCTGGGACCCTCCCCGGCCAGAGGTCCCCGGCGCGATTCGGAGCGCCCAGGACGCTGGCGTTCGCGTGGTGATGATCACTGGCGACCATCCTGGGACGGCCAAGGCAGTCGCCGCCAAGATCGGCATTCCAGACTGCGCTGTCATCACCGGGGAAGAACTGGAAAGGCTGGCACCGGACGACCTCCAACGCGCGGTCCGCGAGTCCAGTGTGTTCGCACGCGTGAGCCCAGAGCACAAGCTGCGCCTAGTGGAATCCCTGCAGGCGCAAGGTGAGGTCGTCGCCATGACTGGCGACGGTGTGAACGACGCCCCTGCCCTCAAGCGATCGGACGTGGGAGTCGCCATGGGTCAGCGCGGCAGCGAGGTTTCGCGAGAGGTCGCCGACCTCGTCCTCCTCGACGACAACTTCGCCACGATCGTGGGGGCCATTGAAGAAGGCCGCAGCATTTACGAGAACATCCAGACGTTCATTCGGTTCACGCTGTCGACGAACGTAGCGCTCGTCCTCCTCGTCGTCCTCGGCGCGGTCGGGGCGTATCTCGAAGGGCTGCGCGACGTGAAGGGGAACCTGCTCCTCCCGCTGACCGCGCTCCAGTTGCTCTGGATCAACTTCCTCGGGGACGGCCCCCCTGCCCTGGCGCTGGCATTCGATCGCAACCCCGACGTAATGACAAAGCCACCCCGCCCCCGAATGAGCGCGCTGCTGGACGCCGCCTCCGCCCGGTTCGTCATGGCCACCGGGCTGGTCAAGGGGCTCGTGGGGCTCGTCCTGCTAGTGGTCGCACCGCTCGTTGGGGTCTCGCTGCTCGCCACGCAGACCCTGGTCTTCATGTACGAGTCAATCGCGAAGCTGGTGTCCGCGTACCCCGCCCGTCGAGTTCGGAACCACCCGCAGTTGAACAAGCTGCTGCATCTCGCAATCTTGGGCGGGATACTCCTGCAGATCCTCGCGCTCACCGTTCCCCAGCTGCGGAGTCTCCTCGGCATCGTTCCCTTGGCTCCGCTGACCCTGCTCGCGACGGGCTCTGCAATTGCGTTCACGTGGTGCGCGTCAGAGGGGGTGGCCCACTGGTTCAGCAGAACCAAGCCCTGATGTGACATATCGCGGCACACACTGGCACGCTCAATCGGCAGTCAACGCCATGAGTGTGGCCCATTTAGGCCTACTCGTACGTTTTCCCAAACGAGAAGGTCAGATGTCGGCGCATTTGGCATCAGAGTGGCATGAAAATTGGCATGAAGCCTCGATCTGGCTCAGGTACGCAGAAGCGCCGCGCTTCACATCCTCATGTGAAGCGCGGCGTTGCAACGAAGCGGGCAATGGGACTCGAACCCACAACCCTCAGCTTGGGAATCTGAGACGGCACGCGTAGACCCAGGCAAGGCGCATCCTGGCACGCAGGGCAAGTATCTACGCGAGCACCAGCCGAAGGATTCTGCCTTGCGATTGGTCCCTTACCAGGGATGTGGGTTGAGGCAAGATGTTGGAGGCTACAGCGAGCGCCTCGGGTAGCGCGATTCGCCCGCCCTTGAGCTTTCGGCGCATCCGAGTCCCGGTCTTTGGAGGCACGCTAACGAACTCCAGTTCGACTCCGCAAACTAGCCGCTCGAAGAGGACGCGGAGTTCGTTGGGCGGTGCCTCTGCCTCGGTCGTATCCAGGTCGTCGAGCAGCCTGACGACCTCGTCAACGAGAGTCTCAAGGTCCGTGGACCGCTGGCGCTTCGCTTCGAGGCGTTCTAGCTCGTGCTCGACCTCGTCCTTCCGGGTGGTCCAGGCTTCGATCTTCTCCGCGAGCTGCGTAGCCGCTCGATCAGGCAGGAGGACTAGGCGATCCAGGCCGCCGTCGATTCTGCGCTCTAGGGTCGCGAGCTCACGCTTGAGCCGATCTTGCATGGGCGAGGGGCGAACCCCCAACCGCTCGGCTAGCAGCTTGAGCAAGCGTGGTTTCAGGTTCTGCTTGAGGGGCAGAAGGGCCTCCTTGAGCACCCTCAGCACCTCGCCCTCCAGGCGACTCGACACAACCATGTAGGCTTCGCACGTTCGCCCCGTGCGGTAGCCCTTGCAGACGTAGACAGGGCCCCGCCGGTCGAATCGCGTCACCGTCATGGGGCTGCCGCAGGCGCCACACTTCACGAGCCCGGAGAGGGGGTGGCCCCGTGTGGCGTATTTCCCTCGGCTCTTCTTGCCCCTTCCCGCAGCCAAGACCTGAGCGGCGGCAAAAGTCTCCTCGTCAACGAGGGGCTCGTGGTGCCCTGGAATCACGATCGCGTGGTCCTTCCCAGGAGTCTCGCCGTCTGGCGACTTGACGATCTGTCCTCCCACGATTCGTGCGAACTTCCCCTTCGCCGCCTTGTTCCAAACCAATGCGCCCGTGTAGACCTGGTTTCGCAGAATGCGGAGGATCGTCGTGTCCGTCCAAACTCCACCACGGGGCCCAGGACTTCCCTCCGCATTCAACTCGCGAGCGAGACCGCTCGTGCTGAGTCGCTTGCTGGAGTAGGCCGAGAAGATCCGCTTCACGACTGAGACTTCCTCAGGAGCTCCCGCGACGAACGCCACCTTGTCTCCTGGTGACCGGCGGAATCGAGTCCGTCTTGTGAGGTGCCGAGTCGATCCGTCCGTCGACTCGATTCGGCGTTGGTAGCCGTAGGGGACGACTCCAACGAGCATTCCGCCCTCGAGCGCCGTCCTGAGCTGTCCGCGCAGGGTGTCGGTCGCCAAGCTGCGGAGGAACTCGCCTGCTTGGTGGTGTTCCAAGAGGCCCACCAGGCGATCCATGAAGGCGTCGCCCGTCCCGTTGCGCCCATGAAGACAGTGGATCTTCCACCCAGCCTTCTCGATTCGGCGCTCAATCAGGAGCCCGTCGAGGGGGTCCTGGGCGCGTGCAAGTCGGTTGCGACGCCAGACAACCAGCGTCCCTCCTTCAGGCTGCGATTCGACGTAGCGGAGGAGCGCCAGGAGGCCAGGTCGATCCAAGACCGACCCGCTAACTCCCTCGTCTTCGAAGACCCGCACGAGGTCCAGCTCTTGGGCTTCGCACCAACGACGGATCTGAGCCTCTTGGTCTCCCGTCGAGTGCTCCTGCTGATCCGTACTGCACCGGACCAAGCCGATCGCTCGCTTCGACTCAGCCATTGCGCACCTCGGCGTCCAGGCAGCGAGTCACTCGCTGGCCTCTTGGCGTGAGGCCCAGACCTCGACGAGGAACTCTGCGAGGGCGTCGAGGAGTGCGCCTGAGGGAGGTCCCTCGACGTAGGTGACCTCGAAGTCGATCTGCTTCCGTCTGCTGCGCTCCTCGGGCTGATCCGGGGGCAGCGAGGGTCCCGCCGCGCAGCTCACGGACGGAGCCTCGCGACATAGGCGCAGTGATAGATTCTTCCTGGTTCGTCATGCAGCACTCTCTGCTTGGCGTTCAAGGGCTCAGGCAGGTGTACCACCACCTCCTGGGCCCGCTTCGTGTTGTCCTCTGGGCACGTCGCCCAGGTCCGTGAACGATAGCTCGTTCCCGCGAGGAGGACCGTTCCGACGGGTTTCTCGGTTTGGAATCGGCTCACGAGGGTTCCTCTTCGGTGGGCATTGGCGGACAGACAGGAGCCTTGGACTTGGGCTCTTGCGTGTCGGGGGCCTCAATCAGCCGCCCCTTCACGACGAGGTCGCCTTCCACGCAGAGGGCGACACCGCCGCAGGCCCGGACCGTGAGGACGGGTGCCTTGCCGCAGCCCGCGAGGAGGTGTCCGGTGCCGCTCTGGTCCACGAGGGCGAGGTTCGAGGCCAGGTAGTCGGGACCGCCGAAAGCCCCGAGCACGATCTGCTGGAGGGCACGGAGCTGGTAGGTCGCCACGTTGGCCCACTGCTCCAAGCTGCCCACGCTCCCCAAGAAGGGCAGCGGCGCGTTCGCGACATTCCACTCGCCCATGCGTCGGGGCTCGGCTGGGCGAGACCCAGCTTGCCCAAGGACGCTCGGGTCAAGCCAGCCACGAGCAACGTCCCGCTCCAGGAGGCGCCGCTGCTCGGGCGTCAGCGAGTCCAGGTCGGGATCGCGAAGGTCGATCACGTAGCCGCCCTGCGGCGCAGTGGCGGGCCGCTCTCGCGGACGCTCTCGCCGCTGCTTGCTCCGCTCCAGTCGCTCTCGCGTCCGCCGAGACCAGCGCTCTCGCCGCTTCTCCTTTCGCTCTGCCGCTTCGCGTCGCTTGCGCGCCTTGTAGTCACGAAGGCGCTGCGCTCGCTCCTCGCGCTCGCGACGCTTGGTCTCTACACGCTCGCGCGCTCGCTGGACCCGATCCGCGTAGCGGTCTCGACCCGCCCGACGCAGCCGCTGCTCCAGTTCCTCCAGCTCGCGGAGCTTCTCTCGCTCCGCTTGATCTCGCCGCCAGCGTCGCCTCGCTCGGTCGTAGCGCTCACCGTGCCCACGCGGAATTCCTCGATCCCCACCGAGTGGCGGGAGCACGACGACACCACCAGGCTGATCCTTCCTCTTCCGTGCGGCTCCCGGCTGCGGGAACCCCAAGGGCACAACCGGGCTGTCGCTGACTCGCCCTGCGGGAGCTGCGGGGCGGCGAATCGGTTGTTCAACGCCACCGACTGCCAGACCACCTGGCACAGGCGTGAGCGCCGAGTAGCCGTGGAACTGGACCCAGCCTCCTGGCACGCGGACAGCTCCAGACTCTGCTCCTTCGCGAACCTTGGGTCCCAAGAACACGCCTGCGGTCTTGTTTGGGCAAGGGACGCCAGG
>Ga0316204_10004905_pt1 | contig 23183 bp, 15 predicted proteins | sample 6monrhotite_MG_2_FD_205661 | JGI IMG/M metagenome (GOLD analysis project Ga0316204, IMG submission 205661) | Microbial mat bacterial communities from mineral coupon in-situ incubated in ocean water Damariscotta River, Maine, United States -... | ecosystem: Environmental > Aquatic > Marine >... | reverse complement strand
CCCCCCATTTCAAGTCTCCTCGTTCCTCGTCGTCGAAATTCCCCCCCTGTGCTCTGACTCTCGGGTCGTCTGGCAAGCCCACCTGGGTTTGCATCCATTGCGAAACCTGGCCGGTTTTACTGGATTTGTTCGGATGAACAACAGCTCGTCTCCGTCGAAAACCGTCCACGTGTTCGCAAGGTCTTGCCTCCTGATGTCGCCTTGCGGCGAGGCATCTGACGTCGCAACACCCTCTAGTGTGAGCCGCTGGGACGTCGCGCTCCTCAGAGGTACCCATTCGCAGTTGGCGCGCGCCGTGCGGCGCGTGCTGGTGGAAGATGTGGGGTTAGCGAGAGGGTGGGGAGGCGGCGCGTGCTGGGGGAAGGTGGGGGCTCAGGGAGGGGACGGCTTGATCCTGGTACGGGCTCGCAGTTGGCGCGCGCCCAACCAACGGGCTCAGCGCTCCCACCTGTCGGCGCTCCAATCAATATGGCTCACCACACTCAGGGCGCGTAGCCGTAGGTCGTCGTGACATAGGCCCCGGTGCCGCCGTAGACCGAGGCGTAGTCGCCCTTCGTCACGTTGTTGTACCCCGCCGAGATCGTCGCGGCGTACCCCGCGGCGTAATTGTACTGCCCGCCCGTAACAGACGTGTACTCATCAGCCGCGTTGTTGTTCCTACCGCCTGAGACCGCGCTGTAGTCAGCCAGAGCGAGGTTATCCCGTCCGCCAACAATCACAGCGGCCACACCCTCCGCTCCGTTCTCCCCCCCGCCCACAATGCTCGCGTGCTCACCGCTCACGACGTTGTCATGGCCCGCGAAGATCGCCGAGTAGGTGCCTTCCGCGTAGTTGTCTTCTCCACCAACGAGCGAGGCAGAGAACGCGCTCTTCACCAGATTGGAGCTGCCTCCGATGATGCTGGATGAACTCGAGGACAGGATCGCATTACTGCTCCCACCAGCGATGAGGTTGTAATCACTGCCTGAGGCAGGGTTACCGGAGTCGATGTCGTTGTGGTAACCCCCCACAATCACGCTGTACGTTGCGTTGTCGTGGATGTCGTTACCGACGCCGCCGAGCACCATCGCGTACGGTGAATAGACGTCGTTGTCATCACCCGCGATGATCCCACCATAGCTTCGATACCCGTTGTAGGAACCGACCACGATGTTGTGGCTGCCGATGTTCGGCTTGGAAGCTCCGCTCCCACCCTGCTCATAGCCGACAATGAGGTTCCCGAGCCCCGTGAGGCTCCCGGTCCCGGTCCCACCATACGCTACAGTGGTGTTGTCGTGGGTGAAGCCCGTACCTGACTCGATGTGGACGTTCGCGCCCTCGAAGTGGAGCTCGTTCCGGCTTGTGTCGACCCACAGGTAGTCACTCAGTCCGGCCACCGAATCGATCGTGGAGACAGCGCCGTCCACGTAGGACTCGCTGGCGTAGCCCGTGAGGTCGGCACCGGTCAGGTAGCCGCTGTGGTCGAACGCGCCGACCGCGGCATCAACATAGGCATCGACGTAGCTCTCGGAGGCCACGCCGACGAGGTCCGCGCCGGTCAGGTAGCCGCTGTGGTCCACCGCATCGATGGCGCTATCGACGTAGAGCTTACTGGCCATCCCGTCGATGTGCGCGCCGGTCAGGTAGTCCGCGAGCACGTCGTCCAGCGCTCCCGCGCCGTAGTCATCAGCCTCTGAGAGGCCGTCGCCGCCGGGGACCGAGGCGCCCTCACCGTCCGCCTGGTTCCCGGTCCCGCCGCCGACCCAGGCGTAGAGCCCGCTGGCGTAGCTGGAGAGGCCGCCGGAGACCGCCGAGTAATCGCCGATGGCGTTGTTGAGGAGGCCGCCGGAGATGGCGGCGTACGAACCTGTGGCGTCGTTGGCCTGCCCGCCGGAGATGGCGGCGTAGGGACCGTCGACCCGGTTCTGGCTGCCGCCGGAGACCGCGGCGTAGTCCGCGTTGATCGCGTTGTTGTAGCCCGCCACGAGCCCGCCGAAGCTGGAGTAGCCGTGCTCCGCGCCGACCACCAGGTTGTGGGCTCCCGTGCGGACCGGACCGGCCGAGTCCTCGTTGTAGCCGATGATGAGGTTGCCCAGGCCCGTCAAGGCGCCGGCGCCGTCGCCGTAGGTCGCGGTGGTGTTGTCATCGGTGTAGCCGCTGCCGCTCTGGATGTAGACGTTGGCCCCGCTGATGACCAACGCGTTGTTGGGGGGATCGATCGTCAGGTACGCCCGCAGCTCGGCGTTCTGACTGTCCAGGATACCGATGATGGCCTGGGCGGTGACCAGCTCCGACGTCAGATCATCCAGGAGCGCTGAGACACAGTCCCGGAAGTCCTGCTCGGGCAGCGTCGACGGACAGCCGGCGTTCGCGGCGGGGCCAATCAGCAGGCAGAGGGCGGGCACGACCCAGGCGGGCTTTCGGTATGACATACAGAATCAGGACCTCAGAGTGGTTCTGAGGACAGGGTTACCACCAGGCCCGCCTGAAGCCTCGTGAGAGTTCCTGAGAGTTGACTGAGAGCTACTGAGGGTCCACCTGAAAGCAGCCCCCGCGGTCAGGCCGGGGTGAAGGCGAAGTGGGTCTTGAAGTCCCGAAGCTGCTCGGCGAAGTCGCCGACCTCAAAGAGGGCCGCGAGCTTGTCGTCCGACCGGATGGCGAGGTTCCGCAGCTTGATGTCCTGCTGGAGGAAGAGCATCTCCAGCTCCGGGTAGAGATCCTGGAGGTGGCTCGTGATCTCCAGCACGGACAGGTTGCGCTCGACCAGGTCGTGCGCCCCGGCCTCCACGGGCTGCAGCACCAGCTTGGCCATGGCCCTGGCGGCGTTTCGCACGTGGATGAAGCCCCGGCGCTGGTGCCCGCTGCCGTGGATGGTGATGCGGCCGGAGTAGTGGGCCTCGAAGAGGAAGCGGTTGATGACCGCGTCGAAGCGCATGCTGCGGGAGTAGCCGTAGACGTTGGCGCAGCGCACGATGTGCAGCCGGCTCTTGTCCGCCAGCCGCTCCAGCATCTTCTCGCCGCGCAGCTTGGAGATGCCGTAGGCGGTCTTGGGATCCGTGGGATCCCCGACCCCGACGGCCGCCTCGCTCGCCCCGTAGACCGAGGCGCTCGACAGGTAGACGATGTGCTCGACCGAGCGCTCCTCCAGCAGGTAGCTCAGCTCGGCGGTGCCCCAGTGGTTCACCTGATCCAGGCCGTGGAAGTCGGCGTCGGCGAAGGGGGTCGTGACCCGGGCGGCGAGGTGGTACACCGCGTCGACGCCGTCGAGGGCCTTCTTCAGCCCCCGGGTGTCCAGCACGTCGCCGCGGATGAAGCGGATGGGCTTGGCGGGCAGCCGCTCGGCCAGGAAGAGGTTGTGGTTGCGGCGGCTCAGGTTGTCGTAGACGACGATCTCCGAGACGTCCGGCCAGCGCGCCAGCTCACCCACGAGCTCGGTGCCGATGTAGCCGGCGCCTCCGGTGACAAGGATCTTCATGAGTTGCTTCCAAGGTCAGTGTGCAGCCCGCACTCGGTCTTCTTGAGGCCGAACCAGCGGCCGGTGCGCTCGTCGTAGAGGGCCTCGGCGTCCAGCTTGCGGGTGCAGGGCCGGCAGCCGACGGTGAAGTAGCCCTCGGCCTCCAGCGGGTGACGGGGCAGGTCGTTGTCGGTCAGGTACTGGTGCACCATCTGCGAGTCCCAGCCCAGCAGCGGGTGGTAGCGCACGGTGCCGTGGGCGGCGGGCTGCTCGACCTTCATGGCCTTGCGGACCGAGGACTGGCTCGCCCGCACGCCGTTGATCCAGACGTCGTTCTCCGCCAGCACCGGCTCCATGGGCAGCACCTTGTTCAGGTGGCAGCAGTAGTCCGGGTCCGAGGCGAACAGGAGGCGGCCCGTCGGGCCGCGCTGCTGCACCCGGGGGATGGGCGAGGACACCGCGCGGATGGTGAGGCCGAAGCGCGCGGCGAGGTCGTCCCGGAAGGCCAGGGTCTCGGGGAAGTGGTAGCCGGTGTTCAGGAAGATCACCGGCACGTCCTGGCCGAAGCGGCTCAGGATGTGCAGCAGCACCACCGAGTTGGTCTGGAAGCTGGAGGTCGCGAACATCTTGAGGCCGCGCTCACGGTAGTCCGCGAGGCGAACTTCGATGTCGGCCAGGAGCGGTGAGAAGTCAGTCAAGGTCGAACCTCCGAGCCTACCCCTGTATTGCGGCGGCGGCTCAGGGTGCCAGCAGGACCGCCACCTGGGTGTCGAGCACCGCGGGGTCGCCAGCCCACGCGGCGCGGGCCGACGCCTCCCCCGCCGCGTCCCCCCGCCGCCTCGCCAGCGCGACGCTCACCGCCACCCAGGCGCTCGTCTCCGGGCTCAGGCGCGCGACCTCAGCGGCCCGCTCCGCCTCCTCCCAGCGCCCGCCGCGCGCCAGCACCATGGCGGTGAGATCCGCCGAGGTCGGGGTCGCCGGGCAGGCGGCCATCACCTCGTCGGCGGCCGCCAGCGCGTCCTCCAGCCCCCGCGCCTGGACGGCGCACTGGAGGCGATGCTCGCAAGCCAGCAGGAAGGGCCGCTCCGCCGTGAGGGCCTTCGAGAGCCAGGGCCCCGCCTCCCCGGGCCGACCGTCGGCGCAGAGGCTCGCCCCGTAGCCGTGCCAGGCGTAGGGGTTCGGGGTCGCGCGGACCTCGCTGGCCGTGAGGCTCACCGGGTCGCGCCAGTCCAGCACCCGCGCCTGCACCAGCGCCGACGCCAGCAGCCCCCAGGCGATCAAGGCTGGCAGATAGCGCCGCCCGGAGCGCTCCAGCAGCGAGGCCACGAGCAGCGCCAGCGCCGCGATCGGCAGGTAGGCGTAGCGCTCCCCCACCTGCCGGGTCATCGTCATGCCGATCAGCGTCGGGAGCCACGCGCCGGCCGCCATCACGCCCGCACCGACGGCGACCCACGGCGCGCGCCGGAGCCCCCAGGCGAACAGCGCGAACAGGCAGGCGGTGCCCGCGAGGCTCGTCGCGAGCGGCACCGAGAGGTAGTCCAGGTAGCGCCCCGTCGAGAGCGGCGCGGGCACGACGACCAGCGCGGCGTAGAGGCCGACCAGCTCCGGGATGCGCTTCAGCGTGTCCACCAGCCGCTCATCCAGCGGCGCCGCGGCGAGCGTCGCCTGCGCCCGCAGGCCCAGCCACGCCGCCCCGGCGACCGCCAGCGCCGCGTACCGCCCCCACCCGCCGAGGCGACCGTGGCGGACGCGATCCCAGACGGGGAAGGTGATCAGCGCCGTCAGCGCGATCTCCTTCGTCAGCAGCCCGCAGAGCGCGAGCAGTCCCCCGGCGATCGCCCGCCCCGGCGTCAGCGGCCGGGGCAGCAAGACGGCCATGGCCCCCAACGCGGCGGCGGTGACCATGGCGTCAGCGCGCCCGCTGACCCAGGCGACCACCTCCGCCTGGAGAGGGTGGAGCGCGAAGATCACCCCGGCGACCAGCCCGACCCGCGGCCCCGACACCGCCCCCCCGAGACGCCAGACCGCCGCCACCGCCAGCAGGTGCCAGCCGAGGTTCTGGGCGTGGTGCCCCAGCGGCGAGAGCCCCCACAGCGCGCGATCGAGGCCCAGGCTGGCCACAAAGAGCGGTCGGTAGTAGCCCGATGGCGGCCGGCCATTCTCCAGCGACGTCCAGACGTCCGTCCGAAAGACCCGCCCCAGCCAGGAGAGCGAGGGCCCAAAGCCCGCCTCCAGCACCTGCCCGACGTCGTCCCAGACGAACCCACCGAACAGCGCGGAGGCCCAGACCAGCGCCGTCAGGGCGAGGAGTGCCGCGAGGTCGCGGCGCGCGGCGGTCGGCCTCAACGAGCTACTGCACGCCGGTGTAGTTGTTCATGACACCCGCCTGATCGTCGGTGACGTCGACGGCGTGCACGCAGGAGGTGAAGTCGCAGATGGAGTACGGGAACATGAAGTTCTCGCCCAGCTCGTCCTCGCAGTCCCGGCGGTTGTCACAGTCGACGGTGTCGTCGAGGGCGTCCCAGTAGCGGAAGCCGTCCTCGACCGGGTGGAAGAGGCCGCTGTAGTGGCCGACCTCGTGGGCGAAGGTCTCGCCCATCAGCAGCATGCCCTCCTCGTCCATCGTGCCGTCGATCCCCGCAAAGGACAGCCAGGACATCACCACCGCCGAGAGATCGGTCTCGATGAGGGAGCCGGGGATGCCGCCGGAGATGCCGTAGTACCAGGTGACGCCGTCCAGCAGCTCGGTGATGATGACGGGCACCTCGCCGATGTCGTGGTTCACGTACTCGTGCGCGGCGTGCACGGGGGAGGCGTCGCCGTAGCCCGGGGAGACGATGTCGGTGGGCAGGTCGCTCGCCTCGTAGCGCACGTTCAGCGAGATGCCGGCCTTGTCCCAGATCGTGCGCCAGTGCTCCACGGCGTCCTCGACGTTCGCCACCAGGTCCGGATCGTCCGCCATCCCGTCCGCGTAGATGAGCACGGCGTTGAACTCGCCGCCGGTCAGGTCCTCGTCGGTGTTGAGGTGCACCGTGATGTCGATGGGCACGTCGGGGATGTAGTCGAAGCCGTAGGCCGAGAGCACCACGGTCCAGTCGCCGTCCGTCAGCGGGCCGTCCTCGTCGCGCACGGGCCAGTTGAAGCTGGTGCCGCCGGCGTCTCCGAAGAAGGCGTAGGTCAGCGAGTAGTCCGAGGTGTACCAGTCGCTCCAGTGGAGGGTCCGGGCACCCGAGGGGTCGCGCATCATCTCCAGCGCGATGACCTCGTCCGCGGTCGCCGTAATCAGGAAGGAGCGGTGACCGCTCACGGGCACCGTGAGCTCGGCGAGGCCGTCAGCGTCCGTCACCAGCTTGGCGGTGAAGCTGGTCAGCGGCCCCGAGTCTGGCGGGGCGGTGTCAGTGTCGGTGTCGGTGTCGGTGTCGGTGTCAGCGTCAGCGTCGGCGTCGGCGTCGGCGTCGGCGTCGGCGTCGGCGTCTCCATCAGCGTCGGCGTCTCCATCAGCGTCGGCGTCGGCGTCGGCGTCGGCGTCGGCGTCGGTGTCCGCGTCGGCCTCGGTGTCCGTGGTGTTGCCCTGCGGGCCGGGGGGCGTGTTGTCGTCACCGTCTTTGTCACCGCAGCCGATGAGGAGGGCGAGGAGGGTCAGCGTCACAAGATCACCGTTGTTGAAATCCAGGGACCGCCACCATACCCCGGAAACGCAATGGACATACACGTCAGCCAGACCTTCGACTGCGACGCCCCGCTCCTCTGGGTCGTTCTCCGCGATCCCGCCTTTCAGCGGGCGCTATCCGAAGCCGCCCAGGTGGATCAGGAGGTGCTGGCGGATGATCCGGTGCCCGGCGGTCGGAAGCTCCGCATCCGGGTGACCGCCCGCACGCCGCTGCCAGCCGTGGCCGTCAAGGCGCTGGGGACCGAGCGGCTGATCTGGGTGCAGGAGAACTGCACACAGGTCGTGTCGTTCTCCATGACCTGGAGCATCACCCCCAACGTGATCCCCGACCGCATCCGCGCGGAGGGCACCATGCAGGTGACTCAAGACAGCCCGGGGCGCTGCACCCGCGTCGTCCGGGGCGTCGTTGAGGTGAACATCCCGGTCGTCGGAAAGCGCATTGAAAGACAGATCCTCGCCGATCTGGAGAAGTCGTATGAGCGCGCCTACAAGCTCATCGTGGACTGGCTGAAGCGGCCGGCCTCATCAAAGGATCGCCAAGAGTAGGTCAGGAGGGTTGTGGGTCCGCGGATCCGGTCGCAAGTTAGCGATCCAGCCTGGACTGCACCATGATGACCCTCGCGCTGCTCCCCGCACTCACCGGAACCGCTCTCGCCGGCTACGGCGACGTCGTCGATGGCTACCCCAGCTGGGCCGAGCGTGAGCTCCACCTCTACACCAACGCCGCCCGCGTGGATCCCCAGGCCTTTGAGTCGGACTACAACCGCGGCGGCTGTGGCTTCGACGACTTCACGAGCGACGAGCAGACCGCCAAGCCGCCGGTCTACTACTCCCCCCCCCTGAACGACGCGGCCCGCTTCCACTCGACGGACATGCGCGACACGGGCAACTTCAGCCACGACAGCTCGGACGGCACCTCCTTCGGGCAGCGGCTGTCCCGCTTCTACACGGAGACCTCCTCTGTCGGCGAGAACATCGCCTACGGCTACCCGGACAACTGGGCGGCCATGATGGAGGGGTGGATGTGCTCCTCGGGGCACCGCGAGAACATCATGCGGTCCGGCTGGAACGAGCTCGGCACCGGGGTGGTGGACAACTACTACACCCAGGACTTCGGCGGCGGCAGCGCGGACAGCACCATCGGCATCCGAATGGGCGTGCACAGCCCGCAGAGCGTGGCCGCCGGTCAGAGCCTGGCCTTCTACGCGGACTGGGCGGGCAGCGACCTGACCGTCATGGCCCTGATCCTCGACGGCGAGGTCTACACCATGGACCTGCTGTGGGGCGAGTGGGACAGCGGGGTCTTCACCACCAGCGCGCCGATGCCCGAGGGCTGCGCGGACTACTACTTCGTCTATGAGGACGCCAGCGGACAGCGCGCGTTCCCCGAGGCCGGCGCCTACCTGATGGGGTCGAGCTGCGCGGACACCTGGGAGGTCCGGGACGAGACGCTCTCGCCCTGGCCGGAGGACAACGTGGGCGGTGATGGCCCCAGCGGCGGCGGCGGCGACGGCGGGATCTGGGTCGACGGTGAAGAGGACACGCACGACGTCGCGGTGAAGGGCTGCGCCACCACCCCGACCCCCGGCGGCTCGGGCGGCGCCCTCGCGCTCCTCGGCATGCTGGGGCTCACCGCCCTCACTCGCCGCCGCTGACTGGCGGCGCGCGCTTCCCCCACTTCTTCACCAACACCGACGCCGTCTCCACCCCCCGCGGGTCAAGCCACTCGAGCCACACCCGCAGCTCCGGGTGGCCGCCGAGCGCCTCCCGAATCGCCTCGACGCCCGCCCCCTCGGACAGCAGCGTCATCAGCTTCGCCTGCACCTCCGCCAGCGCCGCCTCATCCATTGACCATCTCCCAGATCGCGGCGTAGTCCTGCTGAAAGCGCTCCGCCTCGTGCTGTGTGCGGATGGTGCCGCCCAGCCGCTCCAGGATCACCACCTCGGTCCGTCGGCAGCGCTGGAGGGCCATGGGCAGCAGCGCCATCACCGGCGCCGGCACCTCGCCGTCGTGGGTGTCCCGACGCCAGCGCCCGCCAGCGGCCGTAGCCCAGGAGCCTCCGGAGACGTGAATGACCCGCACCCGCCGGGTGGGGTAGGTGTCGAGCAGCTCCAGGAAGCTCACCCCGTAGTTCACCACCTGACACCACAGGTTGTGCAGGTCCAGCACCAGGTAGCCGTCGACCTCCGAGAGCAGCGCCTCCAGGAAGGGCCCCTGATCCCACACATCGCGCAGCCCCATGGCCAGCGCCAGGTTCTCCAGGCCCACCTGGGCGCCGGCGACCTCCCGCAGCCGCCGAAGCCCCCGGCGGCCGGCCTGGAGGGCGGGCTCCACGAACGGCACCGGCAGCGGCGGCCCGGCCTCCCAGCCCTCGGCGGCCATGTACCCGAAGTGCTCGCTCACGCCGCGGCAGGGCCAGCGCTGGATGTCCTCCGCCACCCGCTGGAGCCAGGCCTCCTGGCGCGGGGTCCAGGTGGCCGACAGCAGAGAGCCGCTGACGCCGTGGCCGTAGAGCGCGTCCTCCGAGGAGAAGAAGTCGAGCAGCGACTCGGTCCAGGGCGGCAGCGGGTTGCGCTCGGACCAGCCGATCTCGAAGCTCCACTCCAGGGCGTCCACCATGCCCGCCTCGAACAGCGACTTCGCCGCCGCCGCGAAGTCCGGTGTATTCATCAGCGACAATCCGGCCTTTGGCCTGCTCAAGCGCTCCTCCGAAGGCAACATCCTGTCAGTAGTGTACTCTCCCTCGCTTGCCGGAAGGCGACCCCCCGATAAACCGATCTGGATCGCCTGACTACTGAACGCCGTTTCAGGTACCAACCTCCGACCGCGAGCTGCACATGTCCGCGCCTCACATCAGCTCCGATGATCCTGACGCTATCGTCGTCGTCGGCGCGCGAGAGCACAACCTGAAGGGCGTCGACCTGGAGATCCCCCGGGACTCGCTGGTCGTCTTCACCGGCCTCTCGGGATCCGGTAAGTCCAGCCTCGCGTTCGACACGATCTTCCAGGAGGGCCAGCGCCGCTTCATGGAGAGCCTGTCCGCCTACGCCCGGCAGTTCCTGGGCAACCTGGACAAGCCCAGGGTGGATCACGTCGCGGGGCTCTCGCCGACCATCTCCATCGATCAGAAGACGGTCAACCGCAACCCGCGCTCCACCGTGGGCACCATCACCGAGATCTTCGATCACCTGCGCCTGATGATGGCCCGGCTGGGCAAGCCCCACTGCCCCATCTGCGGCGCCACCATCACCGCCCTCTCCGCCGGTCAGATCACCGACCGCGTGCTGAGCCACACCCCGGACGCCCGGGTGCAGCTCCTCGCCCCCATCGTTCGCGAGCGCAAGGGCGAGTACCGCAAGGAGCTGAAGCAGCTGCTGGCGGACGGCTGGCTGCGGGCCCGCGTCGACGGCGAGCTGCGCTCTCTGGAGGAGGACATCCCCCTCGCCCGCTACGAGAAGCACACCATCGAGGTGGTGGTGGATCGCGTGAAGGCCGTGCCCGAGAGCCGGGAGCGGATCTTCGAGGCGGTCGAGCGGGCCCTGGCGATGGCCGGCGGGATCATCACCGCGCTGATCCAGGTCCCCGCGAGAGACGGCGAGGGCGACGGCAAGGGCAAGACGGAGAAGTACGTCACCTGGAGCAGCGACCGGGCCTGCTCCAAGCACCCCGAGGTCGCCATCCCGGAGCTGGAGCCCCGGCTCTTCTCCTTCAACACCCCCCAGGGCGCCTGCCAGTCCTGCAACGGCCTCGGCGCGCTGGAGGGCTTCGATCCGTCCCTGCTGATCGACCCGAGCAAGCGCATCCCCGCCGCCGTGCTGCCCTTCCGCGAGGACGGCACCCTGCCCTTCTCCGGCGTCACCGCCGCCGCGCTCAAGACCATCGCCAAGGGGCTGGGCGCGGATCTGCGAAAGGCCTGGAAGGATCAGCCCGACGCGGTGAAGGACGGCCTGCTCACCGGCGAGGGCGTCTCGCTGAAGTACACCTCCAAGCGCAAGGGCGGAAAATCCCGCAAGCGGGTGTGGTCCGGGCTGCTCACCAACCTGGATCACATCTACCACTACACCCGCTTCAAGGGCTTCGATCCCTTCCGCCGCAGCGTCCCCTGCCCCGACTGCGGCGGCGCGCGGCTGAACGCCGTGGCCCGGGCCGTCACCTTCCGGGAGCAGGACATCAGCGCCCTCTCCGCCATGAGCGTCTGGCGGGCCCACGAGTTCTTCAAGGGCGTGCGCCTGAAGGGCGACGAGCGCAAGATCGGCCAGGAGCTGCTGCGCGAGGTGCGCGACCGCCTGACCTTCCTGGATCACGTGGGGCTGGGCTACCTCGCCCTGAATCGCTCCGCCGCGACGCTCAGCGGCGGCGAGGCCCAGCGCATCCGGCTCGCCGCCCAGGTCGGCAGCGGCCTCCAGGGCGTCACCTACGTGCTGGACGAGCCCAGCATCGGCCTGCACCCCCGGGACAACCGCCGCCTGCTCGACACCCTCATCCGCCTCCGGGATCAGGGCAACTCCGTGCTCGTCGTCGAGCACGACCGGGAGACCATGGAGGCCGCGGACTGGCTGGTCGACGTCGGCCCCGGCGCGGGCCGCTTCGGCGGCGAGATCTCCGCCCAGGGCACCCCGGCCCGCTTCATCAAGCAGGACTCGGTCACCGCCCGCTATCTGCGCGGCGTGGACGTGATCCCCCTGCCCGACGTCCGGCGGACCGGCAGCGGCGAGTTCATCACGATCGAAGGCGCCCGCGCCAACAACCTCCAGTCCATCGACGTGCGCTTCCCCCTCGGCACCTTCACGGTGCTCACCGGCGTCAGCGGCTCCGGCAAGTCGACCCTCCTGATGGACGTGCTCTGGCCCGTCCTGCACAAGAGCTTCTTCAAGAAGGTCTCCACCAGGCGCCCCGGCCCCCACAAGCGGGTCACCGGCCTGGAGCACCTGGACAAGGTCGTCGTCATCGACCAGTCCCCCATCGGCCGCACGCCCCGCTCCAACCCGGCGACCTACGCCGGGGCCTTCACCCCCGTCCGTGAGCTGTTCTCGCGCCTGCCCGAGTCCCGGGCCCGGGGCTACAAGCCCGGCCGCTTCAGCTTCAACGTGGTCGGCGGGCGCTGCGAGGAGTGCACGGGCGCCGGCGTGAAGACCATCGAGATGCAGTTCCTCGCGGACGTGGAGGTCGTCTGTGACGCCTGCGGCGGCAAGCGCTTCAACGAGGAGACGCTGGAGATCCGCTACCGCGGCCAGACCATCACCGACGTGCTGGAGATGTCCATCGCGGAGGCCCACACCTTCTTCACGAACCACAAGAAGCTCAAGCGCATCCTGAGCACTCTGGAGACCGTGGGCCTCGGCTACGTCAAGCTCGGCCAGCCCTCGACGACCCTCTCCGGCGGCGAGGCCCAGCGCGTCAAGCTGGCGACCGAGCTCCAGCGGCCGGCGACCGGGCGCACCCTCTACCTCCTCGACGAGCCCACCACCGGCCTGCACTTCCAGGACGTGCGCGCGCTGCTGGGCGCCCTGGACGCCCTGGTGGAGTCGGGCAACACCGTCGTGGTCATCGAGCACAACACCGACGTCATCAAGGTCGCCGATCACCTGATCGAGCTCGGCCCGGACGGCGGCGAGGGCGGCGGGCTGCTCGTCGGCGAGGGCACCCCCGAGCACGTCGCGGGCCTCGACACCCCCACCGGCGTCGTGCTGGCGGAGCTGCCGGAGTTCGGCGGCGGGGCCGTCAGCTTCAAGCCCCGAAAGCGCCGCAAGAAGAAGCGCAGCGGCAACCTGGAGATCCGCGGCGCCACCTGCCACAACCTGAAGTCGGTCGACGTCACCATCCCCCGGAACAAGCTCACGGTGATCACCGGCGTGAGCGGCTCCGGCAAGTCCTCCCTGGCCTTCGACACCATCTTCGCCGAGGGCCAGCGCCGCTACGTGGAGAGCCTCTCCACCTACGCCCGCCGCTTCCTGGGCCGCCTCGGGCGCGCGCCGGTGGAGAAGGTCGAGGGCCTCGCCCCCGCCATCGCCATCAACCAGAAGACCGCGAGCCACAACCCCCGCTCCACCGTGGCCACGGTCACCGAGGTCTACGACTACCTGCGCCTCATCTGGTCCCGCATCGGCATCCCGCACTGCCCGAAGTGCCGCCGCGAGGTGCTGGGCTGGGCCCCGTCCCCCGGCGCCCGCCGCCTGAAGTCCATGGCCCCCGGCCGGGGCTGGCTGGTGGCGGATCTGAGCCCGGCCAGGGGCGAAGGTGAGGCCGCGGCCCTGCGGCTGGAGCTGATGCGCGACGGCTACGTGCGGCTGCTGATCAAGAGCCGGGACACCAAGAGCAGAAACAAGGGCGTCGATCGATACACCGAGCTGGCGCTGGAGTCCGGCGACTCCGAGGCCGCGCTGGCCGCAGGGACCGCGCTGGTCATCGACCGGCTGGACCCGGCGAAGACGGAGATCTCCCGCATGGCGGAGGCCCTGAACAACGCCTACCACCGGGGCAACGGGCGGGCCCGCTTCGTGTCGCGGGTCACGGTCGGCGAGATCGCTCCGGTCATCCCGCTCTCCCTGCTGCCCACCTGCACCGAGCACGGCCGGGTCGTCCCGGACGAGCTGAACCCCCGCAACTTCTCCTTCAACTCCCACCACGGCGCCTGCGCCCACTGCGAGGGGCTCGGCAAGCGCCTGCTCTTCGACGTCGACAAGCTGCTCCCCGATCCGTCGAAGCCCCTCTCCGGGGCCATGGACAGCCGGGTCGGCTCGGTGGTGAACCGGTCCCGCCGCATGAAGCGCTGGCTGGGCGCGGTCTACAAGCACCTGAAGCTCGACGAGGCCACCCCGGTGAAGGACTGGACCCCCGCCCAGCGCGAGGGCGTGCTCCACGGCATCGCGGACATGAAGTACACCTTCCGCCGCCGCAAGCCCAGCAAGAGGGGCCGCATCGACTACGAAGAGACCAACGACTGGGTGGGCCTCGTCGGCGTGCTGGACCGCTGGACCAGCCCGCTCTCCTGGCTGCGGAATGTGCAGATCTGCCCCACCTGCGAGGGCGGCCGGCTGAAGCCGGTCTTCCAGGCGGTGACGGTGAGCGACACCTCGGTGATGACCGTCTGCCGACTGACCGTCGAGGACGCGCTGGAGTGGTTCCGGACCCTGGCGCTGAACCCCACGGATCAGCAGATCGCCGAGCAGGCGATGGCGGAGGTCGAGCGGCGGCTGGCGTTCCTGGTGGATGTGGGGCTGGGCTACCTGAACCTGGAGCGGGACGCCTCTACCCTCTCCGGCGGCGAGGCCCAGCGCATCCGCCTCGCGAGCCAGCTCGGCAGCGGGCTGACCGGCTGCATCTACGTGCTGGATGAGCCCACCGTGGGCCTGCACCCCCGGGACACCCGGCGCCTGCTGGACACCCTCCTCGGCCTGCGCGACCTCGGCAACACCGTGCTGGTCGTCGAGCACGACGCCGAGACCATGTCGGAGGCGGACTACCTCATCGACATGGGCCCCGCCGCCGGAGAGGACGGCGGCTACGTGGTCGCGGCGGGCACCCCGGACGTCGTCCGGGCCCACCCGAAGTCGCTGACCGCCGACTACCTGGAGGGCCGCAAGGTGATCCCGGTGCCCGAGGTGCGCCGCGAGGCGAAGGGCTGGATGACCCTCACCGGGGCGACGATCAACAACCTGGAGGGGCTGAGCGCCCGCCTCCCCACCGGGGCCCTGACGGTGGTCACCGGCGTGAGCGGCTCCGGCAAGTCCTCGCTGATCATGGACGCGCTGGTGCCGGCGCTGCGACAGGAGATCGGCCAGGACGTGCCCGCCCCCATCGAGGATCTGACGCTGCCCAAGGGCTTCAAGAAGATCGTCGTCGTCAACCAGCAGCCCATCGGCCGCACGCCCCGCTCGACGCCCGCGACCTACACGTCCGTGATGGACGGTCTGCGGGCGCTGTTCGCGAGCACCATGGGCGCGAAGACCCAGGGCTGGAAGCCCGGCCGCTTCTCCTACAACGCCAAGTCGGGCCGCTGCCCGATGTGCGAGGGGCGCGGCGCGATCCAGGTGGAGATGCACTTCCTCTCGGACGTCTGGGTGACCTGCGAGTCCTGCAAGGGCAAGCGGTACAACGAGCAGACGCTGCGGGTGCGCTGGAAGGGTCACACCATCGCGGACGTGCTGGATATGCGGGTCTCCGAGGCGCTGGAGCTGTTCCTGCACCACAGGAAGGTCGGGCGCCACCTGCAGGCGCTGGAGGACGTGGGGCTCGGCTACATCCGGCTGGGTCAGCCCGGCTCGACGCTCTCGGGCGGTGAGGCCCAGCGCGTCAAGCTGGCGGCGGAGCTGGCCAAGCGGCCGGCCGGCACGGTCTTTGTGTTGGATGAGCCCAGCACCGGGCTGCACTTCCAGGACGTGGCCCGGCTGGTGGATGTGTTCCACAAGCTGGTGGACAAGGGCGGCACCATCGTGGTCATCGAGCATCACCCGGACATCATCAAGAACGCTGACTGGGTGATCGATATGGGGCCGGAGGGCGGGGTCGGCGGCGGCACCATCGTCGCCGAGGGTATCCCCGAGGTCATCGTGGAGGCCGGCACCTACACCGGAGTGGCGCTGGCGAAGGTGCTGTAGAGCGGCCCCTGTCACTCGTCGGGCGCCGGCTCAAGCGGTAGTATGAGCCCGCGTCGCCGGCTGCTCCGGCGCGAGGAGTTCCCCCATGCGCCTCTTCGCCTACATCTCCCTGCTCCTCGGCGCGGTCTGCGCCACCAAGTGGCCGGAGGATACCGCCAGCAAAGCCGACACCGCCGTCGACACGGACGCCGAGTCCGACGCCGACAGCGACTCCGACAGCGACTCCGACAGCGACTCCGACAGCGACTCCGACAGCGACTCCGACAGCGACTCGGACACCGCCGTCGACGAGGCCACCGGCACCGTGCCCGCGGCGGACTGTGAGCCCGGCACGGTGACCTGGGAAGCGCTGGACCAGGACGCGGAGGATCTGACCGCGGCCTTCAGCGCGGGAGACTTCGGCGCGCCCGTGGCCTGGACCCTCGAAGAGGAGGGCGTGCTCACCCTCTGCGACGGCACCTGGTACGCCAGCATCACCGTGAACGAGGCGTCGGTCGACATCGTGGGCGCGGGGGTCGAGAAGACCACCGTCTCCGCGGGCTTCGTCGGCTCGGTCATCACAGCCCGCGGCCGGGATCTGGGCCTCCGGGATCTGCGCCTCATCGAGGGCGTCGCCGACTACGGCGCCGGCATCAACCTCGACGGCGTGGCCGCGACCTTCATCGGCCTGGAGATCGCCGACAACATCGCCTACGAGAGCGGCGGCGGCCTCTACCACGACGGCGGCGACCTGGAGATGACCGACGTAACGTTCTCAGGCAACTCCGCTGTCCAGCAGGGCGGCGGCGCCTGGATCTCCGGCCTCTGGGTCGAGGGCGACGGCGTCACCCTGAGCGGGAACTCCGCCTACTTCTACGGCGGGCTCTACATCAAGAACGGCGAGCTGAGCCTGGTGAACTCACAGGTCACCGGCAACGACGGGGCCGCGGGCGGCGGCCTCTCCATCGACGGCGGCAACGCGGAGCTGACCACCAGCTCCGTCACGGACAACGTCACCGACACCAACGGCGGCGGCGCCTACGTCCTGAACGGCTCGATCACCCTCGTCGACACCACCCTCTCGGGCAACCAGGCGGGCTTCGGCGGGGGCATCTTCCTGAACGACTACGCCGAGTCCGAGGCCGCGTCGTCCACCTTCTCCAACAACACCGCCGTCACCTTCGGCGGCGCGGTGGACGTCGCGGGGGGCTGCACCTTCGCCTCCGACGCCAGCGTCTTCAGCGGCAACAGCCCGCACGACATCTACGTCAACGACGGCCTCGACTACAGCTACGACGGCCCGGCCACCTTCAGCTGCGACGACCACGGCTGCGAGTGAGCCACACACATTGTCCGGGCCCGATGTAAGAACGGGGTTTGCACCTCCGTTGTTGGCTCACTATTGTTCCAACAACCCTCTCTCACGAGCGGAGGTCCACATGAGACAGACAGGTACCCGCTTCCTCTGAAGCGACATGACATGCCGATGTCCCGCGAACCCGCAGTCGTTGTGGGTGCGCCGTCTCTTGTGTTGATCCTCTTGGAGAGCTCGTGAGAACCCGAGATCTGGAAGACCTCCCGCTGCGTGGCGGGAAGCGCCGCGTCCACGGCCGCGGAATTCGTCGAAAGGCGGCCCGGGACGTCCTGCGGCGGCTGGTCTGGCTGAAGCGGCCGCTGGTCTGGTGGGCCGGCGCGCCCCCCGAGCGCCCCTGCTCGGACATGCTGGCCGCGCGCTCGCTGGAGCGGCTGCTGTGCGATCGGCTGGCCGGCCAGCCGGCCGGGCTGTACGCCCCCGCGATCAGCGGCGACGACCTGAACCCCACGGTGGGCGAGCTCTGCCCCGTCGACGAGCGGCTGGTCGCCCAGAGCACCCGCGGGCTGCTGGACGCGCGGCGGGACAACCCGGCGCTGGAGAAGGTGGTCGGCGACGTGGCGACCTGGCGCGCCGCGGCGGAGGCACAGCTGACGGTCATCACCGCCGCGCTGCGCGGCGTGCGGGCGGGCGGCGCTCCGGCGCTGGCGGCCGAGGGCGCCGCGTGGTGGCTGGGCCCCGAGCGGTCGCGCCCGTCGCTGACGGTCTCGGTGGAGGCGCTGCGCGATCATCGCGATCGGGCCCGGCCCGGCCACGTCGCCTGCGCCGTCGCGCTGGGGCGTCGGGGCGAGCGCCGGGGCGGACTCGCCGCCCTGGGCGCCGCGCTGGGCTCGTGGCCCCTGGACCTGATCGTGCGGCTCGTGGGAGCCGACCGTCAGCGACTCCGCGAGCTGCTGACGCTCTCCCGCCGCTCCCCTTCCCTCGACTCCGACGCCGGCGTGGCCGCGCTGGATGAGCTGCGCCTGCTCGCCGATGACGACGCGCTCTACGAGGCCCTGCCGTTCGTGGCCAGCCTGACCGCGACCGCGGGCGGCGTGGACGGAGAGCTCGCTCGCCGCAAGACCGTGTTCCTCGCCGCGGTCTACGAGGCCGCCGCCCAGGCCCCCCGACACCCCTTCCCTCCCCTGCACCTGCTGAGTCAGCGCCTGTCCGCCATGCAGCGCTCGCTGAGCGACAGCCTCCAGGCCGCCGGCGGCGGCCTCGCTCAGAAGGACGGCGCCTACCTCGGGGACGCCCTCGAGGCGCTGAGCACGCACCACATCGGGTACCCCGTGCGGGTCGAGAGCGGCGACGTGGTGGCGCAGCTGAAGGGCGAGCCGACCTCCCCCGGTGAGGCCCTCACCGCGCTGATCACCCCGCTGGTGGACGCGGTGGTGAGTGAAGACGAGCCCTGGCGCCTGACGGCGCTGAGCCTGGCGGGGCGGCTGGCGGCGCGCTGCGGCGACCCCAGCGTCCTGGAGGGCACCGCGCGCTGGCTTCGCAGCGCCCGCGGGGGGCTGCCCCCAGCGCAGAGCGGCGGCGCCTGGATGCCCACCGTCTCCATCCTCTCCGCGATCGCCCTGGAGGCCGGCGGCGATCAGCGGGCCATCCGCGACACCGTCCGCGGCCTGGCCGATCACGCCGATCATCTCCTCGCCGCGGCGCTCGTCGAGGAGCGACGGCGCCCCAACCACCAGGGCAAGCCGGTGAGCGCCGCCTACATCGGCATGCTGATGGCCCGCCGCCCCTACGCCTGCGTGCGCGCCTTCGCGAGGCTGGGGCTCGACGCCTCCACCATGGCCCGCCTCGCCGAGCTGGGGCTGCTCTGGCACGCCAACCTCCTGACCCGGCTCCCGCCGCGCCAGATCCACGCCTTCCTCGAGAACACCGCCGCCCTCGACGTGCCCTGGTCGTCCCTGGAGCCCAACCCGCGCGCGCAGCTCGTGCTGCTGCACACCGTGCCCGACGCGGCCCTGCGCGGGCGCCTGCGGGACTGGACGATCGCGCTGGTCACCGAGCACGGCTTCACCTGGACGGCGGCCTGCGCCTGCCTGAACGAGACACGAAACAGGATCCTCGCGCTGCCGGGCGGGGTCACCGAGGCCCAGGCCTTCATCCTCCGGGAGTGGTGGCTGGTGGAGCGCGCCACGACCCTCGCCCTGCGCTTCGGAGAGACGAGCGAGGGTGAGGCCTGGAGCGCACGCGACGACAACTGGGCCAACACGAACAGCATCCTCACGGACGCCCTCGACTGGCTGCTCCTGGCGCGGCACTGGGAGCGCGAGGGCCGCGGACCGCTGGCGCCGCTCATCGCGGGGCTGACCCGGGACTTCCTGGAGGCCTGCGCGCCGCTGGCGGAGGCGGGCAGCAGGCCCGACGTCATGCCCTCCTGGGGTGAGAGCCTGGAGGTGATCGCCGCCCTCGCGCCCGCGGCGCAGGCGCGAGCGCTGTGTGATCTGCTGAGCGAGCGCTCCTCCGACGCCTCCCTCAAGGGCTGGCGGCTGGTGCGGGAGATGCCCGAGGTGACCGGGCTCCTCCGGGCGGCCATGAACCAGCGCGCGCTCTGGACCAGAGTGCTGGACTGGCTGCAGCTCGTCGAGCTGGTGGCGCGGCTCCCGCCGGGTCGGCGGCTGCGAGACGTGCTGACGTTCCCGGTCCCCGAGGAGGCGCTGGCGCTGCCGGGCTGGCTGACCGAGGCGGAGCGCGCGTCCGTGCTGGCCATGGCGGCGCTGCGCGCCGAGCGGGGCCAGCCGCTGCCCAGGCGGGTCCGCAAGGCCCTGGATCGCCGGGAGGCGATCACCCGGGAGCGGGCGGCGCTGAACGCGCGGGTCGGCGCGCAGCCCGGGCTGCGGGCGCGGCTGGAGAAGCTGGAGCGCTGGCTGTCAGACGGCGATGGGCTCGTCGCCCGGTCCCGAGCGGACTTGAGCGCGGCGCTGAGCGAGCTGACGCCGCTCGTCCATCTGGAGGCCCTGGAGGCCCGGACGCGGGCGGTGCTGGAGGCCCACTGGCGCTCGAACGCGGGGGCGGCGATCGCGCTGGACGACCCCGACTGGCTGAACGCCCTCTCGCTGCTGGGCAGCACGGACCGCAACCGCCGCATCCTGCGGCGCCTGCTCCGCCAGCGCGCCACCGGGCACCTCGGGCTCATGCGCCACGGCGGCAACGCCGCGTTCTTCGAGCGGGAGCGCGCCGCGGGCCGGGATCCCGACGGCTGGCGCGCGCCGCTGGCGCTGCGGGTCACGCCGCCGCGCCGCGAGCTCGTCGCCACCGCCGAGGACGACCCGCTGAAGATCCTGCAGATGGGCAACCTGTTCAACACCTGCCTGAGCGTCGGCGGCTGCAACCAGCACGCGGCCGTCGCCAACGCGGTGGAGGCCAACAAGCGGGTGATCTACGTACGAGACGGCGAGCGGATCATCGCGCGCCGGCTGGTGGCCCTGAGCCGCGAGGGCCAGATCGCGGCCTTCGAGATCTACGGAGACGACGGCCCCTGGATCCGGATCCTCCTGGACCGGGCCTGTCTGGCGCTCGCCCAGCGCTCCCGGGCGCCCATGCTCGACATGCAGTCCGTCGCCGGACGCACGAGGAGCGAGCTGCGGGCCGCCTTCGCCCTCTTCTCCGACTGGTACTACGACGGCGTGGAGGCCCTGGACTGGTGGGCGAGCGCCCCCGGAGACGGGCTCCAGCGCATCTTCGACGATCCGGACTACGCCCTGAGCAGCGACCGCCGGGAGGGCACGGTGCGCTGCCTCATCGCCAGCGGCGACGCGGCGCTGCCCGCGCTGAGGCAGGCGCTGCCACAGCTGACCCGGGAAGAGCGGACCCTGCTCGCCAGCGAAGCCTCCAGTGAGACGCTCCGCGAGACGCTCAGCGGATCCTGACCATGCACTCCGCTGGGAGGACGTGCTCGTCGTCCTGGGGGTTCATGGCCCAGTAGGCCTTCTGAACCACCAGCTCGCCGCCGCGCTCCTGAACCAGCGCGGACATGTTGTCCAGCGTGCGGCCGGGCATCGCCTGGTACACGCAGAAGAGCGCGACCTTCAGCTCGTCGAGATCCTCGATCCCGTCGATGAAGGTGCGCACCTTCGGCGACGGCCCGGCGCCCTTCCAGCCGATGCCCAGGGCCGGCGAGCCGATGACGAGGCCGTCGTAGTCTTCGGGGTCGATCTCGACGGCCGCGCCGTCGAGGTCAAGCAGCTCCACATCGAAGGCGCGCTGCTCCAGCATCTCCTTCATGCGCGGCACGACCATGCCGCACAGCCCCTTGTCATTGTCATACGCCAGCAGGAGCTGCTTACGGCGAAAGGATCCGCGGTTCTGGTCCATTGAGGCCCTACTCCATGGGAACGCCACGTCTAACGGCGCGTCAAGTCTCGGTCAATGCCGTCGGACGGTGACACACATCCCTTGACCCTCGCGAACAGGTCGAAGTAAACAGGGGTTTATTCTGTTTCGCGCGGCGCTTTAGGTGCCCCCGACACACCTCCTGGAGCGTTCTCATGTCCAAATGGTTGGTTTCACAGGGAGATCGCCAGTTTTCGGCGAGCGATCTCGCCGAACTGAAGCAGCTCGCCGCCAACGGCACCATCGGCGAGGCGGACATGATCCAGCCTCCCGGCACGGCCGACTGGCTCTACGCCTCCGAAATCCCTGATCTTCAGGGCCTGCTCGGCGGCGGCGGTAGCGGCGGCTACGACGGCGACGATGACTACCGCCCCCAGCGGAACTACGCGCCGCTCATGGCGCTGCTGGTGCTGCTCATCGGCGGCGGCGGCTACGCGATGTACCACTACGCCAACACCATGCCCGAGGCCAGCGAGCTCGAGCTGCTGGGCGAGAACGGCCTCGCGATGAGCGAGGTGCTCGTCACCGAGCCCAACGCCCCGGTGCACGACAAGCCCGACGGCGCCTCCAAGGGCAACCTCGTGAAGGACAGCTCGGTGGAGCTCCTCGGCAAGCGCAAGGGCTGGTACAACGTCCGCGACGTCGAGCGGAACGTCGAGGGCTACGTGCGCGCCGATCACGTCATCCCCGCCTACGCCTTCGCGTCGGCCAAGACGCGGGAGGACTACGATCCCCTCTACAACCCCGATCGCTACGTCTTCGTGAAGAACTCCAGCTGGCTCCAGATCGACCAGCAGAACCGCAACATGACCATCTTCCAGTTCATGCTGCAGAACAAGTCCAAGTTCACCATGACGGACCTCGTCCTGGTCGCGACCATCAAGGACAAGTCCGGCAAGGAGCTGGAGACGGTCGAGATCGCCGTCGAGGGCATCATCCCGCCCCACCAGTCCACCATGGTGGGCACTCTGGAGGCGGAGGATAAGTACGCCGACGACGCGGAGAACCGCACCATGACGACCACGTCCTTCGACAAGCTGGCCGAGGACGACGAGGATCTGCAGCTCCGCTGGTCCCCGGGCGTGGAGATCGAGATGCAGGAGAAGGGCTTCTCCGAGGCCAACATCGACATCCTGGAGCTGCGCGCGGTTCCGCTCGACAACAACGGTTGAGCAGCTGGCACATCTGGCTGACCCACCACCACGAAGCGGACGCAGAGCGCTGCACGTGGGTCGGTGGGACGCCTGTGTGCCGGCGCTGCCTGGCGATGTGGCCCCTCTCCTACCTGGTGATGGGGCTCGGGGTCTTCGGGCCCCTGCCGCCAGCGAGCGACGTAGAGCTGGTCCTCTGGCTCGGCCCACCAGTCGGTGAGTACCTGGCGACTCACGTCGGCCGGGTCCGCTATCAGGCGCGCCGGACCTGGATCTTCGGGCTCATCGCCGGGATCGCATTGGGGCGCCTGTTTCATCGGTATTTGTTGGATCCGATGGATCGGAGGGTTTGGTTGATGATGTTTCTTGTTGGGGTGCCGGCGTTGTTGGGTGCGCTCTATGCGACTTATGAGCGGGCTGATTCTGAGTAGATGGTTTGGGGGTTTGTCGGGGTTCGTCGGGGTTCGTCGGGTTTGTCGGGGTTCGTCGGGTTTGTCGGGGTTCGTCGGGTTTGTCGGGGTTCGTCGGGTTTGTCGGGGTTCGTCGGGTTTGTCGGGGTTCGGCTCGGTTTGGCATAGGTCGATGGGACTGACGAGAGCTGTCTCGGCAGTCGCGGGCTCGTAGTTTGAGCGTCACGTCGAGGCGCCGTCGTTCTGC
>Ga0316204_10004904_pt1 | contig 23188 bp, 21 predicted proteins | sample 6monrhotite_MG_2_FD_205661 | JGI IMG/M metagenome (GOLD analysis project Ga0316204, IMG submission 205661) | Microbial mat bacterial communities from mineral coupon in-situ incubated in ocean water Damariscotta River, Maine, United States -... | ecosystem: Environmental > Aquatic > Marine >... | reverse complement strand
CCCCGATCAACCACCTGTTTCACTGCTTCAATCTTGAATTCTTCTGTATATCGCTTGCCACTCATCGTGACCTCCATAGAGCTAATTTGTCACGCTCTTAGGTGTCTAGCAATACGGTAGCGATTCAGTCTGATCTACAAGCAACTCATTAACTCATGCCTGGCACCGTTACACTATCATAACGCTTTAATCGTATGAATATACGGATGAGATATCTTTTGCTGAGTATGGGTCAGAGGGGATCCGCTGACTGATTTAGCTAATTTTCTTGGCACTATTGAGTGAGCAGGAGTAGGTTGTGGTGGCATTTTTGACTAGCTCCTGGATGCAATTTTCGCGGTGATCCCGCAACTTTGGAAGTGAATGCTATGGATAATCAAGGCGAGCAGGAAATGCCTCAGGAACTTTTCTCAGCGTTGCATCTTCAAGAGGATAAGCCCGATCCCTGTATTATGGTGATTTTCGGCGCATCAGGTGATCTGACCAAGCGGCTGTTGATTCCTTCCCTGTTCAACCTCTATTGCGATCAATTGTTGCCGGACTCTTTTGCTATCCTTGGTATGGCTATGGATGATTTTACCAGCGAGACGTTCCGCGACCAGATTAGTGAAGATGTGCGAAAGTATTCGCGGCAGAAGCAATTTGACGATGCTGTTTGGGCGGATTTTTGTGACAAGATCCATTACATGAAGGGTCGCTTTGATGATGCGAATGCATTCCATCAGTTGAAGTCATTTTTGCAGGCGCTCAGTGGCCGCCACGATATCGGTGGCAATATGCTATTCTACATGGCAACGCCACCTGCTGTATTCGGTATGATTTCGACAGGTCTTGAATCAGTCGGCCTGAATGAGGAACATGACAATTGGCGTCGTATCATCGTTGAAAAACCGTTTGGTTCTGACCTTGCTTCTGCAAGAGATCTGAACAGGGAAATCCTTTCATACTGGAAAGAAACTCAGGTGTACCGCATTGACCATTATCTGGGTAAAGAGACCGTGCAGAACCTTCTCGCCTTCCGCTTTGCCAATGGCATGTTTGAGCCGTTATGGAACCGTAACCACATTGATCATATCCAGATCACGGCAACCGAGCAGGTCGGTGTGGAATGGCGCGGTGGTTATTATGATAAATCCGGCGTGATTCGGGATATGATCCAGAACCACCTGTTTCAAATGATGGCCTATCTCTGCATGGAGCCGCCCACATCATTTGAACCGGAAGCTATTCGCAATGAAAAGTTTAAGTTGCTCAGTGCTATCCGTATCATGAAACCTGAAGATGTGCCGAACAATGCGGTGCGCGGACAATATGCTGAAGGGGTGAAGCCGGATGGCTCCCCGGCAAAGCCTTACCGTCAGGAACATCTGGTTGATCCTGATTCGAACACCGAAACCTATGCCGCACTAAAGCTGCGCATCGATAACTGGCGTTGGCATGGTGTGCCGGTATTCCTGCGTTCGGGCAAGGGGTTGGCAACCAAGTCGACTGAAATTGTGGTGCAGTTCAGGCGGGCACCGGAATTCACTTTCAGAGGCACACCGGCTGCAGATCAGTTGGAAGCCAACCAGCTGATATTCCGTATTCAGCCCGATGAAGGCATTGAACTGCGCTTTCTGGCCAAACGGCCGGGGCCATCGATGCATATGCGCAAGGTTAATATGAATTTTGAATATGACGAGGCTTTTGCCGCCCATCCGGGCACAGGCTATGAGACCATGTTGCACGACTGTATGCGTGGAGATGCATCGCTGTTTTCACGTTCTGATCTGGTGGAAACCTCCTGGTCCATCGTGCAACCCGTGCTCGATGCATGGGCATCAAAAAAAGCGGATGATTTTCCCAACTATCCATTCGGTTCATGGGGGCCGAAGGCAGCCTTTGAGTTGTTGAGCCCTTCGCATCGACGCTGGCTTGCCCGCAAACCCAGAGAGGCACTGACTCGGGTGCCGCTGTTTGAGGGCAGTGATGAAACTATGCTTCAGACGTTTGCCATGATGCTCAAGCCTAAAGTGTTCAATGCAGGTGATAAGATTACTCATATCGACTCTGTGGGTGGTGAACTGTTTATTATCGATCAGGGCAGAGCTGAAGTAATAGACCGCAACGGGCTAGTGAAAGACGAGTTTTCCGATGGGCAGGTGTTCGGGGAGTTGAGCCTGCTTTTGACTGATAAACGGCAGGCGACGGTACGAGCTTTGACCTATTGCGCCATATACACACTGGATAAGCGCGATTTTTGCAAAGTGTTGATGGACAGGCCTCAATTTACCGAGCGCCTGATGAAGGTGGCCCGCGAACGCTACAACGTGATTGTCGATGCAACGGAGCTACTGGCTGGTGAGCCTGAGGCTGAGTCATAATAGTTGGACAGGTCCAGAGATTGACCGTCTGAGCTGTCGAGAAATTAAAGAAATTGAAGAAATTAAATGGAGAGCATATGAAACTGGCAATGATTGGATTGGGTCGCATGGGCGGCAATATGGTGAAACGGTTGGCAGGCGGCGGCCACGATGTGGTGGCTTATGATGTGGATGCTGCTCCGGGCCTGGCTTTGGCTGCTGAGTTTGATTCAGTCAGTGCGGCAACTGATTTGCAGGATGTGATTGCACAGCTTCCAACGCCACGTGTGATCTGGGTGATGGTGCCGCACCAGTTCGTCGACTCAACCATCACTGCACTGCTGCAGGCCGGTGTTGAAAGTGGTGACCTGATTATCGATGGCGGAAACTCGAACTACAAGGAAGGTCAGCGCCGTGGCGTTGAGCTGGCTGAGCAGAACATCCTGTTTGCCGATTGTGGTACTTCCGGTGGCGTGTGGGGACTCAAAAATGGTTATTCGCTGATGATTGGTGGTTCTGATGAAGCAATCGATTTGATTGTACCGGGACTGACCACGCTGGCCTCCAATGATGGCAAGGGCTGGGGCCATGTTGGGCCTGTCGGTGCAGGCCACTTCGTCAAGATGGTCCACAACGGTATTGAGTACGGCATGATGCAGGCATTTGCTGAAGGTTTTGAGCTGATGCAAGCCAAAGAGGAATTTGATCTGGATATGCACCAGGTTTCCCGTGTATGGCAGCACGGCTCCGTAGTCAGTTCCTGGCTGCTGGATTTGACTGGCGATGCACTGGAGCAGGATGGTGATCTTTCCAGCATGTCTGACTGGATGGATGATTCCGGTGAAGGCCGCTGGACAGTGAATGAATCGATCGATCTGGGTATTCCGACTCCGGTACTGACGCTGGCTTTGCAGATGCGTTTCCGTAGTCGCCAGAAAGATGTTTTCGCGGGCAAAATCGTTAATGCCCAGCGTGCCGGCTTCGGCGGTCATGCGATCAAAGCTGCAGATGAGTGATAACACCCGTGTAGGCATGAAAATGCGCCTGTGTGACAATGCAGAAGCTGTTGCGCAACAAGCTGCCAACACTGTTATACAGGCTGCTTCGGCAGCGATCGCTGAGCGAGGCGTATTTCACTGGGTGCTGGCCGGTGGTACTACGCCCAAGCGCTGTTATGAATTGCTCATCGATGCAGAGATCGATTGGTCTAGGGTGCATGTCTGGTTTGGTGATGAGCGCTGCCTGCCTGCAGGGGATGCAGAGCGGAATGATCACATGGCTGAACTGACATTGCTGGATCATGTGGCAGTTCCGGATCTACAGATTCACCACATTGCTGCTGAACTGGGGCCAGAGCTTGCTGCAGAGGCTTATCATACTCTTTTGACAGAAGCACCGGTCATGGATCTGGTTTTACTGGGCATGGGGGAAGATGGCCACACAGCCAGCTTGTTTCCGCACAACCCGGCGTTGTCGGATTCGCGTTTGGCAGTACCTGTTTACGATGCTCCCAAACCGCCATCTGAACGTGTGAGTATGGGGTATGCTGTACTCAATGCTGCTCGGCGTAGCTTGGTTCTGGTGGCAGGAACTGGCAAACGTGATGCCTTCGCCCTGATTAAAGCCGGGGAAAAGCTTCCAGTAACTGATGTTGCAGATGCTGAGTATTTAATAGACCGTAAGACTGTCATTGAAGGTTAGTTATGCTGCTAAGTTAGCGGAACAGGGGACGCTATGAAGTTCCCCCAACTGACTGGACACTAGATTTATTATAGTGAGCACTTTCAAAAGTTAAAGGTGATTGATTGGAAAGATTGATGGCAGCAGGGATCATGAAAATGCGCAAAACAAGAGCTGAACCCCCAAGTGTCAATAGAAAAAGGCCCCATGATGAGGGCCTTTTCCTATTGTAATAAGATTAAAGTAGAGAATCTTGTGTTTAGCCAAGAACAGGCTTTATTCTCGATTAGTTCCTGTTTTAACCAAAACTGCTAATTCTTCAATGATTTTATGGCGAATATCCAACTCATTATCAGGATCCATCCCAAAACGTCCGGCCAGATCCTGATAGTCAGCCTTACTCAACGATGTCGTCAGCCTTGGTCGTTTCGGAGTGGAGTAATTCAGACCGAGCATTTTTCTGATCTGAGCTGATGGCGACAGATCATTTTTCGCAGCTTCTATTTTAATGGCCTGACCGATAACCTCATCCAGATCGAATGCGACCTGGATAGCCTTCATGGCGGGCTCATTTTTCTTCCAGTTTTCCGGCATATTGTCGGCCATTCTTACCCCTTAAACCTCATCATCTCACCAGATACTTATTTGCCCGGCCACATTTCTTCAATTGTTGTCATAGGCAGATACACTGTTGCGCTGACCTCTGTTTCACCATCGGCATAGACTTCAATTTCAATGGCAAACTCACCATCAGGATCTTCCAGAAGATAATATTCAAGGCCACTCGCATCTTTTTCATACTCGGGTAATGGCTTGTTCCGGTAATCGCCTTCATGGTAATAACCGCTGGAGCAATCCACTTCCTCAACATATTGCGGCGCTGTCCACTCAAGCAGAGACTGAGGTATGTCGGACTCAGCATTTCTGTTAAGCGTAATGCCTGCACCAGCGGCGAAAACACCAGCAAAAGCTGCCTCATCAAAGAGAGCAAGCACCTTCTTGCGTTTCAGAAGTCTGGAGAATGATAGTTTCTGCTCACCATTATCTTCACAGACAGAGAGGGAAAACGCATCACCAGCATCATTCTTGAGCGTAAATGATGGTTTGGCCCTGTTTTCAAAGTCATAGGTGTTTACATCTGTAACTTCGAGTCTCTGGCCACTCAATTCCTGCTGGTTTAGAAACGACAGCTTGATGATGTCGCCTTTATCCAACTGGGAAGGGTGACCCAGAGACGACCTGACCGGCTCGGAATCACCCTTTTTGTCTTTACTAAAAAAACCACCCAGCCAGGACATTATTCTGCATTACCTGCTTGCTTGGCCTTCAGGCGCTCAAGGACACTGTTGGCACCACTGTTATCTTCGATAATACCCTCAGAACGCAACTGATCTTCCAGTGATTTACCCTCGAACTCTTCACGCAGCTGTTCGCCTGCAATCAGTTCATCTTCACGGTTCTGCTGACGTTCCTGAATGCGCTTGAGTGAATCTTTCGCACTAAGCACCTTTGAACCACTGGTTGCATAGTTCTGCGTGATAGATGCAGAAGCCTTCTGAACGCTTTCAGTGGTCTTCACCATAGTCAGCTCACGATCCATGTTATCAATCGCCTTCTGAGTGGATTTAATCTGCGCTTTGAGTGTAACGATGTGACCGTCATACTGAGCTTTTGCACTTTGCTGGATATTCAGATCTGATTCAAATTCAGCGATCTTCTGAGCAACTTCAAGAGCCATGCTTTCATTGCTCTTCTCCATGGCCTTCATAGCATAACCTTCATGGGTTAGAATCGATTGTTTCAACTCTTCGATTTTACGGCCACACTGCATAGAGCTGCGCATTACCTTGGTCAAATCCTGCTTGGCTTTATCAAGGTTGGTCTGACCGTCCTTGATTTCCTGCTCCAGAATAGTGATGGCATTCATATCAACAACGGTTTCACCCGCCTTGGTTAAGCCACCCTTCACCAGTGTTACCAGTTTTTGAAAAACATTCTGTTTTCGCATCATTATCTCCTGTTTTTTATCTATTATTTCAAGTATTCTGAAAGGGCTTCAATGGCATCCAGGCTGTTGTTACTCAGCGTAACCAGCTCATGAGCGAGTTCATCAATGTCTGACTTGGCAGAGAGGGATCCGAATACAACATAATGATCACCATTCACACCAAAGGAAGAGAGAGGCATTGGGATATTCATACCCAGCATGACTTTGTTCATTTCAGATTCAGTTTCAGGTTTCACTTCATTAATGCCAAACAGATGACAGATGCAAAGCACTTCTTCTTCTGTTGCAGAAACATAAATTGGCAGCTCTTCACGACCATCGACGGCCACTGAGAATGTTGGAATTTCACCGGGAATTTTCTCTACATCAAATTCGGTGGCCGATCCGTTTTCTGAACCGTATTCTGATAATTTACTGACTGTTGTTTGATCAATCATGTTCTCTCCTTTTGAGTGGGTGATATAAAATCAGACTGGACATATTATGTCAAGACATATTATGTCAGCCAATGGTTTACTTCTCTGCTAAACCCTGGTTTTGTAACCAGGCTTGCTGATGCAGTTGGTACATGGTTTGTGTCCCTATCCGGTTAGGTTGAATGGCAGCCTCTGATGCGAAGTAATCGTTGCCAAAATGGAAGGAACCAAGGATCACCTCTTTGCTCGCCCAGGTTGCTGCCGGGATCTCACCGGAGAGATCACTGATGCGTTTCTCCGGGCCAAGTCCATTCGTTGTGGCGATAGTCCATCCCCATTCTCCAAAACTAGGCACGTTTTGATGAAAGCGTTCAACATGCTTGAAGCCAGCTGCTTTCAGACTCACACCGACAGTCAGAAATGCTGCTTTTGCATGGTATGGCGAAGTCGACTGGATCACGATGGCACCATCACCGGCAAGCAGGTATTTCAGCTTGTTGTAATAGGATGTGGTGTAAAGCTTGTTCAGGTTTGGGTTACTTGGATCCGGCAAATCAACAACGATTGCATCATAGCGGATACTTGCACCAATCAAGCTATCAACGGAGTTGTATGCATCGCCATAGACAACATGCACACGCGGATCAGAAAATGCATGTTTATTCAGATTGAGCAGAGGCTGATTAACCTGTATGCCATCAACCATAACAGGTTCAGAAAACAGGCGAACCATCTCTTTATCCAGCTCCAGCATGGTTACCTTGTCGGGGTTCCATTTGAGCACTTCACGCAGAGCCAGTCCATCGCCACCGCCAATCAGCAGGATATTTTTCTGGCGTGCTGAAGCGAGCATGACGGGATGAACCAGCATGTCGTGGTAGATATGTTCATCATCACTGCTGAACTGTGTGCGACCATTCAAATACAGCGCATAGACCGGCTTATGAGAGGGAGAAATAATTCGTTTTGTTAATGTGATATGCTGGAAGGGCGTATCGTGACTGAAAACAACCTTGTCCTTATACAAGGAGTCTTCAAAATTCTTATTCCAATCTGACGCATTGGTAAAGAGTACCATCAGCATCAAACCAACGACTATATGGCCAGAAAGCAGCAGAGCACTCAACTTGATACGACGCCTGAACATAAAGAAGAAAGCCAGGCCGGCGATCAGGTTGGCAGCAGCGGTATAAACAGCTGCTTCTTCAGGCGGCTGACTGAGCATAAAGAGAATAAAAATAGCCGCACCAATACCGGCACCTATATAATCAGCACCGTAAATAGTGCCAACATTATGCTGCAGGTGTTTACCATAGATATCCTCACGCACACGGGCGATGAAAGGTATCTCCATGCCGATAAAGAGGCCGATAAGAAACCCGATCAGGTATGGTGTGATAGCGACAAGGCTTTGAATGGTCGCAACAAAAGAGCCGGTAGGAACCAGATCCGGAGGCATATTAAAGTTACTGCCAATAATCTCAGGCAGTGAGAAGCTGAAAGCAAACATGAATCCGATAACCAGGATGCCAATGCCGCCAAGCAAGGCAATGACGGCCTCCAGCCAAGCGAAGCCTGTATAGGCACACTCAACAGTTTTTGCCAAGAAAGCACCGATCCCCATAGCAACAATCATTACACCGATCATAATGAAGATTGCATGTTCCATCATACCCACCACTCGCCCTGTATAGTGTGAGAGCAGATACTGATAAATCAGACCACAAGCAGCTAATACTGCCATGATGGTGATCAGTGAAACATCCTTTGCCAACAGGCGCGGATTGTCTTTGAAAAACTGAATGCTGGAAGACGCCATTATGATCAGCCTTAGTTGGTCAGAACAGCGACTATCATACTAACTGAAATAATGATGGAGGCCTGGGTTACACCAACTGCAACATTCTGCTGTGAATCGACTTCATCACGCAGATCGATTCCGGCAAGAAGAACCTTGTCAGCAATGATGTTGAGTATTGAAATGAGGCCAAGCATAGCTAGAGATACAACACACCAGAGAATCAGAGGGGTGACAAAATCACCATTGATAGGTGGAACCAGACCGGAAGCTGCCGTAATTGCCAGGGCCACAGCGATGCGGAAGCCGGTGAAACGCCATGCTACTGCCAGATTAGCACCCAAAATCGCATCCTGAAAAGAGGTTGTGTTCTTGCGGTTGAACAAGGCGATACGATACTTGGATACCAGAGTCAGAATAAGCTGAGACAATACAAATCCTGAAACAGCAGCAATAACACCATGCAGTCCATCTAAATCGGCCCAGATTATGACTGCGCGTACAATGATCGCCGTTGCAATCAAATTGCCTGCGTTGATCAAACCGGCAGCCAGATTACCCTGAATGATGGCTTTAGGAATTGATATCTTCGGCATCGAAACCATATCAAAAATAAAGTTAGCGAAGACCATCAGTGCAATACCCAGAATACCAAACATGGTTACAGCAATAAGCTCATCCATCAGATTGTAGCTTGCGGGTCCTGAGAGAACACCTGTCATGATGATGGTAATTGACAGTACGATCCCAGCCAGAGAGACACCGTATGCCGGGTTGTCGTTTTCGGAGAGCTCCGAAGTTGTCGAGACCCTTGTAGTAAGAGCGAGCAGCGAGCGAGCAACAAACAGGAGGGCAATAGCAATCCCGAGATTGATCAGCAAGACCTGAATATAATGAGCATCAAGATTCATTAAATGTAAAATTTCCATATTATCTCCTGTAAATTATTTGCCGCCGAATCGAGATCGGCTGCCGTATGAACTTGAACGTGATGAACCACTATAACTGCTGCTGTAGCGATTGGATGAGCCTGTTGAGGCTGAGCTGCCATAGCGACTATTTGAGTTATAGCTGCTTTTGTATCGAGAGGCCCGTTCAGCAGTAGCCTTCCTGACCTGCAGCTTTTTCGCATGCACCGGATTTGAACGATTGGCTGAATAGGATGACTGAGTACGCCCTGTTTTATTGCCATACTGTTTCAGCGCAGGTGCGTTCTTTTTCACTGTGCTGTTATACTTACTACGTTGATTTGCCGTAGAGACCTTGTCCCGACCATAATCATTGTAATGGCTCCAGCCGCGATTATATGACCAATCATCATAACGATACCGGCTTCCGCCCATAAGGCTGCTGATCAAGGCATATTGCCCGTACCAGGCCCAGAAACTTTGCCCGCTGCTATCAGACTGCCATTGACCATACTGAGGGTTACCAACCAACTGCGTTGCCGGCTTTTCATTCTCACCTTTTTTCGGCGTATTCAGGCGAGCCAGCTGACCACCGGACAGGTCCGACATGGTATTGATCACATCGAGTAAGGAATCACCGTACATATCCTTTTTAGATGCCCAAGCCAACGCGTTAATCTCGTTGAATACTGCCTTATCATCACCAAGAGAGGCAGGGTTATCTCGAACCACCTTCAACCGCTTCTTCATATCGAGAATTGCCGGGCTATTACTGATGGCCATAAGCGCAAACCTGTCAGCAAGCGCTGAAAACTCAGGCTTTATCGTTTTGAATGTCTCGGCATATGATGTAAGGATGACAGCATTCTCTATTTCACCCTTACTCAACGCTTTGGTCAGCTCATTCAGTTGAATGGTTGTCTGATCTGTATAATCCTTGATACGAGCCTTCTCCGGGTTGTCTGAACAAGCAGCCAAGGTGAGTACCAGGGAGATCATAAGGAAAAGTTTCATTATTAACTTCGTCATACTACCTCTCTACCCATAATGTTATGTCTCCCTGCAGAGGCAGGTACTTAAGTTCCATCTTCATTCACACTCTCTTTTAGTTAATTTCCATAACGTATACAGACCAAAGGCACCGGCCATAAACCAGAGCAGCACCCAGAATATTTCTGGAATACCAGTGATGTCTGACAAGCGGGCACCATCACCATAGTGACGGCCATCAATCAAATTAAGCGGTGCTTTGATTGCATCAAGCAGTACAAAGATGCCAATGAATTTAAGGGCTATTTTTATAAACCCGTTGTTCTGCAACGTTATTACGATGACCAGTACAGCAATAAGGATAGCCATAATAAGAAGAGTCATGAGATCTCTTCCCCAAAAAACTGCCGAAATAAGGACAACAGCAGCCATTAACAGAGCCATAATATCGGTGTGGCGTTTATTCAGACTATCAGCCATCAGGTAAATACCCATGCCCCAGGCAACAGCACCCAGATAACCTGCAAAAGTAATAAGCAAGCTGGAGCCCCCCAATGTAGTACACAGGCCTGAGCCGCGAAGGTGCAACTGGATCGACTCAATGGATCCGCCGCTAACAAGGGCTGCAATACCATGACTGATTTCATGGAAGAAGGTCATCATCCAGAAGAATGGCCAGTTCACCATTGGAATATAGGAGAGGAAAAATGCACCCGGCACAAGCCCGATAAACATCAATGGCGAAGTGCTTTTGTTTTCAAAGGCTGAACTCATACCGGGCCCCGGTTCACTTCGGTGACACTCATGCGGGATGGCTTGAACATATTCACCAGAGGGGTGATGGCCTTTGAGGGGTCACAATCACCACACATAAACACATCAAGCGCCGCAAATTTAATTTCAGGCCATGTGTGAATAGTGATGTGGGACTCAGCGAGCATGGCTGCGCCAGTGATACCACAACCCTCTCCAAACTCATGCAAATTGATTTGCAATACGGTTGCGCCACAAGTATCCGATGCCTTTCGCATGGCTTCCTCAATAAAAGAGGCATTCTGAAGACCTTTAGCACCCCAAAAGTCGATCAGGACATGCTTTCCGGGCGAAGCCAGTACTGGTTTTACAAAATCACTTTGAACAGTACTCATGCAGCAAACCTCGGTTCCAGTTTTTGTTGCAAAGATTCATCAATTATGGCTTTGATCATATCAGTCCATTGAGCAACTTTTTCACATGGTAACGTATATACGCTTTTCCGGCATTATTCGGACAGTTGATGAATACAACATGATTCTTCATCTCTCAACTCCATTGTTCTTGTTGCTTCCTCTCTTTGATTTTCTGACGAGGCTTAAAAAAGAGGGCGGCGCATGGTGCCAAAATAGCATATGGACTACCTGTATTGCAGAAGGCGTTTGTTATCTTCCAAAAACCCTTTCTCATAGTCAACAGATGAGACGTGAGCAAGATGACTATGGCGAGGTCTCCGGTTGTAAAAGGTTTCGATATCATCGAAGACCTCTGAACGTGACTCATCGCGCATTTTATAGAGTTAATGGCTCAGAGCTCTTTTGTGATTATTTAAATCAATCCCAATGCCAGGTTGCCTGGGCATGAAAGCTGCGGCCGATATCGGTCAGATTGAAAATGACTGCATCATGATACTGCGGACGACTTTTATCAAACAGATCGTTTGCTGCCAGACTCAGTCGCAGCTGTTTGTTGGATGATGACCAGCCAATACGGGCATCTACTCGGTTGTATGCCGGGATAATACTCCCTGCAGTAGGTTGCAGGCTGGCAACATAATAGATCGCACTATCGAACTGTAGATGCCAGGGTAAATCCAGTCTGGATTGCAACGATGCCATATTGCGGGCATTACTCTGTGCTGCTTCCAGGCCAGCGGTTCGGGCAGTGGACCACGGTTCAGGTGTCAGGCTTTCCATATTGATGTGGCTATAGCTAGCCTTAAGCAGCCAGTCCTTTGTGGCCTGCCACTGCAGTGCGATTTCGCCACCATGCACACTTCCGCCAAGACCATTTCCTATGGTGCCACCAAATATGCCAAAGTCTTCATCGGTGCTCAGGTGTTTGTAACGATTATAATATATGGATAGCGACAGGTGAAGGTGATCTGCCAGCATACCGCGATAGCCTGCTTCATAGGATGTTTGCACCTGATTTTGCATCTCCGGGTTGGGTTGTATTAGATTGATGTTGGCTGGAAAGGGGAAGGGGAGTCCTGAGAGCGTAAGCGCTGCTGCGGTATCAAATCGAGTCGGTGTAGATACTGTACGGGAGACAGCACCCCACAGGGTATGGTTTTTTTTGGCATGCCAGAGCAATTGTGCGGAGGGTTGGTACTCAAATCCGGTGTAGCTGTTGTTTTCAAACTTTGACCCCAGCGTCAACCGCACTTTACGTGCTTGCCAGTATGATCTGGTCTGTACAAAGCCGCGATAGGTACGGGTACGATCCTGGGATGGTTGATAGGTGAGTAGCGGGTTGGTGGCAGTCGCATTGATATTATTAAACCGGGTCTGTCGATAACCAAGGCCCCAATTGATAGCAAGCTGTTCTGCCAGTTTGAAACGGTGAGACATATCAATGTCATAGGTATTGATATGATCAAACCTTAGCTGATTGAAGGTCTCCTTTTTTGTCTGGTCAGCATAGGCCTGAACACGCAAAGCTGAATCTTCAGAAAAATCATGCTGCCACTCTCCCATCAGGTGGGCACCGGAATAATCACCGCTGCTCGGAATGTTATGTATTGAGCCGCGGTTTTTCGCGCCATGTAGGGCAATACGATCCACAGAGGAGAGTCTGGAATCAATACGGAAATCAACACGACCCTGATCCCATTCATCCGGGTTGTAGACCAGACCATTGCTATTCATCTCTCTGCCATGCCGGGCATAGCGGCTGCTGATGCGATAAGCGGTGTTGTGTCCCAGTTCCCCGCCATAGCGCAGTTTTCCCATGCTATGCAATTGATTACCACCGCTGCCTCCAACAAGTAGCCCTTGGGTATCCAGTGCTTTTTTGGTAATAATGTTGATGACCCCGGTCATGGCATTAGCACCCCAGATGGCACCACCAGGCCCACGAATCACTTCAATACGTTTGATATTTTCCAATAACAGATCCTGACGAAACCAGTCCACGCCGGATGTGAGTGGTGTGTAAATGGAGCGTCCATCAACCATCACCAGCATTGAGCGGGCATATGTGCCATTAAAACCGCGTGCGGAGATCGCCCATGAAGAGGAAGATGTGCGTGCGACCTGCATGCCCGGCACCATGCGCATCAGCTCCGGTACTGTCTGCATGCCGGAGCGCATGATGTCTTCACTGCTGAGTACGGTGACAGCAGCTGCAGCATCATTCAGCGGCATGGCCCATTTGTCGATGCTGGTTACCTCGACATTCATCAGTTGAATCATATCCATTTCCAGCAGTACCGAGCTGTCGGCCAGGGCGGCTTGTACTGTATGGGGGAACGTTAGTAAGGGAACCATACTTAGCACACGGCGTAAGCCTTTCAACGTCATTGGATTATGCCCCCCTTGGCCCGCTATAGCATGTTAGAAAAGCCTTTCATCCGGTTGTTCGCAGCAGTTATTATTAACCCTTTTCACTATTGTAAAGCTCAGTAAAACAGCTGTCCCTTGAATAATATGATGACTGGACTGTAAGTGTCTTTGACAGCCAGGCAACATTTAATCGGTAATAGGTTCATTGATAGAAGGAGGGATTAACTTATTCAGCATGTGTGGGTTTATGATCTGGTCATAGAAAGCATGATGTATCGGAGATTGATGAATGATTGATGTGCTGAACTTGGGGAGAACGGGTGTACGCGCCTGCATCAATACAGGTCAACAAAAGGTACAAAAGAAGCCCCGACTATAACGGGGCTTCTTGGTTAGGCCATCACACCTCTTCAGTTCATCGGGGATACCTTCCATACACCGTTGGTTTTCAGATAGGCAGAGCCGTAACTCATTTCAGTTCTGTTATGAGCACTGACGGTTTGGCGGAATTCACGGTATTCGCGACCACGGTAATCGGTGCCGATATAGAGTACGGTCACTGAACCGGATGCGTTTCTGTCATCCCAGTAGAGTGTATCACCGACTTCAGCCGTTGTGGCTCTGATCAGAGCCTGTTCATGCATGCGCTGCTGATGTTCATCAAGTTGATCGATGATATTGAGTGTTAAGGCTGTAAAGGCCAGCCAGCGCAATGCATCGTGATCACTGTAGTAATAACCAAAACCGGGGTAGAGATAACCGTAAGGTCGATAAATGCGGGTACCCATATAATAACGGCTGCGCGGCACGTGACGGTAATAACGCGGTTTGACAATCTGGGCGGGACGTTTGATATGCAGTGATCGGCGGGTTTCGATATGGCGGCGAGTTGCAGGTGTTAAAACCCTGCGTTGATCGTATGTACGCGGTTGCACAAGATCAGGTCTGTGCTCACGCCTCTCCTGCCTTTCGATACGCTGAGGCCTACTACGTTCCATGTGTTGCTTAGTGTTGCGATCCATGCGCTGCTTAGTGTTGCGATCCATGCGCTGCTCGGTGTTGCGATCCATGCGCTGCTCGGTGTTTCGTTCTGCACGATGTGGTTTGTTTATATGACGGCTTTCGCGATGTTCATTGCGTGACTCCTGTTTCTGTCGGTCCCGAGAACGGTTATCACCTGGGTCGGAAAGGGCGAGAGCTGGATTGAAGGCCAATGTGCCAGCCAGTAGTGAAAACAGGGTAAGGAACAAGGTTTTACTGTTCATGATTCACCTCCATAAACGGAATGACCATTGAAACAGATATTACTCCGGTTTGTGTAAGTGTGGGTGTAGGCTGTGTAAAATATATGTAAAACATCATTGCAGCCTTCATGGCCTTGGGTAAAGGTGATGTTCAGATAACTATATGCACAAGCGTTGCTAACTTGATCTGTTTTTATTTTGTGGGTATTTCTCTCCGAAAGTCGCGAATTAATATTTAAGTTCGCCTCTCTCTGTTCGATAGATATATGCAAGCAGATATACAGCGCGATGATCGCAGCTGAATGCGTTATGCAAGGAGGCATTATGACTGGATATAAAGCATATCAGGGAAATCAGGTTGACGGGGCAAGCCCACTTGGGCTGGTACTTCTTACCTATGAGGCTCTATACAAATCACTGGGCCGGGCACGATTGTCGATTCAGGCTGGAGATATGCCAGCTGAAGCTGACCATACCAGCAGGGCAATGGAGGCACTGATCGAACTCTCATCAAGCTTGAATATGGAGCAGGGTGGTGAGGTCGCAAATAACCTTTCCAAGCTTTATGTCTATATGATGAACCGCCTTACCGAAGGCCTATGTACCTGCTCCACAAACAATATTGATGAAGTCATGCAGCTGGTGCAGAAACTGCGCGAAGGTTGGATGAATCTTGCAGCAGAGCAAAGCAGAGATCACCTTTCACTGGTTAAGCAGGCTGCCTGAAGTAACTATTCAGCGGTTTTGTCGTAGCCAGTCATCGAACAGGGCCTGCATCTCTGTCAATCGCTCTTTGCCTGGTGCTTCAAAGCGCATCACCAGTGCAGGTTGGGTGTTGGATGCCCGTAGCAGGCCCCATCCGTCATCGAACTGGATGCGCATGCCATCAATGTCGATAATATCGTAGCCAAGCTGGCTGAAGTGGGAGACCGCTCTGTCTACCAGTGCGAATTTGCTTTCATCGCTGCATTCGACACGTATTTCCGGTGTGCTTTCAGCATGAGGTACATCGTACAACAAGTCGCTGAATGTAGATCCGGCTTCTGTGAGCATCTGCATCACGCGAGCACCTGCATAGGCGGCATCGTCAAAGCCGAAAAAACGGTCGGCGAAGAACATATGACCGCTCATTTCACCGGCTAGCAGAGCGCCTGTTTCTTTCATTTTTGCCTTGATCGGTGAATGTCCAGTTCTCCACATGACCGGCTTGCCACCGGCCTGTCTGATACCATCATACATGTGTTGTGAGCACTTCACTTCTGAGATGATCGTTGCGCCCGGATGTGTGTTGAGTAGCTGTCGTGATAACAGTAGTAGCAACATATCACTCCAGACGATCAACCCCTGTTCATCGACGATGCCGATGCGGTCACCATCGCCATCAAAGGCGATACCAAGGTCTGCTTTCTGCTCTACTACTGTGCGGGCAAGATCGACCAGATTGGCAGCGACTGTCGGATCAGGGTGATGATTGGGGAAGTTTCCATCAGGTTCGCAATAAAGCTCAATCACTTCGCAGCCCAGACGACGATATAGTGGGGCAGCAATCATACCGGATGGGCCATTACCGGCATCAATGACCACTTTCATCGGCTGAGCCAGTGGACAGTCGTTGGCAACAAAATTGATATACTCTTCTGCAATATCCCGCTGAACCGTTGTTCCCGGAGTGCTGGCATTCGCATGTTCCTGCAGCATCAGCTGTTTAAGCTGCTGGATGTCATCACCGTGCAGGCTGGATTTTCCGACCATCATTTTGAAACCGTTATATTCACCCGGATTATGGCTGGCAGTAATCTGTACACTGCCGGCAGCATCCAGTTGGTAGACAGCATAATAGGCCAGCGGCGTTGGTACGATCCCGACATCAATAACATTCAGACCTGCATCGTGAAGCCCCTGAATCACAGCAGCCTGTAGCTGGGGGCCGGAGAGTCGCACATCGCGACCGACAATCACCGGCCGGGCTTCAAACTCGGGCAACATCGCTGCATACGCTTTGCCCAAGCTATAGGCCAGCTCCCGGGTAATCTCGCTTCCTGCGATACCGCGAATGTCGTATTCACGGAAGGTGTGATGTGGAAAATCAGTCATGTAGAAGAATTGCTCCTGAGTTCGAATCAAACAGATTGTGAAGTGTAAATCTTCTTCTTGCGATACAAAAGCCCGGGCTTATGCTGCTCGCCATGTCGACATCCGAACTGAACGAAGAACAATACCGTGCTGTATTCCATCGCGGCGGTCCACTGCTGGTATTAGCCGGTGCAGGTTCGGGTAAAACCCGTGTGATTACAGAGCGAATTGCTGCTCTTGTTGAACGGCATGTGCCTGAAGATGCGATTACGGCAGTAACCTTCACCAATAAGGCTGCGCGTGAAATGCGCGAGCGCCTTCAGCAGCGTTTGGGGAAACAGGCAGATAAACTGCGTATTTGTACCTTCCATTCACTGGGTCTGTCGATTGTTCGAGAGCATGCAGAGTTGATTGGCCGTCGTTCCAATGTCTCCGTATTTGCCGGGGGTGAACAGAGGGCAGCGCTGAAATCGGTGTTGTCCGATATGAAGCTGGCCGCTGATGTTGATCAGGTGGATCGGATGCTTTCACGCATTTCACAGCTTAAGAGTGGCTTGATCGAAGTGCATGATAATCAGCTGGCAGAGATTCGTGAGCGTTATGATCTGCTGCTGGAGCGGATGAACGCGGTTGATTTTGATGATCTGCTGGTTTTGCCGATTCGACTGCTGAATGAACATGAGGATGTGCGCGCATTATGGCGCTCCAGAGCGCGACATTTTCTGGTGGATGAGTATCAGGATTCATCACGTACACAGTATCAGTGGGTACAGTTGCTGGTACCTGAAGATGGTAACCTTACCGTGGTGGGGGATGATGATCAGTCCATTTATGGCTGGCGTGGTGCCGAGATAAAAAACTTGTTTCAATTGCAGCGTGATTACCCATCGCTGACGACCATTCGCCTGGAAGAGAACTACCGCTCCACAGGCTCTATTCTGGATGCATCCAATTCCTTAATTGCCAAGAATTCAGAACGTCTGGGTAAAACGCTGCGTTCCAATCTTGGTCAGGGAAAACCTGTGCGCGTATGGGAATCTCCCAACCCGGAAGAGGAAGCTCACCGGGTAACCGGAGACATCAGGGCTGTGCGGGCCACAACCGATGATGGTAAATGGGATCATTTCTGCGTTTTATACCGGGCCTCATATCAGGCACGAGCGATGGAGTTGGCCCTGCGTGAAGCGAAAGTGCCTTACCATGTCAGTGGCGGTCTCTCCTTTTTTGATCGTGCCGAAATTCAGGATCTGCTCTCTTATCTGCGACTGATTGCAAACTTTGATGATGATCTTGCCTTTATGCGTGCAATTGGCAGGCCTCGCCGCGGTATCGGTGATAAGGGGCTTGGAGATCTGGGCCTGTTCGCTATGGCGCACAGTGTACCGATGATTGAAGCCTGTCTGCATGATGAACTTGATCACAAAAAGGCGGATACCCTGCGTGAATTTGGTGAAATGCTTGTCGCACTCGAGTTCCAGTTTAAACATGGTGAACCCGATGAAGCCTTTGATGCGGTGCTTGATTTAACCCATCTGGAAGCAGCGATTCGTGCTGAGGCGGCTGAAGAGTCGCAGGCTGAGATGCGCATGGGTAACCTGATGGAGATGCGCCGTTGGTGGATGGTGCATGCAGAGAATGGCGGCTCGCTGGCAGAATTTTTGCAGCATATATTCCTTAAGGCCGATCAGAAGGATGATGATCCGACAGGTCAGGTGCGCTTGATGACCGTGCATGCGGCCAAGGGGCTGGAGTTTGATAACGTTTATGTGATTGGTATGGAAGAGGGGATTTTCCCGCATAAAAATGCAGTGGAAGAGAATCGTATGGAAGAGGAGCGTAGGCTGATGTACGTGGCGATGACGCGTGCCCGTTACAGGCTCACGCTGAGTTATACCCGAGTACGCAATCGCTTTGGTCAGAAAGAGAAAAATGCACCCTCACCATTTTTGCATGAGCCGGATCAGTCGGTGATGCGCTGGGTGGACCGGGATACTGATACTGTAGAAGCGAAAGAAGAAGCCATGGATTATATGGAAGCGATGCGTATTCAACTGGAGAAGCTCAAGTCAAAATAATGCAGCTTGTGTGCCACGCCGTTGCAGCAAGTTCATGGAATCAATCATAAAAACGGGTGGTCATACAAGACCACCCGTTTTTTGTTCGGGTTTAATTTAACGCCAGCTTGCAAGAATTTCCAGACAGAGCCGGTTCATTTCAGCAGCGCGGTCTTCTGAATCGGCTTCATTATAACAGCGTAATTCCGGCGCGTTGCCTGAGGGGCGCAGGTGGGCAACCTCACCATTGTTGAAGGTGATGCGCACACCATCCGTATTATCAATGGATAAGACCTCACCGAAAACACTACCAAGAATAGCTTCAGCGGCACGTCTGTTACCATCCGCATCTTCACCGTCCAGTGGGGCCAGCTTCTCCCGACTCAGCTCTGTTGGGAATGCCTTCAGACGATCACTGCTGGTGAATCGTTGTGGCAGTTGGGTGAGCAGCTCAGAAACAGTGCTGTTAAATGATTTTGCCAGCATCAGAATTGCCAGCGGCACTATCACTGCATCACGTGTGGGTAGGGCAGTAAGTGTGCGGCCATCCATTTCAATATCGGTCGCGGTGAGGAAGCCACCATTGGCTTCATAGCCGACAACATTCGTCTGACCCTCGGCAACAGCAGTGTTCATGGCTGCAATGACAAACGGGGAGCCGATGCGGGTGCGATCTACCTGATCAAACCAGCCAGATTTCTCCACTGCACTATTACTGCTCACAGGTGTGACCACATGTGTTGAACCAAGGTAGTGGGCACAGAGAATGCCTGCCACATCGCCGCGCAACCATTGGCCATGTTCATCGGATACCAGTGGACGGTCACCATCACCATCGGTAGACACAAGACAGTCCAGCCCGTGTTCTTTTGACCACTTTCTGGCCAGAACAACATCTTCCGGGCGTATGGCCTCGGTATCTACAGGGATAAATGCTTTTGAACGGCCCAGACATACAATCTCGGCACCAAGGCCTGCAATGACTTCGCCGAGGATATCCCGGTCCACGCTTGAGTGTTCATAAATGCCGACTTTAAGGCCCTGCAGGCATCCGGCAGGGAAAAAGTCGAGGTAACGTTTCACATACTCACGGTATGCATCGGTTTGTTCAGCAGGCAAGGGAAAGCTCTGATGATCAAACAAGCCAACCGGGATATGAACCTTGCGAGCACACAGAGCCTGCTCATCATCTTTAAGGATTTCACCTGCAGGTTTATAAAACTTGATGCCATTACGGTCATCAGGGATATGACTTCCGGTGACCATGATACTGGCTATGTTGCGGGCCATAGCAAAACAGGCAACAGCAGGGGTAGGAATGAAACCACAGTTGACCGGTTCACAACCGGCATCAGAAACAGCTTTACCTACAGCATCCATGATGCGCGGGGTGCTGGAGCGAAAGTCACCTGCAATGGCCACCTGATCAGCCTTTTTGATATCACCGACTTCCAGTAGATATTGTAAAAATGCCAGAGTATAGGCATAGCAAATCTGGTCCGTCATATCATCAGCCAGACCACGAGCCCCGCTGGTTCCGAACTTTACACCACTGGATTCCATGAGGTCGGAAATGGCTATGGCTTGATTTTCACTCATTGTTACTCCCCTTACTCTGCATTCTTCTACAGACTCAAACCTTCACTGTTTTGAACTGATTTCAATAGTCTGTGACCTGATTATTGATGCAGTGACATAAAAATACGCTCAGCCAGAGCATCGGAGATACCCGGTGCCTGCCCCAGCTGCGAACGACTGGCTTTTTTCACGCCTTCAATGCCACCAAAATGTTTTAACAGTGCTGTTCGTTTGGCTGGCCCGATACCACTGATACCATCAAGGGCCGAATTGAACATGCTCTGTTTTTTTCGTTTGCGCATATAAGATCCGGCAAAACGGTGGGCTTCATCGCGTACTCTGGCTATCAGTAGCAGAGCGGGAGAATGGCGGCCCGGATTAAGCGGTGTACCGATGCCCATTTCTCCTGTCTCCAGCCAACCGGGCCACAGGGTCTCTTCACCGACTTTACGGCTATTACCCTTGGCTACTCCAAGCAGCTTGAGATCATGCAGCCCCGCATCCTGGGCGCATGTGATAGCTATCCCAAGTTGACCACGCCCACCATCAATGAGCATGAGATCAGGGCAGGGGATGGTATCTTCTCCGATGGCGCGGAAAAAACGTGTCAGAACGGCTTGCATGGCCCCGTAGTCATCGCCTTCAATGACATCCACGGCAGCTGATATGCCGTCCAGCTTGTAGCGGCGATATAGCTCTTTTTCAGGGCCCTGCCAGCTGGCATAGGTAATTGCAGCCACAGTCTGTTTGCCTCCGAGATGTGCATTATCCACCGCGGCAATCAGCTCCGGCACACACTCCAGTTTGAATAGTTCAGCCAGCGCCTGAAATGCCGGCTGCTGATCCTCTGCGTTACGGCTGGATAACATCTGCATGCCGGAGTGATGCACCTGTTTTAGCCATGTGGCGCGGCTGCCACGCTTGGGGCTGTTGATCTCACAACGGTTTTTCGGGTAGAGCAGGCGAAGCAGGCGTTTAAGTTCTGTGCAATCGGATTCCTCTGCTGAAAGCACTATTTCAGCCGGTGGTACGTCAACGCGGTAACGCTCCATCAGCAAGGATTGTAATACCTCGAAATCATCAGCATCGGCAGCCTGTGCGATACGTACATTTTGAGTGCCCAGATCTCGACCAGATCTGCGTACACCGATACTGACCAACACACCGCTGGTCTGACGAATAATGGCTATGGCATCGGCATGATCAGGCAGGTTGCTTTGCTCGGAGCCACTGAGCACGGTTCTCAGTGCCAGAATGCGATCACGTAACATGGCGGCTTTTTCAAACTGCAGGCCATCGGAAGCTGATTGCATCTCTGACTGCCATGTGCCTATCAGAGTCTCGTCATTGCCTTTGAGAAAGGCCCGGGTCTCACCGACCTGTTCTGCGTATTCACCGCGTGTGACCAGATCGCAACAGGGGGCAGAGCAACGGCCGATCTGGTGCTGCATGCAGGGGCGTGAACGGTTGTTGAATACGCCATTCTCACAATCCCTGATTCTAAAGATCGTCTGCATCACGTGCAGCGTTGCATGTACTGCTCCTGCATTGGGAAAGGGGCCGAAGTACTCTCCAGCCAATGCACGCTTGCCACGGTAGAGCTGCAGTTTTGGATAGGGCTCATCGGTGAGCAGGAGGTAGGGGTAGGTCTTCGAATCCTTCATCAGCACGTTGTAACGCGGCTTTAGTTGTTTGATGAGGTTATGTTCCAGTACCAGCGCTTCGGCTTCAGATGCAGTTACGGTAAATGCGATATCACGAATCTGTTTTACCATGGCCTGAGTGCGTGGTGATTCAGGCAGGCGCTGGAAATAGCTGGATACCCGCTTGCGTAAATTACGGGCTTTACCGACATAGAGTACTTTTCGTTCGCTATCGAGCATACGGTAAACACCGGGTTCGCGAGGCAGTGATGAAAGAGAGATCGGCGGTTCAAACCACATGAGAGCAGGCTATCGCCTGATAACACTTTAGCCAGCCTCACCTGATCGGAAAACGCGTTTGATGATTGCCCTGTATAAGAGGGTATACGGCATCTGATATAAGGTGGAGCCTTCATGTTGTTTGATCGTATATCCCATCTTTTTCTGCGAGCCTTATGTTCATGTTGATATGCTCTGAACAGAATTCGTTTTACTTGTGGTATCACTACTGTCCGGTTAAGCATTGATCAGGCTCAGTTGGTTTAAGTTTCGTGTTCGCCGTCGTTTTGGAATGGGTGAAAGTTTCATCATTAATTCGAGGATATTTCTTCGCTACATGAGGTTCACAGAGACTAATCTGGCGAGCTGTTGAAGCGTTACCTTTGAGTCGGCTGCCTTGTTCGCCAGATGTAATAACAGGTATGCAATCATGGCGATAATGATCTGAATCTTGACCGCATTTTCCGATGTCCCGATGAAGCGTTTGATCTTCAGGTTCTGCTTGATCTACTTGAAGAACAGCTCAATTTGCCAACGCTGTTTGTACAACGATGCAATCTCCCCGGCACTGCGTTTGAGGTCATTGGTGATGAAAGTCAGCACTTTATTGTCTGCCTCTCGCATAAAGCGAATACG
>Ga0316204_10004899_pt1 | contig 23232 bp, 21 predicted proteins | sample 6monrhotite_MG_2_FD_205661 | JGI IMG/M metagenome (GOLD analysis project Ga0316204, IMG submission 205661) | Microbial mat bacterial communities from mineral coupon in-situ incubated in ocean water Damariscotta River, Maine, United States -... | ecosystem: Environmental > Aquatic > Marine >... | reverse complement strand
CAAGCACATCTACCTGGCGTAGCTTGGAGACAATTTCTTCCGGTTTGTGACGTTTGATACCCATTTCTGATCCTCCGTTTCCTAAAATACACGGTGGACCAATTCAGTGGGGGGGGATCAGCTGAACGAAAGCGCCTTGCAGAAAGTGTGCGCCAGAAGATCGATGGATAATAAATTGTGCCGCTCAGGTAAGGGCCTTGCCTGCTAACCAAGCGGCATAATAGTGGCCCCAAATTTTTGAAGAACTACATTCTACCTACTAGGCACAACACAATAAGATCGTGCCCTTTTCCCTAGACAGCATTCATTACAGCACCCAGCTAGGTCGTATGAAATGGCAGGTGTAGCCGTTCGGCAAACGCTGTAGATAATCCTGGTGCTCTGGCTCGGCCTCCCAAAAATCACCCACGGGCTCAACCTCGGTCACCACTTTCCCAGGCCAGAGCCCGGAAGCCTCCACATCCCCAATTGTATCCAGCGCTATCCGCTCCTGTTCAGCGCTCACATAGTAAATGCCTGAACGATAGGACATGCCCTTGTCGTTGCCCTGCTGGTTTATTGTGGTCGGATCATGGATCTGGAAAAAGCACTCAAGAATCCGTCGGTACGAAATCTTCTCCGGCTCGAAGATGATTTCTATTCCTTCCGCATGGGTGCCGTGGTTGCGATAAGTCGCATGAGGAACATCACCGCCGGTATACCCGACCCGGGTGGATACAACGCCGGGCAATTTACGAACCAGCTCCTGCATACCCCAGAAGCAGCCTCCGGCTAAAACAGCACGTTCAGTCATTGCTCGTTCTCCACCTAGTCAAGACACCGCCCAAGCACGCCTCAATCAGAGTCTAATAAGATAAAACGGGAACAAAATTCCCCAAACCCTAAAAAAGGTTTGGGGAATAATGGAAAAAGACCAATAAAAACAATGGTAATTTCTAAAAATGGTGGTGGATGCAGTCTGGGGCGAACCCGTCTCCCTGTTAAACAGGCAAAATACAGGGAATATTTCTAATTTTTGATCGTTTTTTGCTCACCATACGCTCAATATCCCCAGAAAATCGGGGGCCGTGAAGAATATTCCCTAAACAAGTAACAGGGAATATTTCACTCATGATGAGAGAAACTAAGACCCGCCTTCATCCTCATCAAACTCATCTGGGTCTTTCATCGCCTCTAAAAATTTTCCAGCTTTCACAGGATCAGCCCGGTCCGCCTGAGCGAGAGCCCAGTTCGACCATTGTTCAATTTGGAGACTTTCTATTGTATTGGGTTTCTGACTAACCAAAATCTGAACGGCTTTGACATACGCTCTGATATCTGCGGCCTGCCGTAATGCAGAAGCATCGGTTAGCAAGCGATCTACACGGGCTTTTTCAAGTTGGATTTGGCGTTCTCGCTCTCTCCGCTCAGCCTCCTCCTTTTCCTTGCGAATTTCTTCAATGAGATCAGCCTTGCGTTTGACCATCCATTCATAATGGCGTTGCTCAGAAAAACGATGTTGCCGCTCACCTTCAACAATCAGAGCAATGACGATGTCTTTGATTTTCGATTCGATACGGCTTCGTCCCTCATCGCCCCAAACTTGAGCCTCGTACGGAGCCTGATAAGGCGGCGAGACCACGAACTTTAGCTTTGTCGAATCTCCACGGGTAGAAATCCGGTTTCCATAGTGACGATCATCTTTTTGAGACGTCGAATCCAGCCAAAATGAGACGTCTGTATCATTTATCATGACAGATAAATCACGGGCTTCTTTACCACTCAAATACGGCCGCATACCGGACTGTTCAAGGGCAGTAAAAATGCCATTAAGAATGGTTAATCTGCGTCGTTCTATCAGTTCATCAAAGTATGGCTTATCCCAGTATGAAACATAGGATGATGTACGGGCTTTCTCACGCCGCCGGTCATCTTCATCCAAAAGGGCACGAATTTTACGATGGGGCCTCTCTAGGTTTTTGAGGATCTTGAGTTTACGCAACTGTGACGTGACACGCTTCTCCACATCTTCAAGGTCATCCTCAAATACAGGAGGCTGGGGATTAGAGTTTAAAACCTCTTCTCGTGATGTAGTGCGATAAGCCCAGTTTTGCCCTGCACCAACCGTAACCTCGTTGGACATTCCCGGAGCACGTGCCGGGAGCTTTGTCGTAATAACGGCTTTGCCATTTTGTTTTTGGGGCTGTCCCAGATAATTAGCCCATATGGCGCTTAACCCATTGTCTTAATTGCGATAATTGGACTGATGGGTCACTGTTGTTAAAACGCCACTCACATTCCTTCAAAAATAGCCCGAAATTCGCCTTTGGGACACCGTTGAATTTACGCATGTGACGTTTGGCCTGGTTCCAAAAATTCTCGATCCCGGTGATGTGATTTTGCTTGTCTGCAAAGAGTTCGGAGTGGTTGATCCGAAAGTGATGAAAATCTGACACGTCCAGCACGTTGTAGCCGCGCCAGCAGTCCGAATACACGATGCTGTCTGGAACGACCTTGCACTCGATGATTGGCAATAAGGTCGCTGAACTGGCATCGGGGATTGTCTTCGTGTAGACCCTTCCTCCGCGCTTCAGAAGGCCAAACACTGGGACTTTCCCGGCGGCACCACGTCCATGTTTGCCCTTTCGCTTGCCGCCAAAATAGCTTTCGTCCACCTCAATCTCGCCGCCGAACATGGCCTCGCTTTCCGCCTCCAGTTCAACGGCGATGATCTCGCGCAGACGGAGAAAGTAGAAGGCTGCAGTCTTGCGATTAACGCCACACAGGCTTGCCGCTGTCCGGGCCGTCGTACCCGCAACAAAATGCTCAATCAAACGGTTCTGTTTATATCTGCTAAGTCGGCTCTTGCGCATGAATCCCATGATAACCCCAAAACTTGGTTATCTGGGACAGCCCCTTTTGGAATTGTGGGCAAGACGGCAATTATTAAGCCGGAAATATAGCTTGTCCAACGGACTTTTGGCTGATTCTTCCTAAATGCTAAACAGGGAAATTCTGCAAAAGGTCTGGGGCCGTTCAAACGAATCAAGGCGCAACTATTATCTATATTTAGGACTATCCCCACCCCATTAGGCCTCTGCCAAAGTCCGACACCACGAAATTATCGGAATGTCGGTCATTTACGTCAGCTTACTGCGGGCATTGTTCAAAAGCACCGATGCCGCCTCAACGGCTTTGTAAGAACTGGCGATGGCAATCCCGGCACCGCAGCGCTGACGTGTCCAATCTTGATGGGCCAGCACCGTTCCGGCCGCGAACAGGTGTTCGTCAACCGGTGTTCCTTTGTCATTCAACGGTCGAAACTCAACATCGACCTCGATCCCGGCGCGGTTGATTGGGTGCCCGTGCGGATCGAAGTAATCTTGGCGGTGCCAGTCGCCCCGGCTGCTAGGTTGGCAAACGGGAATACCCAGCAATGTTTCATGGACAGTATCACGGTCAGTGACAAGACCTCCCGATAGGAACCGGCCGGTGGCGAGTATCGCCGCACCGGCTTCGATCATCACATCACCAAAGTTATCTTGCAAAGAAAGCGTCACGCCCTGGTCGCTAAACTCGACCCGCTGGACTTTCTGCTGGGGCACCAAGGTCAGGCCTTTTTTCGGTAAGGTTTGCTCAAACATTTCACGTAGTCGAATGCCCGGCACCGCGGGAGGCAGCGTAGGGATTTCAAAAAGAGGGACACCGATAAGATTTTCCATCGCCGCGTGAACGTGATCAGGCGCATGAATACCCAAAAGTGCGGGCAAGCCAACATACTCAGCCTCACCCAAATGATCGCGAATGCGCTCGGCCAACAATTTCTGGGTTTGAGGCACTTCCAGCGCACGGGCCATCTCTTCCGCAAAAAGCTGCCTACCGCTTTGCATATCGGGAAACGCTACGGTGGCGGACGAAAGCCCCGGCCATGATGAACCTATATTTGCGCAAAATTCCTTGGCGCTGAACCCTTGCAAGCCTGTAAAGTCGATGATCAGTGCCCGCGCACCATGCGTGCGCGCTTTGATACCCCCAAGCATTGTGTTGGGAACCGACAGCGTCGGCTTTACCAACCCGCCGGGTAACAGCGCCATCCGATTGCGGGCACTCGATTGCGTATAACCAATGCCCATCGCCGACACGGTTGTTGTGAACAGGCTGAATGCGGTGGCGATGTCATCGTTGTCAATGCGCGACAGAGGATGGTCTGGCTCATCGCGGCGCAAGGCGTCGAGCCCGTGCCAGGGATCATGGAGGGCATGTCCATCAGCCGCTCCAAGCAAATCAAAGTATCCCGACGTGTAGGCGATGGCGCCGGTGTTGCCGACCTGTGCGGTGACGAGGCCGCGGTCAAGCGCGAACATGCTGGCCGCCATACCGGCCAAGCCGGAGCCGATCACCGCCAATTGAACTTTATGGTGTCGTGTCTGTCGTTTCATGGCAAATCTGCGTTTCCGTCGTCGTTCTCATCCCCGCCCTCGCCCAATAGATCAAGCCCCATCAGGCCACAATGCAGGGCCTCGGCCAATTCCATTTGTGGCATTTGCCTGCCCCACAGGACCGGGCGCACACCCTTGAAGCGTTCACTGACGAAATCCTTCATATGTTCACGCCCTTCATCGCATACGTAAATGTCGCGATCATAGAGGTGCGAGGTCACCCGTGCGGCGCAGAACGATCCCTGGCACGAGCCTTTGCCAATGCGGCTGCGCAACGCTATGGCGCGCAGGGACATGTGCTTACTGGCGCCGTACTCATCGGCAATTATCTCATCGACGGCGGACTGCGGCACCATTTCGCATTCACAAAGAATCGCATCAGACTGATCGCTACGTTTGTACCAGTACCGTGGCGCAAATCCCGGCTCGGTCCAGCGCACGGCATCACCAGAAGGCAGCGCCGTGGTGGCCGTCTTGCAGGGCTCCCCATTGCCCAGACGCCGTGCCACCAGATCGCCGGTTTTTTCCGCCATCAAACGATAGGTGGTGAGTTTGCCACCAACCAAGGTGACAAAGTTGGAGAGCCCCTGGTCTTCGTGATCGAAAAGACGAAAGCCTCGGCTGGCCTTGCGCCCATCGACATCCGCACCAACAGCCTGCAACAGCGGCCGCACGCCGCTAAACGCGCGGATAAAGCGGGTGTTCTCAAGGCCCGGAACCATACCGATTCCTTCATGCAAAATGCGGTCGACTTCATCAACAGTTGGGCGGATATCATCAAGCTTATCGATGTTGTCAGACGTGGTTCCCAGCAACGACACCGTGCCGCCCGGCACCAAGATGTCACCATCACCCGGAACGCGCAGACGATTGATGACGCCGTTAGAAATGCGGGCATTGCTGATGATCAGCGTGCCTTTCGCATACAGCAGCGCGACATCCCCACAGCCAGCCAATTTGGCCACGTTCATCGCCCATGCCCCCGCAGCATTGACCACCTGTTTGGTCCGGATACGTACACTCTCGCCCGTGCGTGAGTCCCGGCACAAGACGCTCGTGATGGCCCCGTTCACGACTTCGAAATCGATGGCCTCCGTATGAGGCAGATAGGTACTGTCCGTTAATAGCGTCGCATGGCTGACGTTGCCCAAGGTGATGTGGAACGGATCAATGGCGGCGTCTTCGACCGCGAAGGCGGCAAACACTTTGTCCGACAGCGAAGGCTCTAACTCTCGTGCCTCTAAAGGGCTGAGGGAACGACACGCAATACCGGCTGCGGCGCAATGATCGGCAAACCGGGCGGCGAAATCAATGTCATCGCCCTCAACGGCGGCGAAGATTCCGCCGCATTCATCGATACAATCCGGGGCAGTTTTCTTGAGAATATCCCCTTCTGTTTTGCACTCGGCAGCGGTTTGCTCATCGGTCGAGGCGTAGCGCCCACCGCTGTGCAATAGGCCGTGATTACCGCCCGATGCTCCTGCGTTGAGATCCTTTTGATCAATCAGCAAACAGTTGACACCCCGCAAGGCCAAATCGCGCATCACCCCGGTGCCGGTGACGCCACCGCCGATAATCAGAACCTCGGTCTCAAAGACTTTCGTTCCGGTTGGATCGGGACCGTTCATGGTGCATCCTTTGACAGACCTATTTCAGCAAGGTCCGGTCCTAGATATCGGCGCTCATTCTTGCCAAGAATTCCCAACGACAGACAAATCAAGGTCCAGAAATGGATCACCCGATACTCGCCTTCAAAGTGATCGCATAAATCAGTGATTTGAGAATGACAGTTATGGCAAGGGGTGAGCACATAGTCGGCCTGGGTCACTTCGATTTGGTCGAATTTGCGTTTGCCATATGCAAGGCGCTGCTCATTCATCCCCGCCTGCAAAAAACCGCCGCCTCCGCCGCAGCAATAATTCGCACTACGGCATGGCTGCATATCGATGAAGTTTTCCGCCCCAACCAGTTTTGTCGCAACATAACGCAAATCGTCGGCGACCGGATCACCGATGGATTTGCGCACAAGTTGGCAGGGATCTTGAACCGTGAATTTCAGCCCCTGAGTGTTCCAGTCTGAGTTCACCGGCAGTTTGCCTTCGCGAATCCAATGCGCGTAGTAGCTGATCAAGTTTCCAGCTTCGAAGTCCGCCTGCAGTCCAAAACGTTCGACGCCTTTCCACAGGGTGTAAAACGAATGACCACATTCTGTGTTGACCCAGACCTTACAGCCCAGTTCATTGACCGCGTTAACGCGCTGCTTGACCATCTCTTCCCAGGCCTCATCGTCGCCGGTAAACATGCAGAAGTTTTCCGCCGCCCAGCCTTTCGAGGCGTAAGTCCAGTCCGCACCGACATAATCGAAGACCTTCCACAAGGGTGCCAGTTCTTCCGGTTCGGTGGCAGGCTCTCGCGAGTTTTGATTGATGAAAAAATAAGCGCCCTGCTTGTCCATCGGAGCTTCGAGGGTTTCAAAGCGATCATCCTCTTCGTGCAACTCTTCGACCGCGTCTTCGATAATTTCGACGAAATCTTCCGGCATCACACCCATCGCGCTGGTGCTGGGAAAGCGCATCTGCGCCTCACACGACCGCACGATGCCTTGGGGCTTTTTGTCCTTGGGCCAGTTGCCACGGGCATAGCCAACCAAAACGGAGACGTCGATGCTCATAGGGCAAACATAAGTGCACCGTTGGCACAGCGTGCAGGTCCATATCCACGGCGTGTTGGAAAGCTCTTCGTTCATGCCCAGCATCGCCATACGCAGAAAGCGACGCGGGTCCATACCGTCAAATCCAGATGCAGGACAACCCGACGAGCACAGCCCGCAAGATAGACATGAATCGTAGCTGGCATTGTCAGGCAGCAGATCGCGCGCCTTGGCCTGAAAATCGATGGTTGGCGCTATGATGTCGTGCATCGCGGCCTCTCAGCCTACACCCAACGGAACACGGCAATAGCATAGAGGATTGAAACCACAAAGGCCCCCCACAGTGGAGTTCCCATCAGACCAAGCCAGCCTAAAAATATAAAGGCGCTGCCCAAAAGGGTGATGAACAGACGATCGCCACGGGTGGTGTCCAGCCCCAAGATACCGTGCCTGGGCGAGCCGCCCGGTACTTTCCATTCCCAAATCATCATCGAGACCAGACACAACAAAATGAAAACGAAAAAGGCCGCGGTTTGCCAAGTCCACGCCATCCAAGAAAGATCTAACATCGTGCGCTCCTTTGCCTTAAACGCGGCCGAGGGCGAAGCCCTTGGCTATGTGATGGCGCACGAAATAAATCACGATTGCCCCCGGTATAATGGTCAACGCACCGGCAGCCGCCAACAAGCCAAGCTCATAGCCTGAGGTGCTAGCCGTTCGGGTCATAGTTGCAGCAATCGGTTTGGCGGCGACCGAAGTCAGGGTCTTCGCCAACAGAAGTTCCACCCATGAAAACATGAAACAAAAGAAAGCCGCGACGCCGATGCCAGCGGCAATGGTCGGGATAAACACTTTGGTGAAAAAATGCGGGAAGGAATAGCCGTCGACGTATGCAGTTTCATCCAATTCCTTCGGTATCCCGGACATAAAGCCTTCCAAAATCCACACGGCCAACGGAATGTTGAACAAGCAATGCGCCAGCGCGACGGCTAAGGGCGTGTCGAACAGGTTGGTCGCGGAATACAACTGGAAGAACGGCAGGGCAAAGACCGCAGGCGGTGCCATGCGGTTCGTCAGCAGCCAAAAGAACAAGTGCTTGTCGCCCAAAAAGCGATAGCGCGAAAACGCATAGGCTGCGGGCAAAGCCACCGACACCGAGATCACGGTGTTAATCACCACATATGTGATCGAGTTGATGTAGCCGTTGTACCATGTCGGATCGGTGAAAATTGTGACATAGTTTTCAACGGTGAAATTTTGCGGCCACAAGGTGAACGCGCCCAAAATTTCATTGGTGGTCTTAAACGACATGTTCAGCAGCCAATAGATCGGCAGCATCAAAAAGACAATGTAAAGTGTTGGCACCAGCCAAATTGGTTTTTTCATCACTGGTCCTCATCTTTCATCATTAAGGTATAGAACACCCAGCACAACAGCAGCACGATCAGGAAATAGATCAGCGACATCGCGGCCGCCGGTCCCAGGTCGAACTGTCCCAACGCAATCTTGACCAAATCGATGGACAGGAATGTGGTGGTGTTACCAGGGCCGCCGCCCGTCAGCACGAAGGGTTCCGTATAAATCATGAAACTGTCCATCAACCGCAGCAGCACGGCGATGGTCAGCACCCGTTTCATTTTCGGCAATTGAATGTGGCGGAACACGGCCCAAGAACCGGCACCGTCGATCTTCGCCGCTTGATAATAAGCATCGGGAATAGAGCGCAACCCGGCATAAGCCAACAGGACCACCAAAGAGGTCCAGTGCCACACGTCCATGAGCACGGTGGTTAACCAAGCCGAAATTGGGTCTTGGGTGAAATTGTAGTCGATTCCCAAGCCGTTGATCGCACGCCCCAAAAGACCGATTTCCGGTAACGCGAAAATGTTCCACATCGCGCCCACCACGTTCCAGGGAATCAGCAGCGGCAACGCCATCAAGACCAAACAGACCGATACCCACACGCCCTTTTGCGGCATGGTCAGGGCAATCGCCACCCCAAGCGGGATTTCGATCGCCAAGATGGTCGCGGTGAAGGCCAATTGGCGCAGCAATGATGCATGAAAGCGTTCGGAATGCAGAACGTCCTCAAACCATTTCACGCCTTCATAGAAGAACACGTTGTTGCCGAAAGTTTCCTGAACCGAATAATTGACCACGGTCATCAGCGGAATCACCGCATTGAAAGCGACCAGGATGATCACCGGCAACACGAACAGCCAAGCTTTTTGATTTGTTATTTTTGCCGCCATGATCAGTCTCCCCCCACCAGCCAGCCATCAACGTAAACATGCGTATGCTCCGGGGCGAATTCGATAAAAGCTTGTGCGCCGGGCAGGGGCATGTCTTCGGGAACCAATAGCTTAATGGAATGTTCCATGTGACGGACTTCAACAATCCGTGCTCGACCGACATCGATGACCTTGACGATATCCACAGCCATGCCGCTTTCGCAAAAATTGACGAACTCTGGGCGGATGCCAATTTCGGTGCGCCCACTTGGGGTGGCGGAAACGCTATCCACCGTTTGCACCAGATGACCGGCAAACATAACTTGGTTGTTGGCGATGTCGCACGGCAAGACGTTCATGCCTGGTGAGCCGATGAAGTGACCGACGAAGGTATGCTTGGGGCGTTCGAACAGCTCGATCGGCGTGCCGATTTGCACGATCCCACCATCGTGCATGACCACGACTTGATCGGCGAAGGTCAAGGCTTCCGTTTGGTCGTGGGTGACGTAGATCATGGTTGCGCCCACCCGTTGGTGCAATTCCTTGAGCTTGGAGCGCAACACCCATTTCAAATGCGGGTCGATCACGGTCAGCGGTTCATCGAACATGATGACGTTGACGTCTTCGCGGACCAGCCCCCGACCCAGAGATATTTTTTGCTTACCGTCGGCGGTGAGGCCGGAGGCGCGGGTATCAAGCCGGTCCGACAAATCCAGCATTTCACCAATCTCACGCACCCGCTTGTCCACCCGGGCCTCGTCTATGCCGCGATTGCGCAAGGGAAAGGCGAGGTTGTCGTAAACCGACATGGTGTCGTAGACGACGGGAAACTGAAAAACCTGCGCAATGTTGCGCATGTCCGCGGGTTCATTGGTGACGTTTTTGTCGTCAAACCAAATTTCGCCATGCGTGGGTGTCAGCAGGCCGGAAATGAGATTCAGCAACGTCGTCTTGCCGCAGCCAGAAGGCCCCAACAAGGCATACGCGCCACCATTGGACCATTCGAGGCTCATTTCTTTCAACGCCCAGTCTTCATCGCGCGTCGGTGACGGCATGTAGCTGTGGCAAACTTCTTTAAGTGAAATCATCGACATATTTTCATGCGCCCCTTAAGCCGCGATCCGTTGATCGTTCAGATCGAAGAACAGGCAATGTTCGGTGTCGAGATAAAAATCGCCGACCTCATTGACCTTTTTCGCATGTACGCCACGCGATTGCGAAATCCAGGTTTTGCCGTTCAGATCGAAGTGAGCAACGCTTTCAGAGCCGCTCAATTCTGTGACCAGGATGCGTCCTGATATTTTTGCGGCTTCTGCACTGGGGATTGTCGGCGTGACGTGATGAGCCCTGATGGCCATATTGTAATGGCCGTTGGGCATATGGTTTTGTGACGCAGGAATAGTCCAGCAAACGTCGTCGTTCAGATGCACGCGTCTATCTCGAATTTCCACCGGGACGGCGTTTATGGGCGGGTCGGAAAAGACCCTGGCGGCGCGCAGCGTGGCCGGTTGGCGGTAAACGGAAGACGTTTCACCGTATTGAGTGATGGCACCGTTGTGCAATGCTGCCGTGTGACCGCCCAACGACAAAGCCTCTGCCGGTTCGCTGGTCGCGTAGATTACCAGGCATCCACGGTCCGCAAACAGTTTGGGCAATTCGTCACGCAATTCTTCGCGTAGCTTGTAGTCCAAGTTTGCCAGCGGTTCATCCAGCAAAACCAGATCAGCGTCTTTGACCAAAGCGCGTGCCAGTGCGGTGCGCTGCTGCTGGCCACCCGACAGTTCGTTCGGTTTGCGCCCCAGCATCGGCGTCAGCTTCAACAGTTCCGCAACCCGCCCGACACGTTCGTCAATCGCGGCGCGCGATGTCCTCACAACCCGCAAAGGCGACGCAATGTTATCGAAAACGGAAATATTTGGATAATTGATGAATTGTTGATGGACCATCGACACGTTGCGTTTTTGCACCGGCACCCGCGTGACGTTCTTACCGTCAAACCAGATTTCACCCGATGTCGGTCGTTCCAGTCCGGCCATCAATTGTATGAGGGATGTTTTTCCCGATAGTGTCGTACCCAATAAAACATTAAATCCGTCGTTTTTGAATTCTACAGACGTATCAAAAATATGGGTGTCCGATCCCACGCGTTTCACGACGTTTTCTAGGACAAGGCTCATCAGCACATCCATTTCATGGGGTGGTAAAGGTGTTAAATACGAGGGGCCGCGATGGTCATCAATCGAGACAAGACGCGGTCACCCAAGCGATGCTGGAGAGCACACGCCCCCCAGCATCTCTAGAGTAGTAAACGGAAAGGGGCTAGATCAGCCAGCTTTCCAGCGTTTGACAAGTTCATCATAGTCGATGGTCTTGCCTTTCGGCTTTTCATTGGCCAGTTTCGCTTTCGGCGAACCTGCTTTGTTCAGCCATACCGAAGGATCCTGTTCGGGATTTAGACGCGGACCGCAACCACCGTAGGTGCCTGCTTTCTCATCCGCAGACTGCATCCGCGACATAACCAGATCCATTTCGGACGCCAGTCGATCCATGGCTTGTTGCGGCGTGAACACGCCTGAGTTCACGTCACCGATCTGCTGCCACCAAATCTGCGCCAGCTTCGGATAATCGGGAACGTTGACACCGGTCGGCGTCCACAGAACGCGGTCTGGTGAGCGATAGAACTCAACCAAGCCACCCAAGTTGGGTGCACGATCGGTGAACGATTTGTGGTTGATCGTGGTGTCGCGGATGAACGTCAGACCGACGTGGCTCTTTTTGACGTCAACGGTTTTCGAGACGACAAACTGAGCGTACAGCCAAGCCGCTTTGCGACGATCGACCGGGGTGGATTTGAGCATCGTCCAAGAGCCCGCATCTTGATAGCCCAGCTTTTGGCCTTCTTCCCAATAGGGACCATGTGGTGACGGTGCCATGCGCCACAGCGGCTTACCCGCTTGGTCGACGGTGTTGTTGCCATCGCTTTTGGGCGCGACCATGGACGCGGTAAATGCGGTGTACCAGAAGATCTGCTGAGCAACGTTACCCTGAGACAGGGCAGGAAGCGACTGATAGAAGTCGTAGCTTGCCGCACCCGGAGGGGCATATTGACGCAACCATTCATCCCACTTGCGAATGGCGTAAACGGCGGCTGGGCCATTGGCTGCACCACCACGTGATACGGAAGCACCGGCGGGATTGCAGGAACCTTTTTCCATACGGATTCCCCATTCATCGACGGGAACGCCATTAGGTTTACCCTTAGAGCCCGCACCAGCCATGGAAAGCCAGGCATCGGTCATGCGCCAACCCAAATCGGGCGCACGCTTGCCGTAATCCATATGCCCATAAACACGCTGGCCATCAATTTCTTTAACGCCTTTGCTGAAGAATTCGGCGATATCTTCATAAGCGGACCAATTAACCGGAACACCAAGATCGTAGCCGTATTTGGCTTTGAATTTTGCCTTCAGGTCAGGGCGGTCGAACCAGTCTTTGCGGAACCAATAGAGGTTGGCGAACTGCTGATCCGGCAACTGATAAAGTTTGCCATCAGGGCCTGTGGTGAACGATTTACCGATGAAATCTTCAACATCAAGCATCGGGTTGGTCACGCCCTTGCCTTCACCGGACATCCAATCCGACAAGTTCACGGCCAATTGCAGGCGAGAGTGCGTACCAATCAAATCGGAATCATTGATATAGGCGTCATACAGATTGCGGTTTGTTTGCATCTGCGTTTGAACGGCCTGAACCACTTCACCCTCACCGAGCAGCTGGTGGTTCACCTTAATGCCCGTAATCTCTTCAAATGCTTTGGTCAGAGTCTTGGATTCATATTCGTGGGTCGGAATAGTTTCCGACAAAACATTGATCTCCATCCCTTTGAAGGGCGCAGCGGCTTTGATAAACCACTCCATTTCCTTCATTTGGTCGGATTTTGACAATGCAGATGGTTGAAACTCACCATCTACCCATTTCTTTGCTTCTGCCGAGCCCGCATGGACCGCGCCCGCAGACAGCATGAGCGCCGCACCTGATATGGCGGCGATTAAACGCGCGTTCATATTGATAGCCTCCCTTGTTTTACAACCTAACAACCCTCACTGAACTATCATCCGAAAGAAAATGAACGTCAAATGAAATTTTCACAGCTTAATTGCTATTGTAAAATCGAGCTGCTAAAGTATTTATGTGGCTGCAAGGGCATCCAATCATTCAGACGCCACGTTATGGTGCATCTTCATATGAAACCAATCACGCCACGCCAGCATGACATTGTTGAGCTCGCTCGCCATCAAGGACGAGTCCTTGTTGAGGAATTGGCTGAGCACTTTCAGGTTACCCCTCAAACAATCCGCAAAGATCTGAACGAGCTGTGTGATCGCAGCATATTGCAGCGTGTCCACGGTGGCGGCATATATGCTTCCGGGGTCACCAATTTCGCTTATGAAGCTCGGAGAACGCTGGCGTCCGAAGAAAAACGACGCATCGGCATCAAAGCCGCGTCTTTGATACCCGACAACAGCTCTTTACTGATCAACATTGGCACGACCACGGAACAAGTTGCCCAGGCGTTGCGCGGGAAACAAGGGGTATTGGTCATCACCAATAACATTAACGTGGTCAATATCTTGCGCGATGCACCTGACATTGAAGTGATCGTTTCTGGTGGCGTCGTGCGCCCCACAGATGGCGGTATTGTCGGTGAAGCCGCCGTTGATTTCATTCGGCAGTTTAAGATGGATTTCGCCATCATCGGTGTTTCGGCGATTGACGAAGACGGGTCGCTTCTGGATTACGATTATCGCGAAGTCAAGGCCGCCCAAGCCATAATCGAAAGTGCGCGCCATACCATTCTTGTCGCCGACGATACCAAGCACAACCGCTCGGCTCCGGTTCGTATTGGCCACATCTCACAGATTTCCACTTTCGTCACAGACCAACCCCCACCTCAAGCTATATCCACCATTTGCGCCGAAAATGACATTCACATCCACATCGCGGACGAAGAATAGAATTTTCACAGAATATCCATTGATGGTTCGTTTATTTGCGAATATGGTTTCGTTTCGCTAATCTCCCTAGTTAGAGGGTCTGGTAGGAAACGTGACCGAAATTGCATATGACATAGCTGTCATTGGTGGCGGCGTGAATGGTTGTGGCGTCGCGCGAGATGCCGCAGGACGGGGACTTTCCGTTTTTCTAGCCGAAAAAGATGACTTGGCGAGCGGAACATCCTCGGCCTCCACAAAACTCATTCACGGGGGCTTGCGCTATCTCGAACACTACGAATTTCAGCTGGTTCGAGAATCACTGCGTGAACGTGAAGTGCTCTGGAGTATGGCGCCTCACATCATTCACCCGCTTCGATTTGTCCTCCCACACCGTAAAGGGCTTCGTCCTGCGTGGTTGATCCGGCTTGGGCTTTTTCTTTACGATCATCTAGGTGGGCGCAAGCTCCTTCCCCTGTCTAACAGCGTAGATCTCACTTCGGATAGCGCAGGTTCGCCCTTGCGCCCAACATTCAAGAAAGCGTTTGAATATTCAGACTGCTGGGTCAATGACGCTCGACTTGTGGTTTTGAGCGCCCAAGATGCTGCAGACAAAGGTGCCATTATTCGCACGCGGACCGAAGTCACCGCCGCCACACGTTCTGAACACGGATGGAAGCTCAGCCTAACGAACACGCGGTCAGGCGCGCACTCAACGGTTCACGCCCGTACGCTCGTCAATGCTAGCGGCCCGTGGATAGGAAGCATCCTTGCGGACCGCATCTACACGCCCAGTCAATCGAATGTCCGTCTAGTCAAAGGCAGCCACATTGTCGTTCCGCGCATGTTCGACCATGACCGCGCGTACATTTTTCAAAATCCGGACCAACGCATTGTCTTCGCGATCCCTTATGAAACTGACTTCACGCTCATCGGCACCACGGATATAGATTATCACGGTCGCCCGGAAGACACCGCCATTGATGATGCCGAAACTGCGTATCTATGTGCATCCGTTAACGAATACTTTTCACAGCGCCTCGAGCCCAAAGATGTCGTGTGGTCCTATAGCGGCATCCGCCCGCTCTATGACAACGGCAAAGCGGCAGCACAGGAAGCAACTCGCGATTATGTTTTGGAGTGTGATGGAACCCCGGACACCGCAGGCATCGTCAACGTTTTTGGTGGAAAAATCACCACGCACCGCCATTTGGCCGAAGACGTCCTCGACAAACTTGCCCCCTGGTTCCCTGATATGCGCCCCGCTTGGACGCGGAGCGCTGCATTACCAGGTGGCGACTTCCCCACCGAAGGACGGTCGGCGTTAATAGCTGAGATGACACATCACTATCCACAAATGCCTACCGACCTCATCGAGCGCCTCGTCCGCACCTATGGCACCGTTAGCAGAACAATCCTTGGCGAGAGTGAAACGGAACTCGATCTTGGGCACCACTTCGGGGCCGGGCTCTACCAGCGCGAAGTCGAGCATTTGGTGCAAACGGAATGGGCGATCAGTGCCGAAGACATTCTCTGGCGGCGTACAAAGCTAGGACTTAAAGTGAACGATCAAGAAGTCAGCGATCTCGAAAGTTGGTTGGATGATAACGTTGGGCGTTAAAGGCTGACGCCCTCATCAAGGGAGGCTAAAAATCGTGTCGACGTACATTCTTGCTATCGATCAAGGCACCACATCGTCACGCGCGATCATATTCGACGGCGCGCATACGCCTGTCGCCACGGCGCAAAAGGAATTTACCCAACATTTCCCCCAATCTGGATGGGTCGAACACGATCCCGAAGAAATTTGGCAAACCACCATCACCACATGCCGAGAGGCTATGGTGAAAGCACAGGTGTCGGCACGTGAGATTGCCGCCATCGGCATCACCAACCAGCGTGAAACCGTGGTGGTTTGGGATCGACAAAGCGGCAAGCCCCTTCATCATGCCATCGTGTGGCAGGACCGACGTACAGCTGATACATGTGCAAAATTGAAAGATGATGGACACGAAGCCAACGTCACCGCTCAAACGGGATTGTTGCTCGACCCATATTTCTCGGCCACCAAAGTTGCTTGGATTCTCGATCATGTGGACGGCGCGCGCGAGGCCGCAGATCATGGGCGATTGGCGTTCGGTACCATCGACAGCTTTCTTCTGTGGCGATTAACGGACGGTAAGGTGCATGCCACTGATGCCACCAACGCCAGTCGAACCCTGCTTTACGATATCCATAAAGGACAGTGGTCTTCAGAATTGTGCGATTTATTCAACGTGCCGATGTCGATGTTGCCACAGGTCAAGAACAGTGCCGATGATTTTGGCGAAACGGCTCCTGAACTGTTTGACGGCATCATTCCCATCAGCGGTATCGCGGGCGACCAACAGGCCGCAACCATCGGCCAGGCTTGCTTTAAACCTGGGATGATGAAGTCCACATATGGCACCGGCTGTTTCGCGCTTCTCAACACAGGTCAAACCGCTGTCACCTCGACCAACCGTTTGCTAACGACCATCGCCTATCAGTTTGATGGCCAACCCACATATGCTCTGGAAGGATCTATCTTTATCGCCGGGGCAGCGGTGCAATGGTTGCGCGATGGACTGAAGATCATCGACAACGCCTCGCAATCGGGTGACTTGGCGCGTGATGCAGACAAACATCATCATGTTTACCTCGTTCCTGCTTTTGTCGGAATGGGGGCACCGCATTGGGATGCCGATGCTCGTGGGACCTTGTTCGGCCTAACCCGCAGCTCCGGTCCCGCAGAATTCGCCCGCGCAGCGTTGGAGAGCGTCGGCTATCAAACCCGCGACTTGCTGGAAGCCATGCAAAAGGACTGGGCAAGCACCGGCACGGAAACGATCCTGCGCGTCGATGGCGGCATGACCGCATCGGATTGGACCATGCAATTTTTAGCCGATATTCTCGGTGTACCGGTCGATCGCCCTCACGTTATCGAAACCACCGCATTGGGCGCGGCTTATCTTGGCGGAATGCGCCGCGGTGTATACCCGGGGCTCGACGACTTCGCTAAAACGTGGGCACTCGAACAACGCTTCTTGCCGCAGTTCGATACAAGCTTACGCGAGAGCCGCTACGCGGATTGGCGTGACGCGGTGAAGCGAACGTTGACCGCAGGACGCCCCGAACGTCATTTAGCTCCTTGACCTGCTTCCCGCAATTTGGTCCATTTTGAATGAGAAAATTCTCGTTTAGATTTTATCTTTATCGAGGAGATTTTCTGATGAAACGTTCAAAGGGTGCTGTCAGACAAACGCGAACTCGTCTCTGTTTTTCAAGATTGTGCCCGTTTTATGCGGCACAAAGTTGACGCCACTCAGCAAGAGCAGCGTCGCGTTGAACCTTAAACGTGTCTCTGGGATTTAGGTGGCGTTCCTTATTGAAGTGATTGAAAACTGATGAATGAACAGAGGCGAATTTCTGTAAACTTCGTTCAAGTCTAAATTTGAGCATAGCCCGTTCCCGTCGCCGAAACGGAAGGTGAGAATTTTCACATCAATTATTCTTCCAGCGCCCAACTTCTTGTGTGTATTCATTGCCAATAATTTTCATCGCGGCACGATATGAACGTAACCTGTCCGTCACAATCACATGAGGTTGACCGTAACGTTTTATGATTTTCTTGAGGAAAATCAATGCAACCTTGCGGTCACGCCGTTTTGAAACGTAGGACTCAAGGACTTCGCCTTCATGGTCAACGGCTCTCCAAAGATAGTGCAATTCTCCATTTATCTTTACGAAAACCTCATCTAGGTGCCAGCGCCAGTTGGAGTGGTTCGGGGTAGGGCATATCCGTTTTTTGCGGATTTCCCTGGCGAACATTGAGCCAAATCTGTTCCACCAATAACGAACAGTTTCATGACAGATATCGATGCCGCGCTCATGGAGGAGGTCTTCTACATTTCTAAGCGAAAGGGGAAATCTGACGTACAGCATGACAGCGAGGCGGATGACCTCGGGTGATGTCTTGAAATAGCGGAATGGATTGTGTTTTTTCATCCCAAGATTCTACGGAACCTATAGGACCTGGTCAAAATGGGTTTCTTCTGACAGTGCCGCTTTATCAACACCAGGCTCACAAGCAGGGCAAACGGTATTGTTATTACGTCTCCAAGTACCTGATGCATGGCACGGACGACACTAAAGAAGACTGGCGTCTGCCTGCGAAGACTTTGGAGGGGGCCGTCACGGCACCCTTATATGAACTCTTGAATGATCCATCTCAGGTGATGGACCTTTTAGACTTAAAAAATCACAGCTCCACCGAAATCACTAAATTGCAAATGCAGGCGACCAGCCTGGTTGATCAAATCGCGGATGGCGTCAATGAAAATGAAATCACGCGGTCGCTCCCCCTGGCCTTCGTGACCCCAACGATCGTTGAGGAGATTCTCGGCGGTCGGCAAGCGGAGGGCCTAACGGCCTAACGGCCTATCGCCTCAAACGTCTCTCCTCATTGCCGCTTGATTGGGCCGAGCAGGCCAAAACGTTCGAAAAACTCGCTTAGCTTCTCCCCCAAAACCCACCGAAAAAGCCATAGCCTGGCGGTCAAAGCTGCACCTTAGAGACTTTTCCCCAAATCCACCTACTTCGTCTCACCCTGAGCGTCTCTGCACAGCAGAGAACGCCCCAAAGCCCCCGGAACTGCGGGGTTCTGGGCCAGATACAGTCTGGCGGCGAGTTCGTATGAGGGGGAATGGTGGGCCCGGCAGGACTCGAACCTGCAACCAGACCGTTATGAGCGGTCGGCTCTAACCAATTGAGCTACAGGCCCCCATGACGCCCAAATCATTCAAGGGCGCATATCGCGTGCTCAACGCACCATGCTTATAGCAAGCGTGGGCGGGTCGCGAAAGAGACTGTTTGATACGATTTTGCACAGCTGATTGTATCGATTATCGAAACGGTTAATTCATATCTAAGCATCTAGTGATCTTTTAGAGCTCCAATTATGGTTTGTGCATCGACCATCACGTGGATACTCGCCAATGCACACACACATCCCCCCTGCCCCCAGCACACGACAACAGCCCAAAACGATCCGCAGTCTCCTGCGCAATCGCGCCCAGCACTGGGGCTATGTGGCGGTGTTTTTTCACTGGCTGGTTGCCGTGACGGTTGTCGGGTTATTTGTGCTGGGCCTGTGGATGACGAGCCTCACCTATTATCATCCTTGGTACAAGCAAGCTCCCGACTTGCATAAATCTATCGGGATTATATTGCTTGCAGTGTACCTTGCCCGCCTGGCTTGGCGCTTATGGGACCGCGCCCCAGATCAGATTGCCGGGCACAGCGCCGTAGAGCAAAAAGCCGCTCACGCCGCGCATTGGGTTCTTTATGGCGGCTTGTTCGTCGTGATGATCAGCGGTTACCTGATTTCAACCGCCGACGGGCGCGCCATTTCGGTGTTCGGCTTGTTTGAGTTCCCCGCCATGCTCACATCCATCGACAAGCAAGAAGACGTCGCCGGCGTCGTTCACAAGTGGCTCGCCATAGCGCTGATTACAGTTGTCAGCGCACATACCTTAGCAGCGCTGAAGCATCATTTCATCGACAAAGACAACACGCTCAAGCGCATGTTTGCGCGAAGCTGATTCCCTCAACACAAAGGACTGAATTCATGAAACGTCTGACTTTAAGTATTGTCGCCACCGCACTGACCCTCGGCTTTTCTAGCCCTGCCGCCCAAGCTGCGGACTATGTCATCGACACCAAAGGGGCGCATGCATCCATCCAGTTTCGCGTCCAGCACCTTGGCTATAGCTGGCTATATGGTCGTTTCAACACCTTTGCCGGCGCATTTTCTTATGACGATGCCAACCCCGGCGCATCCAAGATCAACGTCACCGTCGACACCGCCAGCGTTGATTCCAACCACGCCGAACGCGACAAACACCTGCGTGGCGCGGACTTTTTAGATGTCGACCAGTACCCCAAAGCCAAATTTGTCAGCACCGGGGTAGACGTCAACGCCGACGGCAGCGCCAAAATCAGCGGCGACTTCACCTTTCACGGCGTCACCAAAGCCATCACCTTGGATGTCAAAAAAATGGGTGAAGGCCAAGACCCTTGGGGCGGCTACCGCGCAGGCTTTGAAGGCTCGACCACCATCACGATGACGGACTACGGCCTGACCTTCAACCTTGGCCCGGCTTCAACCGAAGCGGAAATCATCCTCACCCTTGAGGGTGTCCGCCAATAAGCATCTACCCACGCAACGGCGCTAGGGTGCGTATACGACGAAGTGTTTGCGCACCCGGCCGCACGATTCCCATTCACCGTCGAAATCGGGACCCAGGGTGAAGGCTTGGCCTGCGGTGAAGGTTGAGATGTTGCCCTCAGCATCGGTTAAGCGCACCACGCCTTCGAGGATGTTGCAGTATTCGGTTTCGCCGTTTTGGCGCAAACGGATGTGAAAGCGGTCCGATTGCCAGATGCCGGTGAAGACCTTGCCATCGGGGGACTCGCTAATCATCCATGTGGTGGATTTCGCATTGCCGCCCAACACGATCTCGTCACGGGTGGTATCGACTTGCGGTTTGACGGCGGAAAGGTCGTCAAAGGACATTACGTTGAGCGCGGTCATAGAAGCCCCTTACTGTTCGATTTATTGAACAATTAAAGCCCAAAGTCTCGATTGTCCAGGCTATTTGATCAATATATCGATCACAAAAAACAAAAGGCCGGAGCAATACGCTCCGGCCTTTTGCTATAAAACTTGAGACTCGGATCAGTAATCCAAGAAGCTCCGCAGCTTGCGGGACCGCGAAGGGTGTTTGAGCTTGCGCAGCGCTTTCGCTTCGATCTGACGAATGCGTTCGCGGGTCACGCTGAACTGCTGGCCGACCTCTTCGAGGGTGTGATCGGTGTTCATGCCGATGCCGAAACGCATGCGCAGCACACGTTCTTCGCGCGGCGTGAGGCTCGCCAAAACTCGCGTGGTGGTTTCGCGCAGGTTGCCGTTGATGGCGGCATCCAACGGCTGCACCGCGTTTTTGTCTTCGATGAAATCGCCCAGGTGAGAATCTTCCTCATCACCGATCGGCGTTTCCAAAGAGATCGGCTCTTTGGCGATCTTCAACACCTTGCGCACTTTTTCCAACGGCATGGACAGACGCACGGCCAATTCTTCCGGCGTCGGCTCGCGACCGATTTCATGCAACATCTGGCGGCTTGTGCGCACCAGCTTGTTGATGGTTTCGATCATGTGGACCGGAATACGGATGGTGCGCGCTTGATCGGCGATGGAGCGCGTGATGGCTTGGCGGATCCACCACGTGGCATAGGTCGAGAATTTATAACCACGGCGGTATTCGAATTTGTCGACCGCCTTCATCAGGCCGATGTTGCCTTCCTGAATGAGGTCGAGGAACTGCAAACCGCGGTTGGTGTATTTTTTGGCGATGGAGATCACGAGGCGCAGGTTGGCCTCGATCATTTCCTTTTTCGCCTTGGCGGCTTCGCGTTCGCCTTTTTGCACAGTCGAGACGATGCGCTTGAATTCCGGCACCGGCAGGCCGGCCTCTTCGGCCAACTCAGAGATCGAGCCGCGAATGGTGTCGATATCGTCGCTATACTTGCTGGTAAATTTTTCCCAACCCTTGCCCGGCAGTTTTTTAATCTGGGTCAGCCAGTTGGGGTCCAATTCGTGACCCTGATAGTGCTCGATAAAGTCTTCGCGTTTGACGCGCGACTTGGTGGCCATGCGCAACAGCTTGCCTTCGAGGCTCATCATCGCCCGGTTCAGATCGTAAAGTTGGTCGACCAATTGCTCGATGCGCGCATTATTGAGATGCACATTGTCCATCAGCTCGATCAGTTCTTTACGCAGCTTTTCGTAGCGCTTTTCTTGGGTGTTCTTGAATTCGTCGCCGCCTTGCATCGCGTCCAGGCGTTTGACCTGAAGGCGGTGCATCTTTTTATAGGTCTTAGCGATTTCTTCGAAGGTTTCGATCACCACCGGGGTGAGCTTGGCTTCCATCGCCGCCAACGAAAGATTGTTATCGGCGTCGTCTTCGTCTTCTTCGTCGGCCTTGGCGTCGTCGGCGATCTTGGCGGCGGCGGCGATCTCTTCGGCAGACTTTTCACCCTCTGCGCCTTCGTCTTCTTCTTCGGGTTTTTCTGCGGGTTTTTCTTCGACTGCCGGGGCTTTAGCTTGCACTGCGCCTTCGGTCGCATTGGCGTTTTCACCGGTGGCGTTTTCGCCGCCTTCGGCGTTGTTGGGCTGGGCGCTGGGACCGCCGCCGTAGGTGGCGTCGAGGTCGATGATGTCACGCAGCAAAATCTGTTCGGCAATCAAGGCGTCGTGCCACGCCACGATGGCGCGGATGGTTAGCGGGCTTTCACAGATGCCGCCGATCATCATTTCCCGACCGGCTTCGATCCGCTTGGCAATGGCGATTTCGCCTTCGCGCGACAGCAGTTCGACCGAACCCATTTCGCGCAGATACATACGCACGGGGTCGTCGGTACGCCCGACATCGCTGTCGGAAACGTTGCCGCTGGCCTTTTTCTCATCATCGGCGGTGTCGTCGTCGCTGTCGCTGGAGGAAGCGGTTTCCTCGCCGGATGCTTCATCGCCCTCTTCGCCTTCGATGACATTGATGCCCATCTCGGAAAGCTGACTCATGGTGTCTTCGATTTGCTCGGAAGAAACCTGGTCGGGCGGCAGAGCTTTGTTCAGTTCATCATACGTGATGAAGCCGCGCTCCTTACCGAGCTTAACCATTTTTTTGACGTTGGCGCCAAGCGCGTCCAGCAATGGACCGTCTTGGTTTTCACCGTCTGTGGGTTGGGTCTTTTGGGCGTTTTTGTTCGATGCCATGTGACGCGTTCGTTCTTTCCCGTGTTCACGCAATGCCGCCAGCCCTTAGCTGGGACGTACGTGAAAATTTCAACCACCTGTGCCGAATTCG
>Ga0316204_10004898_pt1 | contig 23232 bp, 9 predicted proteins | sample 6monrhotite_MG_2_FD_205661 | JGI IMG/M metagenome (GOLD analysis project Ga0316204, IMG submission 205661) | Microbial mat bacterial communities from mineral coupon in-situ incubated in ocean water Damariscotta River, Maine, United States -... | ecosystem: Environmental > Aquatic > Marine >... | reverse complement strand
TTGGGGCCGGCCGGGTGGGTGGGGCTACCGCATGGCTTGTGGAACTCAGCGTGAGCACGGCTGCCGCATGGATCGTGACGGTCAGCGTGAGTCCGGCTGCCGCATGGATCGTGGCGGTTAGTGCGGGTCTTTGACCACTTTGACGGATTCGCGGCTGCCAACCAGCGTTGTCTCTAAAGGGGAACCTGCGCTTCCCCTCTCAGGCAAGTCTCCTCGTCGCAAGCTCCTCGTCGTCGCCTTCACACCCCTGTGCAGTGACTCTCGGGTCGTCTGGCATGCCCACCTGGGTTTGCATCCATTGCGAAACCTGGCCGGTTTTACAGCGTGGGATGGCAGAAGAACAACACCTGGTTGCCGTCGAAAACCGTCCACGTGTTCGCAAGGTCTTGCCTCCTGATGTCGCCTTGCGGCGAGGCATCTGACGTCGCAACACCCTCTTGCGTGAGGCGCTGGGACGTCGCGTTCCTCAAAGGTACCCATTCGATGTTGGCGCGCGCCGTGCGGCGCGGTTGGGTGGAGGGTGGGGGCTCAGGGGCGCGACCACTGGATCCGCAGGGGTACGGATCACGGTGGGGAAGCCCAACCAACGGGCTGCGAGCACGCCCATGCGGGAGAGGTCTACACATGCGCTGGCCCTGATAATATCGCGACGGATTGGTATTAGACCTTCATTGTAGAAGATGAAGGGTTGAAGAAGCACTATGCCGTCTCATAGCCTTCGCCAAAGTCGCCTTCTTCGGCTGGTTTGACTGTGGCCTCGATAATCTCAGGTCCATACTTCCTGGCCAGGAAGCGCTCGCGGTAGAGGAAGAAGGCGGCGTCGCAGACCTCGGAGGTGTAGTAGGCGTTGAAGCCCCCGCCGATAGCGGCCCCGGCCGCGGGTACGAGTTGGGCCAACTTGGCCTTGGTCAGCCGGATGGCCAGCGCCTTGGCGATACGCTGGATGATCTGGACGAAGAGGTGCTTCTCCAGCTCCTTCCAGGTCTTCTTCTGGGCCACCTGCTGCGCGATCTTCACCAGCTGGGCCAGCGCCACGGACTTGGCGGCGTCATCGGGTGAGGAGGCCAGCCCCAGGACATTGAGCGCGAAGAGCCGCTCTTCCTGGTGGTTGATGTCAAAGCCGAAGTAGGTGGCGTACTCGCCTACCGCCCGTAGATTCAGCGCGAGCAGCGCCGCCACATCCGCCGCGATGGCTGCACCGCCAGCCACGGGACCGCCGAGACTGGCGGCGCCGGCCGCGGCGCCCTCGGTCAGCGCCAGCGACTTGTACTTGGCTGCGAGATAGCCGATGGCGTGGTCCACCACCTCCAGATCCAGGCCGTGGATGTCCGAGGCGCGCTCGATGGGGACCGAGAACTCCTCGAAGATGGCGTCGGGGCGTACGGTCAGCGCGGCGCCGTCGTTCAGCAGGCTCAAGATGCCGCCGAAGGACTTCTGAATCACCCACTCGACCCCCGGCACCTTCATGGCCAGGTCTCCAGCGTAGTCCAGCGGCGCATTGACCACCTTCATGGCCTGATCCCACCATGTCATCGAGGGGGTCTTCCACTTGTGGATCGCCTCGATAGCGGCCTTCTCATACGGGCTCGGTTCTCGCTGAGTCATCCCGGTTCCCTGAGCGTCTTCCCATCCTATGTCATCGGTGAGTCAGGCTCTGGCAGCTCTCATACCCATCCGTCGCGAAGAGCACATCATTGAACGGCGCTGTCCACTTCGAGGCCTGCTACGACTGCAACCTGCCGCTTGGAGCCAACCTGCTGTTCTTCGAGGGTGCGGCAGGTTGGCGGATGAGGCCAGAGGTGCCTGGGACGTGCTTATCCGGGTACCCTCAGCGGCTGGCTCTTTGGTACCCTCTCAAAGGTCGCCTCGACTCTTGTTGATACATAAGGTTGAAAGGCTGTTTTCTGGTTTGTAGGCTGATGGGTCGAGTCTCGGTCGGCATGCGTGGAGACACAGGAGGTCTCCATGGCGAAGGCCAACTCAAGATGGCGTCTTCAGAAGGACAAGCGAACTGGCGGGCGCCTCTGCTGGACGCTGCTGCCAGGGAGAAGGCGGGGCTGGACAAGGGGAGAACTTTCCGGTGCCTGATCCACCGCTCGTTCGGCGCCATATGCGCGATGATCGATGTGCCGCTGGCTGTGGTGGTTGCCATCATACAGCACGCCAACAGCGAGATGCTGCTTGAGGTCTACGTCAAGTTCGGGAAGACGGCGCTCACGCAGAGCTTGGACAGGTTCGGCTCCTCGAAATAGAGGGCCCTCGGAGCGCCCGTAGCTCATCTGGATAGAGCGCGCGATTCCTAATCGCGAGGTAGCAGGTTCAAGTCCTGCCGGGCGTACTCCCACTCCGACAACATCAGTTTTCCTTGTGGTGGGTGGGGACGGGAGCCGGCAGTGGGGGCCTCACGAAGTTCCGGGCCCCGATGACGGCATCCCCGAAGATGCTCCCTCGCTCGTATCGACGGCTTCCCAATCGGCAGGGCGATGGTTCGAGCCTATTCGGGGGGGGACAGCTCCGCACGATGCAGCGGGCGCCGCCTGTGACCGACAAGCACCAACAATAGCAACAGCACCGAAGCACCCGCCGGCCCACCAGTGTCGCTCTCACAGCCACAGCCAGTCTTGGAGTCATCCTCCACAGGCGGAGCCTCCTCAGCAGTGTCATCATCTTGAGGCGGTGGGTCATCACCGGAGTCAGGCAGGTTACTGTCTCTCATACCCGAGTCTGACAAGCCGCTGTCATCGCAAGCACCGGACTCATCTACGACATCGTCGCAGTCGTTGTCCAGCCCGTCACACAGCTCACTTGCTCCTGGGAAGCTATCGTCCATGCTGTCATCGCAGTCGCCGCTGTCCGCCACATAGCCTTCGGGGGCGGTGCAGTCCTGAATGGTCTGCTCTACGTCGCCGTAGCCGTCCTCATCGGCGTCGGCGAAGAACGTCAATAGGGCGCCCTCGTCAGTCAGGGTGTCGCAGTCATTGTCCAGACCATCGCAGCTCTCAGCCACCGACTCGAGCGCGCCCTCACAGTCATCCCAGGTACCATCCACGCAGTCCTGGGTGCCCACCGCGCACTCACCCACGTCCGTGCCGCAGGACTGGAGCTCATCGTCCAGGCACTCGCATCCTTCATCGACGGCGCTGTCGCAGTTGTTGTCGACGCCGTCGCAGGCCTCGTCGGCGCCGGGCGCGGTCGCGGCGTCAGTGTCGTCGCAGTCGCTGCTGTCCGCCGCATAGCCGTCCGGTGCCTCGCAGGCCTCCACAGCGTCCGCGGGGTCTCCGAAGCCGTCGCTGTCGTCGTCGGCGTAGAAAGTGGAGAGCACCCCTTCGTCCGCGTACCCGTCGCAGTCGTTGTCCAGCTCATCGCAGGACTCGACGATGGCCACCACCTCATCGACGCAGCCCTCCCAGCCGCCGCCAGCGCAGGTCTGAGTCCCGCTCACGCACTCGCCCACGTCGGTGCCGCAGCCTTGAGTCTCTCCGTCTGTGCAGGCGCAGGCCTCATCGGTGAGCCCGTCACAGTCGTTGTCCAGCCCATCGCACCACGCCGCGTCTTCCGCCTCCGTGTAGTCCGAGCCGTAGGCGGCGGCGCCACACTCCTGGTAGCCCGACTCGCCGCTGCACTCCGCCACTGACCCGGTACAGACCCCGTCCTGTAGATCGCAGCTGACGATCTCCAAGGACTCGTCGGTAGCAGCGTCGCAGTCATTGTCCAGCCCATCACAGGACTCAGCACCGCTGGGATGGCTCGCGCCCTCACCATCGTCGCAGTCCGTGCTGTCGGCCACGTAGCCCTCCGGGGCCTCACAGGCGCTGGCCGTCAGCGTGGGGTCGCCGTAGCCGTCGCTGTCGTTGTCGGCGTAGAAGGTGGAGAGCGCCCCCTCATCGATGGCGTCATCACAGTCATTGTCGACGTCATCACAGGCCTCGGACGCGCCGGGAGAGATCGCGCTGTCGCTGTCATCGCAGTCGATGGTGGCTGACGCTTCGATGTAGTCTCCGGGCGCCTCGCAGGCCTCTACGGCGTCCGCGGCGTCTCCGAAGCCGTCGCTGTCGTCGTCGGCGTAGAAGGTGGTCAGCACCCCCTCATCGGTGAGTCCGTCGCAGTCATTGTCTGACTCATCGCAGGACTCCTCGTCCAGAGGGCTGATAGCGCCGTCACCGTCGTCGCAGTCGCCTGTCGTGTCTGTGTAGCCGTCCGGTGCCTCGCAGGCCTCCACAGCGTCCGCGGGGTCTCCGAAGCCGTCGCTGTCGTCGTCGGCGTAGAAAGTGGAGAGCACCCCTTCGTCCGTGGACCCGTCGCAGTCGTTGTCCAGCTCATCGCAGGACTCTTCAGCTTGGATGATCTCTCCCACACAGTCACCCCAGATACCGCCTGCGCAGGTCTGGGTGCCTGCCGCGCACTCGCCCACGTCCGTGCCGCAGGACTGGGTCGCGCCGTCCAGGCACTCGCATCCTTCATCGACGGCGCTGTCGCAGTTGTTGTCGACGCCGTCGCAGGCCTCGTCGGCGCCGGGCGCGGTCGCGGCGTCAGTGTCGTCGCAGTCGCTGCTGTCCGCCGCATAGCCGTCCGGTGCCTCGCAGGCCTCCACAGCGTCCGCGGGGTCTCCGAAGCCGTCGCTGTCGTCGTCGGCGTAGAAAGTGGAGAGCACCCCTTCGTCCGCGTACCCGTCGCAGTCGTTGTCCAGCTCATCGCAGGACTCGACGATGGCCACCACCTCATCGACGCAGCTCTCCCAGCCGCCGCCAGCGCAGGTCTGAGTCCCGCTCACGCACTCGCCCACGTCGGTGCCGCAGCCTTGAGTCTCTCCGGAGATGCACACCAGAAAGTCGTCGTAGATGACTTGCCCCAGGCTGGCATTGTCCAGCACGTCCCAGATCAGCGCGTCGATGTCGTCAGTGTCGGAGCTGTCCCAGTAGTTGTAGCGGGCGTAGATGTCTCCGGAGGTGTCGTTGACCACGGCGTACGTGCCGCTGGAGGCAGAGAGGGAGTTGCCGCCAACGCCGCCACGCGCGCCGCCGCCCAGATCGGGCGCGCCGCCGTCGGTGATGTAGATGCCGCCATCATTCTCCTCCAAGGTGCAGCCCTCAACCCTGGGGTCGGTGCCGACGAAGACAAGTGCGTAGTTGGCGCCGTAGGAGTCGTCACCACCGAAGCGGATCACCACCCCGCTGAGCACGGTGGAGTCACCATCCGAGGTGCTGTCGAAGTAGAGGCCGCCCCAGTCGGCTGGCACGCCTGAGGTGGGGCCGTAGTTGTCCGTGTCGCCCCAGACGCTGTCGTCCCAGTGGGAGGTGAAGACAATAGGGTCGTCGGAGCCGTCAGCCACCAGATCGCCCTCCAAGATAAAATCCTCAGAGTCTCCGAGCTTGAAGACAGCCCCACCTTCGATGGTCAGGGTGGTTCCAGCGGCCACTGTGATGTCGCTGGAGGGTAGGTAGGGGATGCCGTCGATGGCACCCAGCGTGCGGCTGGAGGTCCAGGTGCCGCCGTCCAGGCCCACGCCATTGGGGGCGCAGTCCCAGAAGTCAATATCGGAGATCGTGGGCGCTACCTGGGAGTTCAGCCGGATGGGGTAGTCCTCGCCGTAGGAGTCGGCGCCGCCGTAGCGCAGGTCCACCCCGCGCAGCACCGAGTCGCTGGAGGCGCTGTCTTCAAAGTAGATCCCCCCCCAGTCGCCGGCCACCCCTCGTGTGAAGCCGCCTCCGCCCACGTCTACGCCGCCCAGCTCGTCGTCCCAAATGGAGGTGAAGGTGATGCGATCGCTGGTCGTGCCCTCGGCTTGCAGCTCTCCCTCCACGTAGAGATCCACGGTGTCCTCCAGGTAGAGGCGCACACCTGGCTCGATAGTGAGGGTGGCCGCGGGGCCCACAGTGAGGTCACCGGGGATGTAGTAGGGCAGTCCGTCGGCTTCGTGGATTGAGAAGCTGGCGGTGTAGGTGCCCGAATCCAGCCAGATGGCGTTGGGTTGGTTGTGGGCCAGGGTGACGTCGCTGAAGGTGGGGTTGACGTAACCATCCAGTCGCAGCGGGGCGTCCTCAGCATAGGAGTCACCGCCGCCATAATAGATCTCCACCCAGCTCAAGGAGGCGTAGTCATCGTCCACGCTGGCCTCTGTGAAGTAGATGCCGCCCCAGTCGCCGGGCTCGCCGGCGGTGGGCGCCCCACCAGCGTCTCCCCAGCGGCTGTCGTCTCGGTAGGAGGTGAAGACGACGGGGGCGTCCGCCGTGCCGTCAGCGACCAGCCCTCCCTCGACATAGATATCGACCTGATCACCCATCTTGAGCTGCGCGCCAGCGTCGATCCAGAGCACGGCCCCTGGCTCGATGGTGATGTCGTCGGTCGTGGCGAGGGTGACTCCGGGATCATCCCAGTAGATGTCTGAAGAGACGCTCCCGCCCTGCAGGGCCACGGCGTTGACGCGGTTATCTTGGAAGCTCAGCTCCGCCAGCGTGGGGTTGGCCTCGAGGTGGAGAAGCAGGGGGTAGTCCAGGCCGTAGGACTGGCCGCCGCCGTGGCGGAAGATGACGTGCTCCAGATGGGAGTCGGTGTCGCTGTCGCGGTCGAAGTAGATGCCGCCCCAGGTGCCGGACACCGGCAGCTCGCCCTGCAAGGTGATGGGGCTGGTGGCGGTACCCACGGCGATGAGGCCGCCGTCGATCGCCATGTCCGCCGACTCAGACAAGGTGACGGTGACGCCGGCCTCGATGGTCAGCGTGGCGCCGCTGTCGATGTCGATATCGCAGGTGACCGCGTAGGGGCTGCCTGTCAGGGGCCAGGTGGTGTCCGAGGAGATGTCCGCGCACCAGCTGGTGCCGCCGCCGCAGCTCAGCCCCTCATTGACGCTGCCATCGCAGTCCTCGTCGCCGCCGTCGCAGGTCTCGCTCACGGCGCTGACCCCACCCTCGCACTCGGCGCTCCAGGCGCCATCGATACAGGCCTGGAGGCCCTCCAGGCAGTCCCCGGTGTTCGAGCCGCAGGTCTGATACAGATCCTCATCGGTGAGCCCATCACAGTCGTTGTCCAGCCCGTCGCAGCTCTCCGCCTCTGTCCAGGTCACCCCCTCGCAGCTGCCCCAGTTCCCTGCGCTGCAGGTCTGTTCGCCTTGCTCGCAGGCTCCTATCGCGCTCCCGCAGACCCGGGAGACTCCCTCATCGGTGAGCCCATCGCAGTCGTTGTCCAGCCCGTCGCAGTCCTCAGCTTGCGCAGCCTGTCCACTGCACACCCCCCAGAGGCCGTAGTCATCGCAGGTGTGGGTGCCCGCGCTGCACTCTCCGGTGTCAGCGCCGCAGGCACCTGTCGCTCCGGGACTGCACTCGGTCCAGGCGGTGTACACCACCGATCCCAGGCTGGTGTCATCGCTGCTGTCATAGAGCACCTCTGGTATCTGCGCCTCGTCCACTCCCCACCCGTTGCGCTCAGCGTGGATGGTGTTGGCGGTGTTGTTGCGTACCGCGTAGTCGCTGGAGCCAGGGGTGAAGCCCTGGAAGCGATTGCCGCCGGTGCTGCCGCGCGCGCCGCCTCCCAGATCGGGCGTGCCGCCGTCGGTGATGTAGATGCCGCCGTCGGCCTCACCGATGGTGCAGCCCTGGACTATCGGGTCGGAGCCGGAGAAGACGAAGGTCCAGTCCTCAGAGTAGCTGTCTCCGCCGCCGCAGTACGCCTCCACGTCGATCAGCTTGCTGACCTCGCCGTCTGCGCCGTCATAGAGCACGACGCTGCCCCAGTCTCCGGCGGCACCGCTGGTCTCGCCGTCGTTGTTGGTGTCTCCCCAGCGACTGTCGTCTCGGTAGGAGGTGAAGACGATGGGGTCGCCGGAGCCGTCGGCTACCAGATCGCCGTGAACCAGCAGGTCCACCGAGCCGGTGAGCTTGAGGTGTACGCCGGGCTCCAGCGTGAGAGAGCCGGTGGCCGCGACAGTCAGATCGCCCGCCAACCAGTAGGGCACCCCGCCGCTGGTCTTCAGCGTCAGCGCGGCCTCGTACGTGCCGCTGTCCAGCCCCACGGCGTTGGGGTCGCAGTCCTCAAAGGACAGGTTCTGCAGGGTGGGGCTGGCGGTCGGGTGGAGGCGGATGGGGTAGTCCACAGCGTAGGAGTCTTCCCCACCGAAGCGGAGCGTGACGTGCTTGAGAGCGGTGGCCTCATCATCCAGCCCCTCAGAGAGCTGGATCCCACCCCAGTCGGAGCTGGACGCGCTGCTGTCGCCGTCGCCGTTGGTGTCCCCCAGAGTGTCATCATCCCGTTGGGACGTGAAGATGATGGGGGCGTCGGCGGTGCCCACCGCGACCAGCGCGCCGTCCACCACCAGATCCATGGTGTCGCCCATCTTCAGGATGACCCCCGGATCAATGGTGAGGGTGGCCGCAGGGCCTACGGTGATGTCACCCGTGGGCCAGTAGGGCAGGTCGTCGAGCGGGTGCAGCGCGAAGTCGGTGGTGTAGGTGCCGCCGTCCACGGCGACCGCTGCTGGCGCGCAGTCTACAAAGGTGACGGACTCCAGCGCCGGGCGGGCGTAGGCGCTCATGCGGATGGGGTAGTCCTCGGCGTAGGAGTCGCCGCCAGCGAAGTGCAGCTCGACGTGCGCCATTCGGGTGCGTCCCACGCCGCTGGCGCCGGTAAAGTAGACGCTGCCCCAGTCGCCGCTCACCCCACGGGTTGTGCCGTCCCCGTCGGCGTCTCCCCAGTGGTCGTCGTCCCGGTAGGAGGTGAGCACGATGGGGTCTCGGGCAGTGCCCGTGGCGTCAAGCCCGCCCTCAATGTAGAGGTCCACCGAGCTCCCGAGCTTGATCTGCGAGCCAGGCACGATCGTCAGGGTCGCTGCTGGGGCCACGGTGACGTCGGAGAGCAGGTAGTAGGTGACCCCGGGATCGTCGAAAGCCACGTCGGCGTCGTAGGTGCCGCCCTCAATGGCCACGGCGTTGATGCGGTTGTCCTCAAAACTCAGCGCGGCCAACTCGGGGTTGGCTGAGGGGTGGACCCGGAGGGGGTAGTCTTCTGCATAGGACTGAGCGCCGCCGTAGCGAAAGGTGACATGCTCCAAAACCGAGGCGGGTCGATCGCCTTCATCGATGATCACCCCACCCCAGCTGCCTGCCGTGGTTGCGCTGGAGGCGAAGGTGATGGGGCTGCTCGCTGTGCCGCGAGCGAGCAGCGTGCCCTCGATGTAGAGATCGTCGGAGGCGCCCGGGCGCACAGTGACGCCGGGCTCGATGGTGAGGGTGACCCCGCGCTCCACGGTGAGGTCGTCGCTCAGATCGTATGGGCTGCCGCTCAGGGTCCAGGTGGTGTGTGTGGAGATGTCCGCGCTCACCGCGGTGGGGCCGCTGGAGGTGATCACCTCCAGGGCGGCCGAGCAGCCCTCCAGATCGTCAGCGGTGACGGAGACCACGGGGCTGCCGGGGGTTGTGGTGGCGCTGAGGGTGAAGCTGGCCTGACCGCTGGCGGTGGTGGCGCTGGTGGTGTCCAGCGAAGCCGAGCTGCTGTCGGCGGTGAGGCTCGCGGAGAGGGCGACCTCGCCGTCGACCCTGAGGCCGCTGCTGTCCCGCAGCGTCACAATGAGGAGCGCGGTGGAGCTGCCGTCGGCCAGAACGGAGGTGGGGGAGAGCGCGCAGTCCAACTCCGAGGGATCCTCGGAGCTCTCGGGCACCAGCGCCACCGCCGCCTGGGCATCCAGCGCGCCCCATCCCCAGGCGTCGGCGGCCTCACCCTCGTCGATGCCGCTGAGATCCACGTCGGCGTCGATGCCCCACTCCAGGTAGTCGCGCACCTCGCTCAGGCTGAGGCTCGGGTCCTTGTCCAGCATCAACGCCACCGCGCCGGCCACGTGCGGCGCGGACATGCTGGTGCCGAGGTTGAAGATGTACTGGTCGCCGTCGGTGTAGCCGCCGTCTGGGCTGCCGTCCTCGTCGAAGTCGGCGTCGGCGCTCTCAGCGGCGCGGATCCACTCGCCGGGGGCGGACAGCTCGGGCTTCTGGCTGCCGCTGTCATCCAGCAGCGGCCCACGAGAGCTGAAAGTTGACAGCTCACCGACCCCGGCGGTGGCATCGCAGGGCACCGTGAAGCCCAACCAGTCCAAGAGCTCCCAGCCCCAACCCTCGTAGCACTGCTCAGGCCAGTCCCGGCCATGGGGATCTGAGGAGACATAGGAGCCCACGGTGATGGCCGAGGGGGTGCTGCCCGGAGACTGGACGGTGGAGGCCTCGGAGATGTCCGAGCTGAGGTATCCGGAGGTGAAGGTGGTGTGCTTACTGGACAGCCAGGCGTGGAAGGACTCATCAGCGGAGGCCGTCAGGGTCGCGGTCCACTCTCCCGAGGCGACGGTGTCTTCCTCGTCGTCGGGATCAGCGTGTATCACCACTCGAATATGGCCCTTGGCCGCGCTGGAGCAGGCGGTGGCCGCAGGGCTCATGTTGTTGTCGATGTAGACGATGTCGTCGTCCAACGTGAAGTCGTCAGTGTCTCCCTCGGCGAAGGAGGCGCTGCAGTCGCCTGAGGGGTTGCAGAGGGTGAGGGTCAGACCAGCGGGGTCGTCGTGCCAGATCTCCAGGCTGAAGCTGGTCAGTCCGCTGGAGACAAGAAACTCAGCGTCGTAGTCATCGCCGGAGTCGATGTCGGCCTCAATGTGGGCCTCTTTATCGGCGCTGTTTCCTGATGAGACCACCACCACCTGTCCGTCATCGTCCGCAGTGAGCTGAGCCTCCAGCGCCAGGTCGAGGTCCGAGCAGCCGTCGTGTGGGCCGGTGCTGCTGCCCAGGCTCATGTTGATGACGTAGGGCTTGCCCGCCTCCGCTGCGAGGGCCTCGATGTAGTCCACAGCGTCGATGATATAGGCGTCGTTCAGCACGCCGCCGGCGTCGTTCGTGAGGCCGACTACGATCAGATCAGCGTCGGGGGCCGCGCCGGTGTACTGGCCGTGGGAGGCCGCTCCGTTGCCGGCGGCGATGCCAGTGACGTGGGTGCCGTGGCCGGTCTTGTCGACGTGTGGGCAGCCTTCGTCGGCGGTGACTTCGTCGTAGAGCTTGTTGATGTCCGCGGCGGTGCACTCGTAGCCGGCCTCCTGATCCAGCCCCATGCCGTCCCAGGTCGGCGCGTCGAGGAAAGCCGAGGTCTCCGCGAGATCCCAGAGGTTGAGGATGCGGGTGGTGCCGTCGTCGTTCTTGAAGTCTGGGTGGTTGAGATCAATGCCGGAGTCGACAATCCCGATGATTACGCCCTCGCCGGTGTAGTCACCGTGAACCAGATCCGCGCGGATCTCCGGGAGGCTGTCCTCCAAGGTGGTGCGTGTGTGCTCGCCGAATGTGGTGAGCCGACGTACCCCGGGGGTGGCCGCCAGGGCCTCGAGCTCATCCAGGCCCACCAACACCGAGTAGCGCCCTGGCGCCAGCAGCCGGGCATAAACCGGCAGGTCGGGGTCGGCGCGGCCGTCAGTGACCACCAAGGCGCGCACGCGGTAGTCAGAGCTGGCCAGACGATCCATTGGCGTGCGACGCAGCCGGGCGCGCAGCCCGGCCTCAACCACGCCGGTCTGGGGCAGGCGCTCCAGCAGCGCGCGGACCTCCAGGTGCTCCCCGGGAGTGAGCTCATCAGGCGCTACGCAGCTGCTCGCCAACAGCGCAAGACACACCCACATCCTGTTGATCCGTCGAGTCATACACTCTCCTGCGCTGCCGCGCCTACCCCAGACTATTTGATGCGCTTGGACACAATCCAGCTCTGCTGGCCGCCTGTCGTCGCTACTTAGACCATACAGTGGGTGTCGGTGCAAAGAGTGAGGCGACAGCGCCGACGTCCGCTGCGCAGAAGAGACTAACAACGTGGAGAGTCGCTCATTGGTGGCGTTGGGTGAAGCTCTGTTCACAGGAGCTGTGAATTGGCTTTACACGTCAGGGTGATCGCATCAAAGTCCGAGTGATTTCAGTACGCCCTGGAGCGGCCTTACCCCACTCAGACGGGCTTGGTGTAGGTGTAGTCGCGGGTCTCCGTGAACCGAGCCGGGACCACGATGTATGGCAGGTGTTCGTTTGGTGTCGGCACAGCCCCCGGGGTATCAGTCGCCGCGGTCTCGGTGACGCTCGCTGAGGGCGGAGGAGAGGTGTTTGCTAAGTAAAACCCATGCAATTTCAGATGGTTGGGGCTTGGTGTCGCTCATGGCAAGGTCTGGCGTGGCTGAGGAGGCCATGAAGAACCGGCAGGCGATCTGAGACCCGCTGCAAGAGGCGCTCGCCGTAGCGCGCCCGGTCGGCGCCGTTCTGCTCATACTCCACCAGATGCGCGCTTGTCGGGGACGCTGGATGCGCCCTCCCGGAGGCGACCGGGATCTCATCCTGAGGGGTGGCAGACCCTGTCGTTGACGACCGATGACCGGGGCATCGCCGGCACGGCCCTTGCTCATGGTGCTCATGGAGAACCCCATGATCACCATGAACTTCTGGAAAATACGGGCGAAAAGGCCCTACAGACCGGGCCGGAGCGCCCAGTATCCGGCCGGAGCAGGCTCCCGGGGGGGACAGATACTGATCCTCGTATTGCTGCTTGGCAGCTCATCGGTCGATGCTCGGGACCGGGTCCAGGTAAGGGTCAGCTTGCAGGATGGTCAGGTCCTGCGCGGCGACGTCACCGTCGAAGAGTTCAACGACTGGACCACAGACGACATGCTCAGCCTGTACCTCGGCGATGCAGCAGCCCCGATCAACATCCCGGCGGAGAGCGTCAGCGCCGTCGAGGGTGTACGGGCCTCGGCGGGCAGTCACAGCTTCAGGAATCCCTCCAGCAGCCGCTACTTCTATGCCCCGTCCGCCCTGCCGCTGGCGGCCGGCGAGGGCTACATCTCCCAGAAAGAGCTCATGCTCACTGCGGCGGCCTACGGACTCACTGACCACATCGCCGTCTCGGCCGGGACGGCGCTGCCGGTGCTGCTGTCGCGCGACTTCGTCACCGATGTCGGCGTCCCCTTCGAGCTCGGGCTGAAGGCGGCAGCTCCGGTGGCCGACTCCGTCTACGTCTCCGCCGGCTTGGAGAGCATCGCCGCCGTTGGACCCGACAGCGCGGGGGTGCTCTTCGCCTGGGGCAGCGGCACGGTTGGCGACGAGGACCACAACCTGACCCTGGGAGGCGGCGGGGTGTGGATCTTGGGCGACGTCCCGGGCAACTGGGGCGTGCCCGTCGTGCTCGCCGGCATGACCCGCCGCGGCAATCACTGGGGGATCGTGAGCGAGAGCTGGAGCGTCATCGTTCCCAACGAGAGCATGATCCTCTTCGCCTCGTCTGCTGGCGCGCGCTTCCTGCCGGACCAGGACGGCCGGTGGAGCATCGACACCGCGCTCATCGCGCTCGGCTACATGGACTACTCGGCTCCCGTCCAGATGGACTGGGTGCCGCTGCCGCTGCCGTGGATCGACTTCACCTGGTACTTCAGCACCCAGTGATAGAAGACCAGGTCCACGAAGTTGTAGGTGTTGCCGATGCGTATCCGCTTCTGGCGCGCCTCAAGGCGCCCTGCTCATCGACGTGGAGTTGCAAGTGGTCTGCAAGTGCCCTCGAACCCACACCATGAGTGGCCTCAGTGGGCCAATGTGCCGCGGGATCGACTGCTGACCTTGTCCCCATTTGACAGACAGCCTCGGCTTTGAACACTGGGGTGAAGCGACGACGTCTCGAGCGGGGCATGAGGACTCCTGACCTCTTGCTTGGCAAACCGTCCGGTGTCTGGGGGCAGAGTCAGCCCAAATCGTCGGTGGGTGGTAACGAAGATGTCCGAATACTGGTAGGCTCCGACACCCGAACGGAAAGCCCGAGTGGAGGGCTTGAGCAAGGAGGGACGCTGATCACCGTAGTTGTCATCCTGGCCATGGTGGTCGTATTCGGACTCGCGGTAGGGCAGCCCAACCAACGGGTTGCGAGCACACCCGTCCCAGGTCAGGATCTTGACGCGGTCGCGGCGTCTGGACACGAAGACGAAGAGATGCCCGCTGTACACGTCCTCTCTGAACTGTTGGACCAGAGCGGAGAGCCCATCGAAGCCCTTGCGCATATCGGTGGGACCGGCCGCGAGGAAGATGCGAACGGAGCCCGGTAGGTTCAGCATTTCGTCGCGGCGCTTGTAGATCCAGTTCCTGAGAGTGCCGACATTGAGGTTGTACTCGTCGGCGAAGGCTTGCTGGGTCAGGTCCGAGTCCTTCCAGGCCTCCAGAATCGCTTGGCGTTCAGCGGGAGAGCGACGGGTTCGCATTGTGAGCTCCAGAGATGTGGAGCCACCTTGCGCGAGCCAGGACCGGGCTTCAAGACGTCGAGCGTCGGACGCTTACGCACATCCCTGTCGGCCCGGCGAAACATTTGAAATAGCGGTGCTATGCCAGCGGTTCCGCCGAACCAACAGGGACGAAAATTGCCTCATGGACCAACACGCTATCTGTGCCGAGGTCATCTAGCCCCTTTCAATAGGGGCGCGCGCTGTGAGATTGCTGCTCTCTCCACGGAATATTTGTAATCAAACGTTTGATTAATTAATCTCCACGGCATGGCCCGCCCCCCCAACGCCGACGCCGACGCCACCCGCCGCCGCATCCTCGATGCGGCCGGCGCCCTCTTCGCCGCCCGCGGCGCCGGCCGCGCGTCCGTTCGCCACATCGCCGCCGAGGCCGGGGTCAGCCTGGCGATGATCCACCACTACTTCGGCAGCAAGGACGCCCTCTACCAGGCCTGCGTCGACGCCATGTATGTCGAGCTGGATGCCCTCCAGGCCGAGCTGATGGCCGCCCTGGTGCCAGGGGGCTCGCTGGCGGAGATCATCGAGCGCGCGGTGCGCGTCGGCTTCCGCTTCGCCCGCGCCCACCGAATCGCCAACCGCCTGCTCTGGCGACAGGTGGTCGAGGCCGGCACCCTGGATGCGGAGCGCCGCGCCCGCTACCAGGAGCCCTTCCTGAAGAACCTGAGCCTCGCCCTGGCCGCGGCCTCGGGCCGCCCGGCCGCCGACTGGCGGCTGCCCGTGCAGTCCCTCACCTTCCTCATCAGCCGCTACGCCCTGAGCGAGGACAGCGAGCTGGCGTTCTTCACCGGGGTGGTGGATCCCCGAGGCCAGCTCAGCGCGGTCGAGGACCACCTCGTCGCCTGCGCCACCCAGCTCCTCATCCTGAGCCCGAACCCCGAGTCCGCACCATGAGCCGTACTGAGAGCACCGCCGCAGACAGCACCTTCCAAGACAGCCCGCCCCGGGTCGTCCCCACCGAGGAGGAGATCGCCGAGGCCGCGGCGCTGCCGCTGTCCAGCCGCTTCACCCTGGGCGCCCGCATCACCGGGGTGCAGCAGGCGTTCCTGGACCGGCACGGGTTCCTGGTCTTCGAGCAGGTCGCGAGCCCGGAGGAGGTCGCCAGCATCCTGGCCGAGGTCGACGCCGTGCAGGCCGCCTGGCTGGCCGAGGGCCGCGAGAGCATCAACGGCATCCCTCTGGTCGTGGGCGAGGACGAGGCCGGCGCGCCCTTCATCCAGCGCTTCGCCTTCACCTCGGTCTACTCCGAGTACATCCGGGACTTCGTGCGCGATCGGCGCTTCATGCCGGTGCGCGGGCTGGTCGGGGCCCGGACGAGGGTAGGGGACACCGAGCGGGACGGGGTGGTCTTCAACCGCAACATGACCCTGCCCGGCAGCGCCTACAGCCGGCTGGGCTGGCACACCGACGGGCTGCGGGATCTGTTCATCCCCCACGGAACCTGGCCCTGGTTCCGGGTTCCGGGACCGCAGCTCAACGTGGGCATGCACTTTGACCACATCACCGCCGCGGACGGCGGGCTGCGCCTCGTTCCGGGGAGCCACAACCAGGGCTTCTTCTCGATGATGTTCAACAAGCCCTACTTCATCTCCCACCGCGCCGACCCCCGCGGTATCGCCGTCGAGACCCGCCCCGGCGACCTCACGGTCCACGACGGCCGCACCTGGCATCGGGTCGAGCGCTCCCCCCACGTCGGCCGCCGCAGCCTGCGCCGGACGATGTACGTGCCCTACCTGGAGGACGAGCCCAAGCCCAAGACTGAGGAGAGCAGCACGCCCTTCTACCACAGCCTCGGGCGCTACCTGAATCGCTACGTCCGCACCGGCTGAGCGGTGTCAGTCAGTCCAGCCAGGGCGTGATGGGCAGGCTCCCCAGCGGGAGTATCGAGGCCGTGTCGCTGTCTCGGGGGGGAGAGAGCGCGCCGGCGGGCTCGACGGCGTCGGCGCCGCAGGGCCGGGGATCACCCCAGGGCGCGTAGATCGCGTGCCTGGCGTCCTCGTAGACGGGGGAGCCCAGGAGCAGACGGAGCTGAGAGCGGTAGCGTCGCAGGCGGGTGCGCTGCGCGGAGACCAGGTTGGTGTCCGTGGTGTCGCCGCCGGGCAGCGCCAGCGCGTCCTTCTGGAAGACCACATAGCGGTAGCCCAGGTCGTGGAGCTCGGCCTTCTCGGAGGGCTCCCAGCTCTCTGGCTTCTTCGTCGCGTTGGTGACGGCGATCACGCTCTCCAGGTACCGGTTCTCCCCCATCAGCCAGAGCACCTCCTCGGGGATGAAGGCCGGGTTGTCCTCCAGCATCCCGCCGAGGAGGGGGCGCCAGTGCGCGGTCTGGTAGTAGAGGTGCGCCTGCGTCCAGCCGTAGGGCAGCTCGATGATGGCGCCCTCCTCTCCAGCCGCGAGGCAGCGATAGGCCGGCGGTATGGACGCGTCCCAGGACGGCATGGGCCACAGCCCCGACGTGCGCAGATCCAGCGCCCACAGCAGCGAGGCGACGACCGCGAGTCCCGCCTGGAGCCTGCGGCTCCGGCCCGCCCAGACGAGGCCCATGGCGGCCAGCAGCGTCAGCAGCGGCACCATGAACGCGAAGGCGCGCCCGGGCCACCACAGCCGCGCCATGAACCCCAGCGTGTTCGCCGCCGCCTGATACAGAGGATCCGGGAGCCACCGGTCGCCGATCACGAGCAGCGGGCCCGTGGCGATCCAGGTCGCCGCCGCCAGCATCGCCAGCGCCGGCCCCCGCTTCAGCCGCCCCGGCCGGGCCAGCCCCAGCAGCGCCAGCGCCAGCAAGGTCAGGGACAGCAGGCGCTGGTGGGCGATGATCTCGGCTCCCTCCGACCGCATGAAGTAGAAGCTGACCTCACGGAACCACGGCTGCCACGTCTGGAGCGCGACGTAGTGACCGTCGCGGGTGATGGGGTCGATGGCGGTCGCGCTCCAGTGCGCCGTATCCAGCAGCCCCGGGGCCTCCCCGCTGGCCGCCGCGCTCGCCAGCGGCCACGCCATCGGGAGGGTCAGCAGCAGCGCCACCGCGGCGATCAGCGCATGTCGGGCCAGGACGGAGACGCGCGTCGTGCCTTCGGGGGGCAGCGCCGCGCGCCAGAGGCCGTGGGCGAGGCAGACGATCCCGCCGAAGAAGGCGTAGTACCAGTACTGGAACCCCAGCAGCGCCAGCGTCACGCCGGCCAGCGCGGCGTTCTTCCAGCCGCCCCCCTCGCCGCAGCGCCACACGAACAGCAGGAAGAGGGGGATCAGGCCGATGATTGCCTGGGTGGGGCGACCCTCCGCGAACTCGTAGAGGGCGTAGGGGCTGGTCGCGAACCACAGGCTGGACACCCCCACCGCGACCCGATCGCTCGTGAAGTGGCGGACCAGCCGCGAGAAGGCCCAGGCGTTGAAGAGCGCCCCAAGCAGCAGGAAGGCGTTGAAGCCCGCGACGGGGCCGAGCATCCACCGGATCGGCACCGCCAGCAGCGCGTCCAGGACGTTGGCCCCGGTGTGCAGGAAGACGTCCTTTCCGTAGGGGAAGAAGAACAGATCCGCGTTCAGGAACTGCTGGGGTGAGCCGCTGGAGAGGGCCTCGCCAGCGACCGCGTAGAACCACAGCGTGCCGTAGTAGTCCACCTCCTCGATGCCCGGATAGCGCGCGCCGATCTGCGGCAGCCAGGTGAGCAGGGGACCGGCGATCAGGAGCGCGCAGGCCGCGACCACGGCGAGGGTGGCGGCGGTGTGTCGGTCAGGCGGCGGCTGGCTCATCCGCTACCAGTTGCCGTCAGGACCTCCTCGCGCTCCCTGGTCGTTCCTGGAGCCGTCGGCGTCGTTGGCGCCGCTGCTCGGGTCGCCCGCGTCGATGGATGGAGAGCCCGCGCCCAGCGACCAGTCGTCGTTGGTGGCGTCGCCGTCGTCGCTCACGGCCGTGAACAGCGGATCCGCCGAGATGTTGCCGCTGGTGCCCGTGGGATCGGTGACCCCCGAGTAGTCTCCACCCACGTTGCCGTAGACGTTGTTGTAGGTGCCCGTGAAGCTCGCGGTGCCATCGACCAGCACGCCCTGTCCGGTCGCGGCGCCGTAGATGATGGTGCTGTCGACGAGCATGGTGCTGGCGCCAGAGGCGTAGAGGTTGCCGCCGGAGGGGGCGTCGTTGTGGCCCATCGTCACGTTGACCGCGGTGACCGCGGCGTCGATGCCGAGGAGCGCGCCGCCCTCGGTTACGGCGGTGTTCCAGGCGAACTCGACGTTGGACATCGAGAGGGTGCCGCCGTCGATCTGGGCCGCCCCGCCGTTCTCAGCGCCGTTGTCGATGATGCTGGACTGGGAGAGGGTCGCGCTGGAGGTGTCGTTCAGGAAGATCGCGCCGCCCTCGTCGGCGAGGTTGCTCGAGAAGTCCACGCCGGTGAGAGAGGCGGTGGCGTCGCGGAGGCAGAGGCCGCCGCCGTAGGACAGGAAGTAGAACGAGTCGTTGCCGGAGGTGTAGTCCGCGTCGACGGTCAGGTCGTTGTCCGTGACGATCAGGTCGGACAGCGTGGGGGTCGCGCCCTCGACGTAGAGGCCGCCGCCGCAGTAGGTGGTCACGTAGTCCACGCAGGTCTCACCGGAGCCGCAGGCGCTCGAGGTCTCGCTGGTCTCGCCGAAGCCGCCGCCGCCGCTCAGCGTGAAGCCGTGCAGGTTCGCCGCGGGGGTCTCGCTGGTGGTGAAGGTGGCCACCGGCGCGTCGCCGGAGCCGGAGATGATGGTGGTCTCCGGGCCGTCCACGCCCCAGACGTCGATGCTGTTGCCGCTGAAGTTGATGTCCTCGAGGTAGGTCGCGGGGAGGACCACCACGCACTCCACGGCGCTGTCGATGCCGTCCTGGATGGTCAGCCAGGGGGCGTCGAGGGAGCCGACCGGGGTGACCGCGCTCAGCGCGTCGACCACCTGGGGCTCCGTGCTGTCGCTGTCGTTGCAGTCCCACTCGTTGTCGACGCCCTCGCAGCGAAGCTCGGTGGTGCCGATGGCGCCGAGGCCGTCGGCGTCCGCGTCGATCGCGAGGCTCACCGCGTCGACGGACGCCTCGTCGATGATCTCGTCGCAGTCGTCGTCTTCTTCGTCGCAGGTCTCGTCGGCGCCGGGGTAGGTGTCCGCGTCGTCGTCGTCGCAGTCGCTGCCGTCGGCGATGTAGCCGCTGGGGGCGTCGCAGGCGACGTCCGAGACGTCGGGGTTGCCGAACTCGTCGGCGTCGCCGTCGTAGTACCAGGTGCCCGCGTCGGCGGCGCTGTCCTCGTCGATGACGGTGTCGCAGTTGTTGTCGACGTCGTCGCACACCTCGGTGGCGTCGGGGTTGATGGCGGTCACGCCGTCATCGCAGTCGGTCGCGTCGGCGGTGTAGCCGTCTGGCTGGACGCAGCTCTCCTGACTCACGTTCGGGTCGCCGAAGTCGTCGCTGTCCGCGTCGGCGTACCAGGTGCTGGCGTCGCTGGCGTCCTCATCGACCGTGATGTCGCAGTCCTGGTCGACCTCGTCGCAGACCTCGACCGCGCCCGGGAAGGTGGTGCTCTCGCCGTCGTCGCAGTCGGTGCTGTCGCTGAGGTAGCCGCTGGGCCGCTCGCAGGCGACCGTGGTGTTGTCGACGTCGCCGTAGCCGTCGACGTCGACGTCGGCGTACCAGGTCGGCGCGTCGACGGCGGTGGGCTCATCGACCGTGCCGTCGCAGTTGTTGTCGATGTCGTCGCAGATCTCGGTGGCGTCGGGGTTGACGTCGACGCTGAAGTCGTCGCACTCCTCGCAGGCGGCCCAGCCGTCCTCGTCCTCATCGGCGAAGGTCACCGAGCCATCGCAGTTGTAGTCGTTGGGGTCCGCGCAGTCGTCCTCGGCGGCGCCGGGGTTGTACGCGGTGTCGGCGTCGTCGCAGTCGCCAGAGTTGGCGCTGTAGCCCTCGGGCTGGTCGCAGGCCGGGACGCTGCTGTCCGTCAGGCCGTAGCCGTCCTCGTCTCCGTCGAGGTACCAGGTGCTGGCGTCGGCGGCGCTGTCTTCGTCGATGACGGTGTTGCAGTTGTTGTCGATGCCGTCGCACACCTCGGTGGCGTCGGGGCTCACCTCCTGGGCGCTGTCGTCGCAGTCCGAGCTGTTCGTGGTGTAGCCGTCGGGCGACTCACAGCTCTCCTCGACCACCTCCGGGTCGCCGTAGCCGTCTTCGTCGGCGTCGGCGTACCAGAAGGTGGCGTCGTCGGCGTCCTCGTCGACCGTGAGGTCGCAGTCGTCGTCGACCTCGTTGCAGGTCTCGTCCGCGCCGGGGAAGGTGGTGTCGGTCGCGTCGTCGCAGTCGTCCTCACAGGTGCTCACGCCGTCGGAGTCGTCGTCGTGGGTGTTGAGGCTGTCGTCGGTGTCGTCGCAGTCGTCCGAGTTCTCGACGTACCCGTCGGGCGCCTCGCAGGCCTCGAGGGTGTTGCCCGCGTCGCCGTCGCCGTCCTCGTCGGTGTCGGCGTACACGGTGTGGGCGTCGGTGGCGCCCTCGTCGATGTCGCTGTCACAGTCGTTGTCGAGATCATCGCAGATCTCATCCGCGTCCGGGTTGGAGACGGCGCCACCCAGCGGCGAGTCGTTGCAGTCGTCGTCGCAGGTGCTGAAGCCGTCCCCGTCCCGATCATCCTGATTCAGCGAGGCGTCTGTGTCGTCGCAGTCGCTCCTGTCGGCCGTGTAGCCGTCGGGCATCTCGCAGGAGATGACGGCGTCGGTGATGTCGCCGTAGCCGTCCTCGTCGGTGTCGGCGTACCAGCGCAGGGCATCGATGGCGTCCTCGTCGATGCTGTCATCGCAGTCGTCGTCGAGCTCGTTGCAGATCTCGTTCGCGTCGGGGTTGATGCTCGCGTCGTCGTCGTCGCAGTCCTCATTGCAGGAGGTGTAGCTGTCCCCGTCGAAGTCGTCCTGGTTCAGCGTGTCGTCCTCGTCGTCGCAGTCCAGGCCGTTGTCCACGAAGCCGATGGGCTCACTGCAGGCGACGACGGCGTCATCGGGGTCGCCCCAGTCGTCGCTGTCGAAGTCCCGGTACCAGGTGCTGGCGTCGACGGCGCTGTCCTCGTCGATGACGCCGTCGCAGTTGTTGTCCACGAGGTCGCAGTACTCTTCGGCGTCCGGGTTGATCTCGCTGTCGGAGTCGTCGCACTCCTCGCAGGCGGCCCAGCCGTCGCCGTCATCGTCCGCGAAGCCGACAGAGCCATCGCAGTTGTAGTCGTTGGGGTCGGTGCAGTCGTCCTCGAGCGCGCCGGGGTTGTACGCGGCGTCGGCGTCGTCGCAGTCGCCCGAGTACTCGGAGTAGTCCCCGGGCTGCTCGCAGGCGGTCAGGGTGATGTCATCGAGGCCGTAACCGTCGGCGTCCGCGTCGAGGTACCAGGTGGCGGCGTCGACGGCGCTGCCCTCATCGATGACGCCGTCGCAGTTGTTGTCGACGTCGTCGCAGATCTCATCCGCGTCGGGGTTGATGCTGGCGTCCGCGTCGTCGCAGTCCTCGCCGTCGGCGAAGCCGTCCCGGTCGAGGTCGTCATCCGGGGTGGTGGGATCACAGTCGTTGTCGACGCCGTCGTAGGGGATCTCGTCGACGCCCGGGTTGATCTCCGGATCGTTGTCGTCGCAGTCCTCGTCCTCGTTGTACCCGTCGTCGTCGTTGTCATTGTCGACCTCGCTGTCGGTCGCCGGGCTGGTGTCCTCGCCGGTGTGGTCCGACGCCGAGTCGCTGTCGTCCTCGATCCCGGTCCCATCGTCGTTGGGCAGATCGGTGGTCTCGTCCGCGCTGTCGTCGGCGTCGGTGATGGTGCCGACTCCGCTGTTGGTGTCAGAGCTGTTCTTGTCGTTGCATGCGATCGGCATGGTCAGCAGCGAGAGCAGGAGGAGGTGGTTCATGCGGTGCCCGAGCAAGAAAGTCGATTTCTTGGGATTCTAAACCACTCAGGTAACGAATCCCACGCTACTTTGTGATGCTGCGATTCTTCTCCAGACAAACCAGCCGCGGCGCCGGTGGGCGCCAGCGCGCTGAGTGCACTGGCGGCGCACCCGCGGAGGCATGTCCATGTTGCTGATTCTCCTCGCCTGCAGCGCGGGTAGTGTCCCAGATAAGCTGGAGGATTGCAGTAGTTTGGAGTGCAAGCGCGCGTGGATGGCGGCGCGCTGGGAGGGGGGGGCGGAGGGGGTGATGGACGCAGTGGCCGCCGAGGCGGATCCGGTAGTTCAGACGGTGCTTGTCCAGGATCTTTCCCAAGCCCACCCGGGGCACACCGCGGCGCTGTGCGAGCGGCTGCCCGCCGGGGCAACCCAGCGGCGATGCCAGAGCCTGAACACCCGCCCGCACCTCTGGCAGATCGATCTGGAGACTCCGTCAGCGGGGAGCCAGGGCAGCGGCAAGGTCTTCCTCACGCTCAACACCCACGATCCCATGGCGTCTCCATGGGCCGGACAGGAGCCGCGGATGGCTACCTGTCCCAGCGCGGAGGCCGTCAACACCTGTCAGGTGGACCTCGCCCTCCGTATGTCGCAGCAGCGGCGCTACCAGGACGCCGGGCTGGCCTGTCTGGGCATCCCGGAGGAGAAGTGGCGCTACGAGTGCTTCTTCGAGGCGGCGGATGTCGGCTTCGTGTCCGGCCGGGGCGGCCGCGTGTCTGGCGTGGTTCAGCTGTGCATGGGCAGCGGGCCCTATCTGTCGCGCTGTCTGGGGCACCTGATGGTGGCGGCGGGCCGCCGGGTGCCGTCGTCAGAGCTGGACGCCCCAGCGGAGTGGCGGGCGGTCAACGGGCTGGTCGCGGAGGTGCGCGGGGCGCTGAAGGAGCAGCTCCCAGAGCTGAGCGAGCGGGGGGCCGATCGGGTCTGGGCCGGCGCCGCGGCGCTGTCCTATGTGAGAGCGACCCGGGTGACGGGCATCCCGCTGGAGCACACCGACCCCGAGGCCGCGGCGCACATCCGGGCGGCGGCGGCGGCGAGGCTGTGGGTGATGGAGGCGAAGCGGCGAGAGCGGG
>Ga0316204_10004897_pt1 | contig 23238 bp, 27 predicted proteins | sample 6monrhotite_MG_2_FD_205661 | JGI IMG/M metagenome (GOLD analysis project Ga0316204, IMG submission 205661) | Microbial mat bacterial communities from mineral coupon in-situ incubated in ocean water Damariscotta River, Maine, United States -... | ecosystem: Environmental > Aquatic > Marine >... | reverse complement strand
GACGGTTTATGGAATCCAGTGAGGCGCAAAAAGAGATTCAGGACAATATCGAAATAGCTCGACAACTTCAGTTTACTGGAACGCCCGCTTGGGTGGTGGGTGATGAATCGGCTGTAGGCGCCGTTGGCTATGACGGTCTAAAAGAAATGATCGCTGATGCTCGGGCTGCAAAGCAGTCTACGGTCCCTTAAACCCCTGTGCCACCACATACCATTCTGAAGACCCTTTGCGGCTGGCGGGTGGTTTCGCATGTTTGACCGTTTTAAAATGCTTTTTGAGCAGCGTCAGAAGTTCGTTGTCGGTACCGCCGGCTAAAACCTTGGCGACAAACACGCCATCTTTCTCGAGATTCTCAATCGCGAAATATGCTCCAGCTTCAACAAGACCCATTGTGCGCAGATGATCGGTCTGTTGATGTCCGACAGTATTGGCAGCCATATCTGAAAGAACAAGGTCGGGTTTGGACCCCAGTGCCTGCAGCAAGCGGTCCGGTGCGGCATCATCCATGAAATCCATCTCAAATATCGTCACACCGTCAATCGGATCAATGGGCAATAGATCGATCCCGGCAACCGATGCTTTTGGAGTGAATTTACGCACCACCTGAGCCCAGCCTCCGGGCGCGATACCAAGATCAACAATTGCCCGTGATCGACGAACAAATTTAAACCGGTCATCCAGTTCGATCAATTTATAGGCCGCACGAGAACGATAACCATCAGCCTTGGCTTTTTTGACATAAGGATCGTTCAACTGACGTTCCAGCCACCTAGTGGATCCAAGTTTTCGTCCCTTTGCGGTCTTTACCCGCTGTTTATGGCCAGACCGTCCCCTACTCATGATTTATTTTCATTCGAAGACATCAGCGAACGCAATATACCTTCACGGATACCGCGATCAGCAACACCAACCCGGCTTGCTGGCCAAATGTCCAAAATACTATCCAGAATCGCACAGCCACCTACGACAAGGTCGGCACGTTCCTTCCCAATACACGGGATTTTGGCGCGCTCAGTCGGAGAGCAAGCAGCCAACATCGCGCTAATATCCCGCATCGATTCTGTAGGGACGATCAAACCGTCAATGACTTTGCGGTCATAGTGCGGAAGATTCAGGTGCAGACTAGCGAGGGTTGTCACCGTGCCGCTGGTACCCAGCAATCGATACTCAGACCCCTCTTCATAGGGAAGGCGAGAAGCAAATTCCGCGAAACTATTAGCAACCCTCTCCCGCATGGACACATAGGCCGCGGTTCGTGCTTCTGCGTCAGTACTGTCATATTTCTCGCTTTCGGTTAGAGAAACCACACCCCAGGGTGCACTAAGCCAGTCGATAATTTCCGGTGCGTTGCCGGTTGTATCTACCAGAACCAATTCGGTAGATCCGCCGCCAATATCAAATATCAATGCCGGCCCATCCCCCGGTTCCAGCAAAATATGGCAGCCGAGTACCGCTAAACTCGCTTCTTCTTCAGCGGTAATAACATTCAACGCAATGCCAGTTTCTTTGCGTACTCGATCTATAAATTTGCTACCATTGCTCGCACGGCGGCAAGCTTCTGTTGCTACACTTCGGGCAAGCGTCACATTGCGGCGACGCAGTTTGTCAGCGCAAATTGAAAGAGCAGCAACGGCTCTATCCATTGCTCGATTGCTGATCCGTCCAGTATCCCCCAATCCCTCTCCCAGCCTTACGACACGCGAGAATGCATCGGTGACAATAAAACCGTCGGCAGAAGGCTTTGCAACAAGTAGCCTACAGTTATTGGTACCAAGATCTATGGCTCCATATGACCGCATCTTCGGCCAGCGTGCACCGTTACGTCTGGGTGCAAAGGACGGAGTTCGACTCCGATTGTCTTGTTTCGCCGCATTGTTCGGGCGGGTATTCCTTGCGGATTTCCCGCCTTTTTTTCTCTGCGGCGATGGGGATGGTTGATCCGCCATAACCGTAAACTCTTATGTTCTCCGGATCGGATAATACCGCCGGTACTTGAATATAGAGATAACCATTGGAAGGCCGGTGCGCAAGATATAAGAGATAGTTGAGTAAAGGGAGAAAATTGATGGGGCAAAAGTCGGTATTGGTATTCGCAGGCAGCGCACGACGAGACTCTTTTAACAAGAAACTGGCGCAATATACCGCCAGGCAACTTGCTGACAAAGGTATCGAGCATAGCCTCGCAGATTTGAACGACTATCAGGCACCGCTCTACCACGGCGACATGGAGGCGGACACAGGTATTCCAGAAACAATGCAGCAGTTCAAACGACTGATGAAATCACATGATGCATTTCTGATCGCAAGTCCTGAATATAATGGTTTTGTACCCCCATTGTTAATCAACACATTTAGTTGGTGCTCCCGCCCGGAGCCAGGCGATTCAAACCTGGTCGCCACCCGCGGCAAATATATCGGTCTGATGGCCACCTCACCCGGCGCAATGGGTGGGATCCGAATGTTGCCCCGGCTGCGAGAAGCACTCGGTGATCTGGGTGCAATTGTCGTTCCCGGCCCTGTAGCCATTGGAGGTGCCATGAAGGCCTTTGATGATGATGGCAATCTCATCGACGAAGGAAACCAGAAACGGGTGTCTGGCCTCATTGATACGCTTGTCACGAGCGCCGGGATCTAGATCGCCAATGTGCGGACGAAAATTCAGCCATGAAGAGTTAACTTGGGCCGATTATCGCGACATGTTGCAAATCATTCAGCCGCCGCCAGATACCAACTTTCAACCAAACTATAATATCTGCCCGACACAGAAACAATCAGTGTGCCTGATTGAAAATGGCCAACGCGTTTTGCATCAAATGCACTGGGGATTGGTTCCGCAATGGGCAAAAGATACCAAATTTGCTGCAAAAATGATAAATGCCCGGGCGGAAACTTTGACGGAGAAGCCATCTTTTCGGCCTCTAGTACAGAATAATCGCTGCATTATCATGGTTTCCGGATTCTATGAGTGGGAAAGACAAGGGCGACAGAAAACTCCGTATAAGGTTGAACGGGGAGACAAATCTCCGATGATGTTGGGTGGTCTGTGGACCCATAACAACACGCTGAATATAACGAGTTACAGCGTCATTACCACGGCCGCCCCTCCAGAATTTGAACATATTCATCACCGCGCGCCGGTGATTATAGACCCCGACAAAACATCGTCATGGCTGGACGATGACTGGTCCAGAGCAAGACAGAATACTCAACCCTATGCAGGAAAACTCGTCACCACTGAAATCGGATCGGCAGTCAACAACATCCGCAATAACGGTCCGGAATTGCTCGAGCCCGCGCCATCAAAACTTCTCTAAAACCGCTTGACCAGCTGACACTCCCCCCCTATTGCCGCGCGCTCAAGACCACCGGGCGCTCCCCTGTCGTATAATGGTAATACTACGGACTCTGACTCCGTCAATTGAGGTTCGAATCCTCACGGGGGATCCAGTCTATCATGGCATAGATCACCTAAAATATTGCGCAGGATAATTCCTGCAGCAGCATGATCTGGGTTACGCTGCACCCGGTTTCAGGGTTTAATATCCAGATATTTGCAACACATTTCATAAAGCTGGGACAGGAGCCGATCAATAGAGTTTTGATGGTTCTTTAAATAGGCCTCCCGATCTGCCTCCGGAGGAATACCGGACAGCAATGTAGCGAAATAAACGGCCATGGCCATTCTAAAAATGAAACGACATTTATGCTGGAGATTACGGCCTACATCGCGAGTTGATGTAAGCAGTGTCGAAAACCAGTCCGCTGCGACATTTCTGCCTTCGACTAGTCCTTTCATCGCATCGGGATCAATCACATAGTTGGCGGCGCGCATGAAATGAAGATTTTCGAAACTTAGCCGGAACAATTCGCGCATCAAATTCATGACCAGCTGGCTATCCGGCAAGTCTGGGGAAAATTGTTCCTGGTCAGATTCCCCCATCCTTTGCGTGCGCATCATGCCGCGGGCAATCGTGGCTATCAGAAGGGCATCCTTGTTTTCAAACCGCCGATATATGGCACCTGTTGTCACACCTGCTTCTGCAGCTATTTCAGATACCGTCAGTTCTACATAGGACTTTCGGGAAAGTAGATTGTCCAACGCGTGCAACAATGCTTGCTCAGTTTTTTTCGAGCGAACTTGCCGAGGTATGTTTGCTTTTCTGGCCACAGATATCCGTCACAGTAACAAGAGATGTTGCTTTACCACAAATCAAATGATAATGGTAATTTCATTATCACAGTGATATCGAAAATTTCCTGACCAGTGAAATACTGGCATGGTGAGGTCGCAGAAATGAATAAGAACGTTCAGCTTGCTCAGGAAAGTGACCTAGACCGGTTGGTTACCGAGTTGACCGAGATATTGTCGGTATTGGATGAACTTGATCTTCAAGTTCCGGCCGTTCACGTAGCGAACGCTATCGACTGTTTGAAACGGATAGACGACTAGCATTTCAGTTCTAGCACACTGGATTTCCAAAACACCGATATGCAGGCAGCGTACGGAAACCCTTCAATTAGAGTTGTATTGATCAATCTTCTGGGGTATATTCCCTATTGGTAATGAATGATATAACGGCTAACGATGACATAATGTCCAACATTGATTATTCTCTCAAGAATGAGTTGGATGTCAGCGCCCACGCGCGATTGAAAGATCAGCAAAACGACGTATTTTTTGTTCGGCTACTCAGCGCGCGACGATATGTTGATCAGCTCTTTTACAGAGAATTCGGTCTTTCGGCATACCCTTATCTTGATATTTTACTCATTGGCAGGAATGCGGGCGCCAATTTTGATATTGAGACCGTTTGTGAAAGCCTTTTTATTGCGCCAAGCATAGCTAGTCGGCATGTAGCTGTCATGCTTACCATGGGGCTTTTGGAACATGATGGCACATCTTATCGATCCAGTTCAAAAAGTAACGATATTCTTATCGACATTGTGGAAAACAATTTGTCCAACGCGTTTAGTATTATTGACTGAGCAACCTAGACTGCACCAGTATCATTGGCCAAGAATTACCTTAAAAGAAATAGTCTTTCCAGCGTAGGAAAATCGAGCCAAACAGACCCGGTGTTCTGACTGGTACCCGTCTCCATCAATTAAGGATCGTATCCTCACGAGGCAGAGATCCAGACGGAGCACAGTAAAAATCGGTTTGTAATATAATGTAGCGGAAGGTTTATTTGGTAAACTCTTCTATACAAGTGTAAAACAAGTCTTTTATTTATGGAAATTGGTGATACTGGCTCGCAATCCCAATTGTGAGACCATGTATGAAAGATGCTGATCTAAACTATTTTTGCGATAAAGAAATTCGGCAAGATGAAGAAATTACGATGTCAATTGAATGCCTACATGAGGGCAACCCTTTTGTCGGATCGTTGATATTGACCAATCAAAGATTGGTGTTTGTTCGAAAGGGCGATCCCGGTTTCGAAGTGCTGAGTATCAGATCCAGTATTATAACCAATATTGAACAACGCATAGACCGTGGACTGGATTTCATATTGGTTGTGGCGCTGGATAATTTCACCCAGGAATTTGAATTGCGCGGGATGGCTGGAAAACGAGCCTTTGTCGACAAAGCACAGATCCAGTTCGGTCTGGATGATGAAAAAGCCCTGCGGGCCGGTTAAAATTCTTTTCCCAAGATTCTATCACCAACAACTGGGACTATTGCGCCTCACCAGCTTTATCATATTTTAACTCCAGAAACCGTTCACGAATGGATAAATTGTCAATATCACCTTGGGCAATCTGCTGCGTCACGCCGGCAATTTCTTTTTCTATCAAGGACAAACCGCTAACCAACTGCTCATCAGGACTTTTTTGACCATCATCGGATTTGTTCCGCATGGATGTTGGAATAGACCGATAGCCATTGATCAATTCTGGCAAATGTTCGCCAACAAGCTTGCGAACTTCATACGCAGCCGATTCCTTTTCATCCAGTTTCTGCAATTGCGGTGAGAGAGCATCCAACTGCGCACCGATATCGTTGACGATCGTGACAGCCGGCGCTGGCAAGGCGGGACGCTGGTTTTCCAACCATATTTCCGTTTTCCCGGCTAGTGATTTCAGGTCGGATTGCACCAGGGATTGCGGCGTAGGCAGTTTCATTTTGGGGTATTTCATAGAGGCCCAGATGCCGCCCCCGATCAATCCAGCCGAAACCATCACCCCCCAAAACCCAATGCCGCTGATTATCCCGCCAACAACGCTTGCACCGACCAGAACAGCGCCGGTCCAAAGTGCCGCCCTGCCCAATTTTTTCATGAAATGACCTCGCTTCAGAGATTCCGATCGCGTGCCAATCGATCGGCGATACTGGGAGTCCTTCAGAGCCCTATTGGCGTTCATCAAGACCTGATGGGAGGATTCAGTCACTTATTCTTCCAATGCGCTCAGTGGATTGGGTTCCGGAGATTCCAGTTTGGCCTTTTCCGCTCCTTCCGCACGAGCGATATAGCCTTTTGATTTTTCAATCTCGCCAGAAAGAGACGTTACCGTGGTTTTCATATTCTCAAGCGCTTTCAATTTGAACGTGTCGATATTGTCCATGGTATCGTAAACATTTTGGAAAGCGCGTTGAAGCGTCTCCAAAGGAATGGTTGATGATGCAGCCTGTTCATGAATTTGACCAGTCTGGTTTTTCAACATCTCGCTGGTGCTATCAATTACGCCCGCTGTTGTTGTATTCAGCGCTGATATCTGATCGAGGACCAGTCTCTGATTGGTCAGCGCCTGCGCCACGGTAACGCCCGTGCGAAGCGCTCCAACGGTCGTGGTACTGGCCCTGTCAACGCCCTTTACAAGCTCGACATTGTTCTTCTTCACCAGATCAAGTGCCAGATAGCCTTGCACTGTCACCGCCATTTGAGTCAGCAAGTCCTGCGTACGTTGCCGCACATAAAATAGTGCACTTTCGCGGATGGCTTTTGCTTTTGCAGGATCGGTTGCATCAAGCTCTGCAGCTTTATCTTCCAGTCGTTGATCCATAGTTTTCGAAACATGGATCATCTGCTCCAGGCGCCCCATAGCAGCCCATAGATTTTTGCGTTCTACATCAATAGCAGCATTGTCCATGAGCAGTTCGTCTTTGCCGGAACGCAGACGGTCCAGGATCGATCCAATATGACCTTGCGCGCTTTGATACCCATCAAAATAGTTACGAAGTTTGTTACCGAAGGGTATGATCCCAAATATTTTTTTCCTGGTCGTGAGATTTCCTTGCTTACCCGGGTCAAGGTCTTCAACGGTTCGGCGAAGCTCGGCCAAATCAGCGCCTATTCCCGCTTCTTCGTCCATAGAGCGGATCGGACGGTCAAGAAATCGATTGGATTGACCTGCCGCTTCCTGGATTTCTTTGCGGCCCATATTTGTGATCTGATCAACTTTTTTGCCAAATTCCGGACTATTTTCATCCTGCGCGATCAGATCGTCGATGAAACCATCAACTTTTTCTTCCAGCTTCGATTTTACCTCATCCCCTACAGGAACCAAGCCAGAGGCTTTTTCTGGTGCAACAACGGCAATCGGCTCAGGCGGCGTTAGTTGCAGTTCTTCGGTTTCGGTAATTGTTTCGGTTGCCATCGGGCCTTGTCCTCCATGTTGCTGTCCATGCGCAGCGCTTTCCACCTAAATGGATGCAAACGCGCCGCTTTTCAAGCGTTACAACTACTGTATTATAAAAATAATACAGTTATGGCAATAATGTGATTGAGGCTTCCATCTATTCCGGTTTGATCAAAGCTTATCGATCGCCGCCACAACGCTAGGCGTAATTTTTTCGACGATCAGGTCAATTCCCTTGTCATTAGGATGAATTCCATCCTCCAAAATCAGGTCCGGTCTCCCCACCAGCCCTTCCATGAAAAAGGGATACAAGTCAGTCCCATATTGCTTGGCAAGGTCCGAATAGATGCCGTTAAAAGCACTACCATATTCCTTGCCCAGATTAATCGGTGCAACCATTCCCGTGAGCATCACCGGGATTTCCCGCTCTTTGAGCTTCTTGATCATCGCATCAAGATTTATTCGCGACTCTTCAGGCTTTAAACCGCGCAACAAATCGTTTCCACCAAGCCCCAATATTACCAGATCAGGTTTTTTCGGAAGGCTATCAAGAACAAAATCCATCCGCCGCAAACCGGCTGCCGTTGTATCTCCCGAGACGCCCGCGTTGTGGACCTTCACATCTTTCCCAGCCGCTATCAGTGCTTTTTGCAAATCGGGAACAAAGCCATCATTTTGGGAAAGACCGTAGCCAGCATATAGGCTGTCCCCGAAGGCCAGCAGCAAAATATCAGCTTCGTCTATGGATGGTCGATTTGAGGTTGCAGATTGTTCTGAACTTGCGACTGTTTCAACCTGTTCACTGTCCGTAGGTGCATCTTGCGTAGCCGCGCCGCATGCGATCAGTAGTTGCAGAACGACTATGCCGAACCCATATTGTACCAAGCGCTTAAACATCGGATGATTTCTCCCACTATGACCCAATCCACTGCCGCAACCAGCGACACCGCTCAATCTAACTCCCATATTGCCATTCAAGCACAAAATGTCACCCTCTCTTTGGGAGAAGGCGATGCGCGTGTCGATATCTTGAAGGGCATTGACCTGTCGATCGACGCCGGAAACACTGTTGCTCTGCTGGGTCCGTCCGGTTCTGGCAAATCGTCTCTCATGGCAATCCTGTCTGGTTTGGAGCGGGCAACCAGCGGCACAGTCAATATCGCTGGAGCAGACTTTGGTAAAATGAATGAGGATGAACTTGCCGTCGCCCGGCGAGGACGTGTTGGCATCGTATTGCAGGCATTTCACCTGCTACCGACAATGACCGCACATGAAAATGTTGCCGTTCCACTGGAACTGGATGGTTCGAGCGACCCTTTCTCCATCGCCGCTGAGGAGTTGTCTGCGGTTGGTTTGGGTGATCGCCTTGGTCACTATCCAACCCAGCTTTCCGGCGGCGAACAGCAACGCGTTGCCATCGCCCGCGCCATGGCTTCGCGACCATCCATTATATTTGCCGATGAACCGACCGGAAATCTGGACGGGGCAACCGGTGAAATCATCATCGAGCTGTTGTTTGAACGTCAAAAGGCGACGCAAGCGACATTGCTGATGATCACCCATGACCCCGAGCTCGCGAAGCGTTGTGACCGGATTATTGAGTTACGCGATGGTTTGATTGAACGGGACAGCGCCGCATGAGCGGTAACCTTGCCAAGGCATGGACAATAGCACGCCGCGATTTGCGCGGACGGTTTGTTGGCCTGCGTCTATTAATCATTTGTCTGTTCTTGGGTGTTGCAACATTGGCCACTATAGGCAGCCTGACCGTATCCATTACCGATGAGCTGGCCAATCGTGGCCAATCGATATTGGGCGGTGATATTGAGGTATCGATTGCGCAGCGAGAAGCCTCTTCGGAAGAACTGGACGCTCTGCGCAGTGAAGGCGAGATGTCGGAAACCATCCGCATGCAGGCGATGGCGCGCCTTCCCGATCGCAGCGAAACGCAGCTGGTCGAACTAAAAGGCGTCGACGCGCTATATCCACTTTATGGTGAACTGTTGCTGGATTCGGGCGAAGCCGCGCAGAAACCGGGACCCAATGACATTTTCGTAACTCCTGCCCTGATGCAGCGACTGACGCTGAAAACAGGCGATACCATCAATTTCGGCGAAACCAGCTTTACAATAGCGGGTGTGATTAGCGACGAACCGGATCGACTAAGCGAAGGCCTCTCTTTAGGACCGGTTGCGATAACATCGCTCGAAGGATTGCGAGCGACGCAATTGATACAACCGGGAAGCCTTTTCGAAAGCAAATACCGTGTCAAATTGCCAACTGAAGTTGATCCGACTGAACTGGCCGATCGTCTTGGCGAAGAGTTTAAGAACCAGGCTTGGGAAATTGATACGCGCAACAATGGGGCGCCCGGAACACGCCGTTTCATTGAACGTATGGGTCAGTTTCTAACGCTGGTCGGATTGGCATCTCTGGTGATTGCTGGAATTGGCGTCGGAAACGGCGTTGCTTCCTATTTGCGCGGAAAACAAAACGCGATTGCGACCCTAAAAATCCTCGGCGCCGACAGCGCAATGATTTTTCGGATCTACATGATGCAGATTTTTGCCATTGCTATTATCGCTATAGTAGCCGGGCTGTTTGTAGGTGCGTTTATACCTTATCTGATATTGCAATTCGCCGGCGATGTTCTGCCCATCCGACCTGATTTTGCGATCTATCCACTGCCCCTATTTGTAAGCGCCGCTTATGGATTGCTTATTGCTGTCATCTTTGCATTGCCTCCACTGGCGCGCGCAAAGCTGATCCCGGCGGCCGGTCTGTTCAGAGGCGAAGGCAATAGCTGGCGCTCCATTGACCGCTCTACATGGGTAGCCGTGCTACTCTCTATCGCCGGTATTATTGTTCTGGCATTGAGCAGCACCAATGAACCGACCTTCACGCTGGCATTCATTGGTTCAGCTCTGGGTATCCTGATTTTGCTCACACTTCTTGGAACATTGATAAGATGGCTGGCGAGCAAAGCGCCTCGCCCCAATCAGCCGTTATTGCGATTGGCGCTGACCAATCTTCACCGACCCGGAGCACAAACCGGGCAGTTGGTAGTAGCCTTGGGTTTGGGACTGACTCTGTTTGCAACTTTGGCGGCCATTCAAACCAGTTTGAATAATGAAATTCGCAATACAGTTCCGACCGAAGCACCCAGCTTTTTCGTTTTGGATATTCCTGTCGAACGGGCCGATGAATTTACTTCCCGGGTGAATGCTGAAGCTGGAAAAGCGGACGTAAACATCGTTCCAACCCTGCGCGGGGTCATCACCGAATATGGTGGACAGATTGTATCCGAGCTGGAAGAAATTCCGGAGGGCGCCTGGGTTCTTCGCGGTGATCGTGGCCTAACCTATAGCCCGACCGTTCCGGAAGGCAGCGAAGTGACTTCAGGAGAATGGTGGGCTGCGGACTATGACGGTCCTCCTGTTGTTTCGATGGATGAAGAAGTTGCCGATGTGCTCGGATTGAAAGTCGGGGATAGCTTGACAGTCAGCCTGTTGGGCGTGGAAATTAAATCCACAATCGCGTCGCTGCGCGCGGTTAACTGGCGCAACTTCGGATTCAATTACGTTTTGGTTTTCCCGCCCAATGTTCTAGCCGACACGCCCCATAATGTAGCTGCTACGATACAAGTGGACGAGGCGATGGAAGATGGGCTTCTTGGCATATTACCGAGTGAATTTCCTTCGATTTCCATGGTGAAAGTCAAGGAGATAACATCCCAGGTCAGCACCATCCTCAATCAAATGGCCGCCGCCATTGCATCGGCCGCATCTATCGCAATCTTCTCCGGTATTGCGGTTTTGATCGGCGCTATCGCAGCATCCCGTCAATCGCGCATATATGATAGCGTGATCCTGAAACTGCTCGGCGCCACGCGCACCCAGATACTCTCAGCACAAGCGATTGAATATGCGGTGCTGGCGCTGTTGCTATCAGCCGTTGCCTTGGCGTTGGGGCTATTTGCCGGCTGGTTCGTTATCACGCAGATATTTGAATTTAACTGGCAGCCGGATTGGGGGGTTGTATTGCTAACACTCGGTATTGGCGCGATTGTTACCCTTGGCATAGGGCTGGTCGGTTCTATTCCGGTATTGTCCGCCAAACCGGCGCGGGCGCTGCGCGAACTTTAGTCCTTTGCCAATCGAACGGCTATCGGGGCTGATATAAACAGCTGAGCCAAATGGTAGAAGATCAGCGGCAATATTACCAAGCCTGCCCGTTCAGGAGCGAAGATTATCGCAGCAAGCGGTGCACCGATGGCGACACTTTTCTGCGCACCTGAAAATAATAGTGTTTTGCGATCACCACGAGAAAATCCTATTATACCGCCCAAAATCCATGTGCCTGCAAACGCCAGCAACAACCAAAACGAAAGCGCCAAGGCTAGCCAGCCAAACTCAATTCCACTGACTCTATTCCACATTCCAGCAACTATGGCGGCGGAGAAGGAAACATAGACAGCCAGAGCAATTGCCCCTTTGTCCAGCCATCCGGTAAAATCTTTATGTCGCGAGACAAATGGCCGCATCCAGCGTTGAAATATCTGCCCCAATGCAAAAGGTAGCAACAGGATCGCCGCAATTTTGAACACTGTATCGGTGGTTAATTCCACTCCTGCTGCGCTAGCCAGTAATGCGAACAAAAGCGGCGAGAGCAACACACCGACCAAATTTATAAACGCACTGGCAACAACTGATGCCGCAACATTGCCCCTTGCGATGGCACAGTAACTTGTGGCCGATTGCACCGTACTGGGCAGGACGCCCAAAAATAGAAACCCTAGAGCTACGTCGGCCGGAAGCACTTGATCAATAGCGTTGGACAGCGTTAGCCCAATGGCAAGCATCACACCAAAGACCCAGATAAAAATTGTCCCCTGTAATCGAAAGTTTTTCAAACCCGTTCGCACTTCGGTGCGTTCCAGACGAATGCCGTGCAACAGGAAGATGAGGAAAATACCGGCATTAAAGGCAATTTGAGCGATCTGTTTCGCCTGCCCCTGAACCGGAAACAGCGTCGCCAGCAAAACCGCTCCTGTTAAGAGCCAGATAAATTTGTCAGCAAGGATCAAGCGGATGGTTTGCATTTAGCTGCGTTTAACCGAAACATCCATCGTTGCGAATAGAGAATTGGAACAGGATTTCCAGAGTTGGCAAGATTGCTGTTATCCGGACAACGTCATCAGCTAGGATTGGTGCATGAACGCTATCGCATGCGCGGCCTGGCCAAAGAGCGTCAACAGCTGCAGCATCTAAGTAAAAGCATGGCTGTGTTGCAAAATACCGAGACTGCGGGAGAGAATATTATTGGAAACAGGCCTGAGGTCATCAAAGATCAATTGGTTAAAACTGAGACGATGCTGAAAAAGTCAGAGGGCCAATCGCTTTACAACCCCGCATTACTCGCTGGTCCATTAAATGAACCATCATCGAGCCCCCGATAATCCAATTGTTGCAGCGCAGCACCAAACCCGCTAAGGGCGCACCCAACATAAGGTCCGGCGTTAAGCCCCCTTTCCTCTCTTTACGGTAGAATTGATATGTCCCTTCGCAATATCGCGATCATTGCTCACGTTGATCATGGCAAAACCACGTTGGTCGACCAGCTTTTCCGCCAGTCTGGCACCTTCCGCGAAAATGAGCGCGTTGAAGAGCGCGCGATGGATAGCAACGATCTGGAAAAAGAGCGCGGCATCACGATTCTCGCGAAATGTACCAGTGTCGAATGGAAAGGCACGCGCATCAATATTGTCGATACGCCCGGTCACGCCGACTTTGGTGGCGAAGTGGAACGCATTCTTTCTATGGTCGATGGCGTTATCCTGCTGGTGGACAGTGCTGAAGGCGCAATGCCGCAGACTAAATTTGTGACTGGCAAGGCGCTCGCCTTGGGTTTGAAACCTATTGTTGTAGTGAACAAAATCGATCGCCCAGATGGTCGCGCCGAGGAAGTGCTAGACGAAGTTTTCGATCTTTTTGTCAATCTTGATGCCAATGATGAACAACTCGACTTCCCATCCATGTTTGCCAGCGGCCGCAATGGCTATGCAGGAGCGACGCCCGACGTCCGTGAAGGCGATCTTGCGCCATTGTTCGATACCATTATTGACCATGTGCCTGAGCCCGACGTTGATCCTGAAGCAGAATTTAAATTTCTCGTAACGCTGCTCGACCGCGATAATTTTGTCGGCCGCATCCTGACCGGCAAAGTCGAAAGCGGTAAAATCGATATCAATGCCCCAATTCACGCGATTGATATGGACGGCAATGTTGTTGAAACGGGGCGTGCGACCAAGATCATGTCATTTGACGGCCTGGAACGTGTCCCTGTAGAAAGCGCAAAAGCGGGCGATATTATTTCACTTGCCGGTCTGACCGAGGCTACAGTCTCGAACACAATTTGCGATCCGACAGTTACCGAAGCTATTGCCGCACAACCAATTGATCCGCCAACATTGTCGATGAATTTTGCCGTGAATGACAGCCCCATGGCTGGCCGCGAAGGTGATAAAGTCACCAGCCGCGTAATCCGCGATCGTTTGCTCCGTGAAGCAGAATCCAATGTCGCGATCAAAGTGACCGAAAGCGATGACAAGGACAGCTTTGAAGTGGCTGGCCGCGGCGAATTGCAATTGGGTGTCTTGATCGAAACCATGCGCCGCGAAGGCTTCGAACTAGGCATTTCGCGTCCGCGCGTTCTCTATCGTGAGGAAAATGGCCAACGCCAGGAACCTTATGAAACCGTCGTGATCGACGTGGATGATGATTATGCCAGTACGGTTGTCTCCAAGATGCAGCGCCGTAAGGCAGAACTTACAGAGCAACGCCCGTCTGGCGCAGGCAAAACTCGTCTTACGTTCAGCGCCCCTTCTCGCGGCCTTATCGGTTATCACGGCGAGTTTCTGTCTGACACCCGCGGCACCGGTTTGATGAACCGTCTGTTCGAAAAATATGGAGAGTATAAAGGTGTGATCGAAGGCCGTCCGGTTGGCGTTCTGGTATCGAACGGCACCGGAACTACTGCGGCTTATGCGCTCAATGCTCTGGAAGAGCGCGGCATTTTGTTTATCGGCGCTCAAACTCCGGTTTACGAGGGCATGGTCATCGGTGAGAACGCAAAACCGGGCGATCTTGATGTGAATCCGATGAAATCAAAACAGCTCACCAACTTCCGCGTCTCGGGTAAGGAAGATGCTATCCGATTGACGACACCAAAGGTCATGACCCTCGAACAGGCTATCGCCTATATCGATAATGATGAATTGGTTGAAGTGACACCGAAAAACATCCGTCTGCGCAAACGTTATCTGGATCCAAATGACCGGAAAAAAGCAGCGCGCAAAGCAGAGGCTGCATAAATTTAGGGAACTCTCTTTTCCCCAACGTTGAATGCTACAACAGCGCGGAATTAGCGCCCTATAGGCTATTGCACATATGGTATATAGCTAACACGCTACAGATGCGCCTTGATATCCGGCATCATATCCTTAAACTCCTCCATTCATTAGAAGAGGGGAATGACAATGGAATGGATGATCATGCCGCTAAAACGCTATGCGGACTTTAAAGGGCGATCTCGTCGAAAAGAATATTGGATGTTCTTTCTGCTAATACTCATTGTTGGGTTGGGACTTGGAATATTAACCGGCGGTCTTGGCGCAATGATGGATCCGACCGGCGCTGCAGCAGACGGTATGATGGGTGCAGGATCTATCTTTATGATCCTATTCTATTTGGCAATATTGATACCCGCCTTGGCAGTCCAAGTACGTCGCTTTCATGACCAGGATAAATCAGGGTGGTTCGTTCTGCTTGGCTTTATACCTTTTGTTGGCGGGATAATCGTTCTGGTATTCATGTGCCTAGAAGGGACCAAAGGCGAAAATCGGTTTGGGCCAGATCCAAAAATGGGCGATAATGTTGGTGACGTTTTCGAATAAGAAAATTCGCCGATACTTATTCCAATAGTCTTAGGATCAAGAAGACAGACATTAGGAATCTCGTTTGGAATGGATGTTTTTACCGCTGAAGCGCTATGCGGATTTCAGCGGACGCTCGCGACGTAAAGAATATTGGATGTTCTTTCTGTTCCAGTTTCTGGTTCAGCTTTTCTTTTTCACATTGATGATACTTGTCATTCTTGCTGGCGGCGCAGACGATGGATCTTCTTCAACAGTAGCAATTTTCTTCATCCTGATTGCATTGTGGGTGATATTCTGGATTGCTATGCTGATCCCCAATGTAGCTATTGTCGTTCGAAGATTGCACGATCAAGATATTCCGGGAATCGTCGGGATTTTGCTGTATATCGCGACCGTTATTTTCACGATACCCGGTCTGGTCATCCTGGTTTTCATGTGCCTCGAGGGAAAAAAGGGTGACAACCAATATGGCAGAGATCCAAAGATGAACGAAAATGTTGGCGATATTTTCCGGTAAACCCAATTTCACATGCAGGATCCCAAGTTCGATTTGATTTTTACCGTGATTATGGCAAAGCGCTTCCAAACCTAGAAAGCGAACATCATCATGACAGACGAACAACCCGATCAAGCCAATAGCGCCGCAGCCGGTCCGGATATTCCGCCAGACCGCCTCGCAATCAATCCTCGCAGTCCGCACTATGGCGGAGATCTGTTAACCCGCGGGATTGGCATCAATTTTCGCGGCGAGCGGAAACATAGCATTGAAGAATATTGTATTTCCGAGAATTGGGTGAAGGTTCAGGCCGGAAAGACGATGGATCGCAAGGGTAACCCCCTGCTCATTAAGCTTAATGGTGAAGTCGAAGCCTGGTTCGAAGACCTTGGTGATGACGCGCCCAAAAATAGCAAGCCGGCATAAGTGAGCGGTTACGCTGTCATACTGGTGCTCTGTTGTTTCGGTTGGACAAAATTGCAAGCTACTGAACAAGGACACTAGAACATGCGTTTCAAGGATAAAATCGTTTGGATCACCGGTGCGTCATCGGGCATTGGAGAAGCATTGGCCATAGCTTTCGCATTAGATGGCGCGAATATTATCCTATCTGGACGCCGCACTGAGGCGCTTGAGGAAGTGGCTTCCGGTATTGAAACGGAAACATTAATCCTGCCTTTTGAAACAACCGACTATGATGCGCTTCCTGAAAAAATCGAAACAGCATGTCGGTGGAAGGGCAACGTCGACATCTTGGTCAATAATGCAGGGATCAGCCAGCGTAGCCTCGCCATCGACACCCATCCCAATGTCCATCACAAGATCATAAATGTAGATCTCCTCGCTCCCATTTGGCTAACCCAGTTGCTGTTGCCGCATATGGTTGAATCTGGCGGCGGACATATCGTCGGAATCAGCTCGGTTGCCGGTCGGATTGGGCCGCCATTGCGCACGGCCTATGCTGCCGCAAAACACGGGCTTATCGGCTATTTGGATGCACTACGCGCGGAAACGGAGGTGCTTCACAATATCAAGGTTACCAATATTTTGCCCGGCTCGATCCGGACCGATGTATCCCGCAATGCGTTGACCAACGAAGGCGGCCGACGCGGCAAATCTGATGATGTGATCGACAATGGCATGGAGCCAGCAGAATGCGCACGTCAGATTTTGGAAGCGGTGGAGAACAATGTACCGGAAAAAATTGTTGCCGAGGGTCTGGAACTGATGATGGCTGAGCTCCGTCAAAGCGATCCGGAGCAACTATTTGCCATGCTTTCACAATTTGGTGCCGAAACCGCGCGGAAATATGAAGCCGGAGATGATGACTAATGTCGCTCATTTTACTGGAGAAATCGAGTGGTATCGCAACTATCACACTAAACCGGCCAGAAGCCATGAACGCCCTTTCCCATGCGCTGCGTTTAGAATTATTCGATGTCTGTCAATCGCTGCAATCCGATGATCACCTGCGGGCGGTGATAGTCACCGGTGCAGGCGATCGCGCCTTTACAGCAGGATTGGATTTAAAAGAACTGGGACAGCAAGGTTTGGGAGCAGCGACCGATCAAAATCCCGCGCGAAATCCCTGCCGGGCACTGGAAACGCTGGATGTACCTGTTATTGGCGCTATTAACGGCGTGGCAATTACCGGAGGGTTCGAACTTGCCCTCGCCTGCGATATCCGTATCGCATCAACAAACGCCCGCTTTGCCGACACCCATGCAAGAGTCGGGATTATTCCGGGATGGGGACTGTCGCAAAAACTATCCCGGTTTATCGGTTTGTCTCGGGCCTGTGAACTCAGTTTCACCGGTCAATTTCTAGAAGCACAAACAGCGTGCGAATGGGGACTGGTCAATCACGTTTATCAACCGGATGATCTTATGCCCGCCGCTCGGGCATTGGCTGAAGATATGGCATCAATCGATCCTGAATTTATCAAGGCATATAAGAAGCTAATTTTTGATGGCTATGCTCGAAACTTTTCCGACGCGATGGCACTGGAAAAACAAACGACCGACCTGTGGAATGCCAATGTGTCCGCTGACTCTGTCGAGCAGCGAAGGTTGGAGGTCATTGAGCGTGGACGCAAATTGAAAGGTTGAAGGCTATGAAAGTCAACGCACTGGATCACGTTAACATTATAACCGATGACCTCGCTGGGACTTGCCGCTTTTATGTAGATCTATTTGGTCTGGATGTTCGTGATGGTCCTCATCCGTTTCCTGCCGAGCAAGTGCAATGGCTGTACGACGATCAAGATCGTCCCATTTTTCACATAAATTCCAAGGAAATGACGCAGGCCTTCCAACGCAAAACGCAGTCAGGGCCAACCACTGGAGCCATTCATCATGTTGCACTTGATTGTAGCGATCACCTAGCGTTTATCGCCAAGCTTAAAGAGCATCAGATTGAATTTCGTCTAAATGATATCCCGTCAATTGGACTAAAGCAGCTCTTTTTCAGCGAGCCCAACGGTGTCCTGCTCGAGTTGAACTTCAGGGGCGAGTAGAAACTTTGCGATTTCATCAATAGCTTGCTTTGCTTCCCGGATCGGAAGCAACATCCAAACATGTTGCATGCCGTCATACACCCTCAAGTCTATATCAGCATCGCCAACTTCGCCTTTTTGTTTCAATCGCTTTGAATCGGACAAAAGCACTTCATCCGTACCGGCAAACACTTGCATCGGCGGCAGGTTATCAATGGGAGCAAATAAAGGGCTGACCGGAAAAACATCCGAATTTTCACCGGCCCGGGTCCACCAACTCCCCAAACGCCGAATACCTTCAACCGATATCAAAATGTCTTTCTTTTCAAGCTCCAGCTGTTGCGGATCAGCAGCGGTCTGATCCAAATAGGGGCTCAGCAATACAAGTTTTTTGGGTTGAGGCTGATAATCATTACGCAAAGTTTGCGACAGACCCAGCGAAAAGCCGCCACCTGCGCTGTCACCCATAAAAACAATATTGTCTGCCCCATGTTTCGCGACGACCTGCTTGTAAGCTTGCATTACCATAGCGTAGCTCTCATCCCATTTATGCTCGGGCGATAGCGGATATAACGGCACAGAAAAACTCGCTCCGGTTCGTTTCATTATTTTCTTGATGTACCGCCAGTGCAAACTGGTGATGTTAAATGCATATCCTCCGCCGTGCAGATAGAAGATATGAAGGGATGATGCCTTGTCTTTTGGCGTCAGTTGAAAAAAAGGACGCCCGTCAATCATGTTTTCATCTACGGAACAATTTTTTCGAAACCAGCGCCCCGGCCTCGCGGCTCCCCGCGCATGATTATGGGCTAGGAACTTCTCAGCGGCACCCTCGCGCAACATCCGGTTTTTCAATCCCGAAACCCGTACCAGCCAGAATAATAGTCGCGCTCTAAGACTGATCATATTTGGTCTTTCTCGATTGTTATTGGTTTTGAGCCCGGCTATCCGGGATTGGCTTCCATCTGCGGAACATCATCATCAACCTTTACCCAATCTTGTTTGCTGCCAGTCCAGAAATGGATGGATGGATGGAGCACGGACGTATCGTCCAGTGTTCCCGCCTTGATGAACGTCATGCCCGGCTGCGTTGGCAAACTTGTCTTGACCGGGGATCCGCATTTTGGGCAGAAATGCCGGTAAACCGTATTACCGCTGTCAGCGGTATCTTCATAGGTTTGAAGATCACCGGATATTTCAATCTGATCATCAGCAACGGCAAACAAAACCGAATAGGAGCTGCCCGCCTGCCGCTGACAATTTTTGCAATGGCACACACCTGTCATTTGCAGGTCGCCTTCAACCTTATAGCTCACTGCACCGCATAAACACTGTCCGGTCATTGTCATCGTCACTCTCCCAATTGTTCTATCAACGCCATCGCAGCTGCTGGCGCGCGAACTTTGGCGCCGTTGATGAAATAGACATACACATCACGGCCACTATCTTGCCACTGGCTGAATTGCTCGGACCATTTTGCATAACTACCGTTTGTTTGCGTTCGATAATATATGCCGTCTATCTCTATGCTGGTCGCATATCTAAGTTCGTCCGCCTGACGCAATCCCTTGGGATAGAAACTCCCTCGCTGCGGTTTGAAGGTCCAACTGCCTTCGCCGCATCGGATGGTGGCATCACTCATTTTTTCGGACGAAAACTGTTCCAGCCGAATATCCGGCCCCAAAAGAACAAATCAGACCAATGTCTCCATCGGACAAATCTTCGCTATGCTTGTGAAACGCGATGATTGAACCGGCGGAAGAAGTATTTGCATAGGTATCCAGCACAGTTGGGCTTTCGTCGTCATTGGCTTCGTGGCCCAAAACCCTTTGGGCAATCAGGCGGTTCATTCCTGCATTCGCCTGATGCAGCCAAAGCCGGCGTAAATCAGAACCTTCAAGGCCAAAACGATCGGCTTGCTCCACGATCATGTTGGCAACCATTGGCACCACTTCCTTGAAGACCTTGCGTCCCTCCTGAATGAAGAGCTTGTCGTCTTCATCCCGGCTTTCAGGATGGGTGCGATTGAGAAAACCAAAATTGTTGCGGATATTGTTTGAAAACTGCGTTTTCAATTTGGTTCCAATAATCTCCCAATGCTTGTCCGGAGCAATGTCCTTGGCTTCAATCAAAATCGCGGTCGCAACATCGCCAAAAATAAAGTGGCTATCACGGTCCCGCCAATTCAAATGCCCGGAACAGATTTCCGGATTAATGACCAGTACCGACTTTGCGCTGCCGGAACGAATATAATCGGCGGCGGTTTGAATACCGAATGTTGCCGAGGAACAGGCCACATTCATATCAAAGCCGAAGCCATCCTCCATACCCAATGCATCCTGAATCTCTACCGCAATTGCTGGATAAGCACGCTGCAAGTTGGAACATGCACACAACACAGCATCAACATCTTCGGGTTTTCTTCCGGCTGACTCCAGCGCCTGTTTGGCGGCTTTCACCCCAATTTCAGCAAGTATCGATATCTCCTCGTTTGTGCGTTCGGGCAATCGCGGGCACATAGTTTCTGGATCCAGAATCGGATCCTTCGACAACACGAAGCGCGATTTTATACCGGAAGCCTTTTCGATAAATTCTACCGAGCTATGCTGCAATTCCTCGACGTCGCCAGCTGCTATCGCTTCAGCATTTTCTCGATTGTGAAGATCGACATAGCTGTTGAAGCTAGCCACGAGTTCCTGATTGCTGATGCTGTTTTCCGGGGTAAACAATCCGGTGGAAGAAATGACGGGGGTATTGAATTCTGTCATGGGAAACGCTTAGTCCTTCTGCAATTACGCCTATTGTTGACGCTTTGGCGCAATCGTAATCTCACACCGCGCAACTGGCAAGCTTGCATGAACATCCCTTGCTGCAATTAATCAAGCTGGTAACAGGGACCTATGTCTGATCGCATCAATTTGCATGAGAGCTGGAAACAGCCACTAATCGATGAATTTGCTAGCCCCTATATGGCCCAATTGCGTGAATTTCTTGTTGCGGAAAAAAATGCAGGCAAACAAATTTATCCCCAAGGCGCGGAATATTTTCGGGCATTAGACCTCACACCTCTGAACAAGGTTCGCGTTGTTGTCTTAGGCCAGGACCCTTATCACGGACCTGATCAAGCCCATGGCCTATGCTTCAGCGTCAAACCGGGTGTCCGCCCTCCCCCGTCACTGGTTAACATCTACAAGGAAATGCATAGTGATTTGGGAATAACTCAGCCCAATCACGGTTTTCTGGAACATTGGGCCAACCAGGGCGTACTGCTCCTAAACAGTGTTCTTACCGTAGAGGCGCATCAGGCTGCGTCTCACCGAGGGAAAGGCTGGGAAAAATTCACCGACGCCATTGTTCAACTCGTTGCTGCAAAGGAAGCACCTGTCGTTTTCCTTCTCTGGGGAGCTTACGCACAAAAAAAAGCTGCATTTGTGAAAAGTATAGATGAAGGCGGTAGTCACCTAGTACTAAAGACCACACACCCTTCCCCGCTATCAGCCTATAATGGATTTCTCGGCAGTGGGCATTTCAGTAAAACAAATCAGTTTCTGCAGGAATGCGGGATGGAGCCAATCAACTGGTTGTTACCTGAGCTCTAATCATCTATTTTATCCGTCGAACTGATTTGCAGGATGTAACAATGACCAATCGCCCAAAGGAACATGATAGCTTTCAATCATTTTGGCCTTTCTATCTGCAAGAGCATCGAAAGCCTGCCACGCGCAATTTTCACTATGTCGGAACAACTCTGGTCGTAGCGATCGGTATATATGCCATTGCAACTGCCAATTGGTGGTTGATGCTCGCAATGCCGCTTTGCGGATATTTTTTCGCGTGGCTGTCGCATTGGCGGATTGAGAAAAACCGCCCGGCGACCTTCACTTATCCTCTCTGGTCATTGATTGCCGACTTCAAAATGTGGGGAATGTGGCTGACAGGCCGCTTAAAACCGGAGCTGGAGCGCGCTGGCGTTGAAGAATTGAAACCGACCAAATAAACCAATTATCTCGAACCGGAATATCACTGAGCGCTATCTGATCCCGGCAATGGTTGCTGAACAATATTGGTCTTCACCCAGGTTCCAATATCGCGAGCCACTTGATCGGGAGTTTCCTCCATCGGCAAATGGCCAGCATCGGGGTAAATGATCAACCTGCTATTGGGGATGGCAAGATCAAAGGCTTTGCCATGGGAAAGCGGAACTACACCATCCTGCTCGCCCCAAAGTAACAGTACAGGCATCTCCAAATTGCCAACCTCACTCCATTTTTCCGTTTCACGATCAACTGCAGCACGGTCAACCGCAGCCGGGCGATTTCCTGGAAAACGAAGCATTTCCCAATATCGATCGACCAAATCATCCGTTATCAGCTCTGGATTAGCGTAATTCTCTTCCAGTGATGATTTTACCAGGGCACGTGGCGTTATTTCTGGCAGCAGCAGCTGACCAATCGATGATTGTGCGAGGCGCGCGCCCAGATAGGGCTTCACTTTTTCACCTGTTTGTGCGCCCGATGCATCGATTAGAACCAGACCAGAAATTCGATCCGGAACGGCTAGGCCAGCGCGCCATGTCAACCATCCGCCCATACTATTCCCAACCCAAACGGCCTTTTGAACCCCGACTTCATCCAGTATTTGGGTCAATGCCTTGATCATGGCAGATGCATTGTAACGCCTTTCCGGATTTGGACCGGTCAGACCATGGCCATATAAATCCATTGAAATCAG
>Ga0316204_10004896_pt1 | contig 23238 bp, 15 predicted proteins | sample 6monrhotite_MG_2_FD_205661 | JGI IMG/M metagenome (GOLD analysis project Ga0316204, IMG submission 205661) | Microbial mat bacterial communities from mineral coupon in-situ incubated in ocean water Damariscotta River, Maine, United States -... | ecosystem: Environmental > Aquatic > Marine >... | reverse complement strand
TGATCGTGTGGAACGGCCGTTTGCCGGGGGCGTAGGTGTTGGCCCGCCCGGGCGTTAGGTCGAACAGCTCGCCGCGGTCCTGCAGGACGAAGCCCAGCCCGGGCGGCGTCATGCCCGAGCCCATGCCGCGGTAGTTGCTCTGGATCAGCGAGACCATGTTGCCGGCCTCGTCGGCCGCGCACAGGTAGATCGTGTCGCCGGACTCGAGCGCCGGGTTGCCGGGGTCGTAGCTCCGGGCGGCGCGCCTCATGCTGATCCGCTTGCGGCGCTCGTCGGCGTACGCCTTCGAGATCAGCTCGGCGACCGGGACCTCGGCCATCGACATGTCGGCGTAGAAGCGCGCGCGGTCCTCGAAGGCGAGCTTCTTGGCCTCGACGAACGCGTGGATGTAGTCCGCGCTGCCGAAGCCCATCTTCGCGACGTCGAAGCCCTCGAGGACGTTCAGGATCTGCAGCGCGGCGATGCCCTGGCCGTTCGGCGGCAGCTCCCAGACGTCGACGCCGCGGTAGTTCGTCGAGACGGGATCGACCCACTCGCCCTTGTGCGCGGCGAGGTCCTCGACGGAGAGGAAGCCGCCCTGCTCCTGGACGTAGCCGGCGATCGTCTCCGCGATCTCGCCGCGGTAGAACGCGTCGCGGCCGCCGGCGGCCAGCGCCGCGTACGTCCGCGCGAGCCCCGGGTTCTTCCACAGCTCGCCCTTGCGAGGCCCGCGGCCGTCGATGGTCATCTGCTCCGTGAAGCCGGGGAAGCGCCCGAGCGAGCGCGCGCTCATATCCCAGTAGTGCGCGATCAGCTCGGTGATCGGCGCGCCTTCACGCGCGTACTCGATCGCGGGCGCGAGGATCTCGGACATCGGCTTGTTGCCGAAGCGCTCGTGGAGCGCGAACCACCCGTCCACGGCGCCCGGCACGGAGACCGGCAGCGGCCCGAGCGCGGGGATACGTTCGATGCCCTCCTTCTGGAAGTGCTCGAGTGTCAGCGACATGGGCGAGCGACCCGAGCCGTTGTAGCCGTACAGCTTCTTCGTGTCCGCGATCCAGACGATGGCGAAGAGGTCGCCGCCGATCCCGCAGCCGGTCGGCTCGACCAGGCCGAGTACGGCGTTGGCTGCGATCGCCGCGTCGATCGCGTTGCCGCCGTCGCGCAGCACCTCCAGCGCCGCTTGCGTCGCCAGCGGCTGGCTGGTTGCGACCATCCCGTGTTTCGCGATCACTTCGGAGCGTGTCGCGAACGCGCGCCCGGTGACGCGGTCCTGGCCGAAGATGCTGCCAGCCAGCACCGAGGAGAACAGGCCGACGAGGAGACAGGCGGAGACGAGTTGGGAGTCCATGGTGCGGTTCGGAGCTGGGGACGCGGGGGAGGTAGCCTAGGCGACCCCTCCGCATCGCACAAACGGCACCGCTCGCCCGGCGATCAACCGAACCAGTCGAACAGACTCGGCAGCGTCTCCTCGAAGAACTCGACCGCCTTGGGGTGCGGGTCCTCATGGCTCATCGGGTACTTCCCGTGCGGGGACCCACCTACGGAATAGACCCCGTAGGAGATCCCTCCGATCGCCACGATTCCGATCGCGACGCCCCCGATCGCGAGGACCCCGAGGGAGAGGCCGCAGAAGGTCAGCAGCCCGACTCCCATTCCGGCGAAGACGAATCCGCCCATGCCGATCCCGGCCCAGGTGAACAGACCGGCGGCGAACGCTCCGAAGCTGATGCCTCCCACGCTGATCACGCCCGACGCAATCGCGCCGTAGGCGATGTCTCCGATCGCCAGCCAGCCCTTCGCCACGCGCATTGGCGTATTGTGGGGGCGACGGCCCGTGATGATGTGGACCAGCGGCCAGCCGAGCAGCGTGTGCGGAGAGCGGTATTCGAAGGGCAGGCCCGAGGTCATCATCCGCAAGAACAGCCACAGGCGCCGAAGGGGGTTGCCCGCCTCGGCCAGCGCGTCGGTCGGCTGATTGCGTGAGACGGACAGCAGGTCGCTGTGCAGGGCGCGCGCGTCGACGTAGCGCTCCTCCGGCTCGCGCCGCATCGCGCGATCGACCACGGCCGAGGCGTTGCGCGACGTGGTCGGCGCCAGAGCGCGGACCGACGGCGGGATCGTCGAGCGGATCGACTCGATCACCTCGAGGAAGCTGTCGCCGCGGAAGGGCCGCTGGCCGCTGAGCGCCTCGAACAGCGTCACGCCGAGGCTGTAGATGTCGGTGCGATGGTCGATGCCCTTCGAGCTCGTGATGTAAGCCTGCTCCGGCGACATGTAGTACGGCGTCCCGATCGGGTCGCCGGTCAGCGACAGCGCGGGGTCCTCGTCGCCCTTCGCGAGACCGAAGTCGGCGAGCACGGCCGTGCCGTCGGCGCGCAGCAGGATGTTCGACGGCTTGATGTCGCGGTGCACGAGCCCGGCGTCGTGGGCGAAGCCGAGCGCCTCGGCGACGGGGGCGACGAGCTCGGCGATCGCGCTCTCGTAGGACATGCCGGGACGCGCGAAGGACGGCACCGCCGTGGCGCGTGCGAGGTCGTCCGCCGTGCGCGCGCGGTCCTGCGGCAGCGCCTCGAGCACGGTCGCGAACGACGGCCCCTCGATGAACTCCATCGCGAGGTAGTGGTAGCCGTGCGCCTCGCCCGTGCCGTAGATCTGCACGATGTTCGGGTGGCGGAGGCTGGCGATGGCGAGCGCCTCGCGCCGGAAGCGGACCGCGTGCTTCTCGTCGATCGCCAGGCCGGGCCGCAGCAGCTTGAGCGCGACGGGGCGGCGCAGCTCCTTGTCGAGGGCCAACCAGACGAGGCCCATGCCGCCGCGCCCGAGCTCGCGAACCAGCTCGTAGTTGTCCAGCGCGAGCCCCGCGTGCAGCGGCTGCGCCAGGGACGGCGGGTGCGCGCTGCCGGTCTCGATCATCTTGAGGCAGCGCTCGAGCCCGGGCCGGACCTCCGCCGGCACCTCCTCGAGGTAGGCGCGCCGTGGGCCGGCGATGCCGCGCTCGAGCTCGTCGGCGTAGCGCGCGACCAGCTCGTCCAGGTAGTCGTCGATCGAGGACTCGTTCATGGGCGTTCCGAGCGTATCCGGGCGGCCGACTCCCCGCGCGCTCTCGAAATTCTTCCGTGGGGCGGCTCCCGAGGAGCGCGAGGGGCTCGATTCGGCCCTGATCGGCGCTCAGCGCCGCGCGGCGCGGATCTGCTCGAGCTTCGCCTTGGACTCATGGGTCCACTTGACCGGATCGAGCTCGGCAGCGCGCCGGAAGGCTGCCTCGGCTTCGTCCCAGCGGCCTTGGCTGGCCAGCGCGTCGCCGCGGACCATGGAGATGCCGCCCTCGGTCGGGTCGAGTTCCTGCGCACGCGTGAGGCTGCGTTCCATTCCCTGGAGGTTGCCGGCGCCCAGCTCGAGCTGTGCGAGCCGAACGTAGCGCTCGGCGGTCGGATCGAGGCGGACGCAGCGGTTCAGCGAGAGCTCGGCTTCCTGATTGCGGCCCATGCGAGCGAGGACAAGCGCCTCGACGTCGAGGGCGTAGGCGTCCTTCGGGTGCTTCTTCAAGACGCCGCGGATGCGACCGAGGGCGGCGTCGTGCTGACCGCGCTCCGAGAGACCGCTCGCCTCGTTCATCGCGTTCCACAGCGGCAGCATGTCCTTCGGGTCGAGTCGGCCGACGTCGCCGCCCGCCTGGCCACGGACATAGCCGAGCGCGGCGAGCCGCCGGGCGGTCTCCCTGTCCAGGCCGGACTCGCCGGCAGCCAGCTCGGCGGCCGAGCCCTGACCGTCCAGGTGCCGGTCGAGCTGCGAGCTCAGCGCACTCGCGGAGGACGTGGCGCTCTCGAACAGGTTGGCGAGCTCGCCCGGGTCGGCCTGCACGTCGTAGTACTCCGGCCGCGGCGCGGAGATGAACTTGTCGTTCGCGCGCCGCAGCCCGTGCAGCGGAGCCCAGCCGTGATTGAGGAGGGGGACGAGCGACTCGACGTAGATCGCGCGTTCCGCGCTCGGGGAGGCTTCGAACAGGTGAGTGCCGGAGCAGCGTTCGCCCGGCTCGAAGCCCAGCAGGTCGAGGACGGTCGGCATGACGTCCGCGAGGCTGACCACGCGATCGCGGACGGCGCCCGCCGTGGGGAACAGGGCCGGCGCGGAGAGGAGCAACGGGACTCGCAGGGTCGAGTCGTAGATGAACCGTGAGTGGGTCGCTTCGCCGTGTTCGCCGAGGCCCTCTCCGTGGTCCGAGGTGAGGACCACGAGAGTGCGCTCGAGCCGCCCGGAGGCCTCCAGCTGCGCGAGCAAGCGCGCGACCTGGGTGTCGATGAGCGCGATCTCGCCGTCGTACGGCTGAGCCCGGAAGCGCGCGCCGATGGCTCCACCCGGCTCGTAGGGAGCGTGGGCGTCGAAGTAGTGGACCCACGTGAACAGCGGGGGGCCCCCGGCGCTCGCCGCGTTCTCGTCGAGCCAGGCGATCGCGGCGTCGGTGACCTGGACCGACGTGCGCTCGTTGAAGTGTCCGCTGACGCGCTCCGACTGGTTCGGGTTGACGTCATCGTCGTAGTGATCGAAGCCCTGAGCGAGGCCGTACCGGGCGTCGAGGACGTAGGCGCCGATGAATGCGGCCGTGCGATAGCCCTCGGTCTGCAGAGCTTCGGCCAGGGTCTCGTGCGACTCGTCCAGCGCGTAGGTCCCGTTGTTCCGAACGCCGTGCTCGGTCGGGTCCAGGCCGGTGAAGATCGTCGCGTGTGAGGGCAGCGTGATCGGAGCCGAGGCGATCGCCTCCTCGAACCAGATTCCGGACCGCGCCAGGCCGTCGATCGTCGGCGTCTCCGCGCCGGCGTGGCCGGTGAAGCCGAGCCGGTCCGCTCGGACCGTGTCCATGGTGATGAACAGCAGGTCGAAGCCGGTCGCGGCGCCGGTGCGCCCGAGCTGCGCGAGCTCCGCGCCGGTGAGCGATTCGGCCGTGGTCGTCGTCTCGGACGGAGCGCCACCACAGCTCGCGAGAGCGATCAGGAAGGCGAGGAGGGGGTGCGACTTCGTCATCATTGAAGGGGAGTCGTGGCGGGGGTCGCTGCTCCGAGAGGAGCGCATCGTGACCCTTGGGGCGACCATCCTACCCGAGCTCCACGCGGCGCTGCGCTAGCCGTGGGCGTCGAGCGAGCGTTCCCAGGCCTCGAGGGCGCGCCGGTAGAGGGAGTGCACGGCCTTCTCGCTCGTGCCCATGCGGGCGGCCGCGTCCCTCGCCGAGAGTCCCTCGAACTGGCGCAGGCCGAGGACGCGGCGATGGGAGGGGCTCAGCGACTCGAAGGCCTGCGTCACGCGCTCGGCTGCTTCGGCGCCCTCGACGTGCGTGCGTGGGCCGGGCCCGGGATCGCGGGGGTCGAGTCCCGCGAGCTGCGTGCGGCTCCAGGTCGAGCGCGCGAGGCGAATCTCGACGCCGTCGCGCTTCGCCGAACGGGCGGCGCGCACGACGTCGATGACGGTGTTGCGCGCGATCCTGCGCAGGTAGCGCAGCAGCTCGAGTTCGCCCTCGCTCGCCCCGGGCAGCTCTGCGGGGCGGGCGAGCGCCCGCAGCCAGACCTCTTGCAGGAGGTCGTCCACCTCCACGCGGGCCCGCACGGCGGGTCCAGAGAGGTGCAGGAGTAGAAGGCGCAAGGGCCCCTGGAGGCTGGCGAGGCGTTCGCCGAGCGCGGAGTCGTTGGTGTCCATCGGGTCGAGGGGCGCAGCGCGAGGCGTCCGAGGCGGACCGGCTTCGAGCCCGTATACTCTGCGCGATCCCCACCCGTTCTCCATGCATCGATCCGCCCTCCTGCTGCCGCTCTTCCTACTCGCGCTCCTCTTCACCAGCGCCACCGCGGCCGCAGAGGACGAGGCCTCTGACGTCGAGTGGGGCCCCTGGTGGGTCCTCCTGCCGCTCGACCACCCGCCCGGTTCGGCGCAGATCGGCAAGAGCTATGCGCCCGAGAAGAAGAGCAAGCGCTTCAAGGCGAACGGAGAGGGCCCGGACCTCGAACAGAAGTTCCGCGGCAAGGACGGGCGCGACCTGACCTGGCGGCGTGCGCGCCCTGCAGAGAGCGCCGAGCCCGACTTCGGTGCGCTCAACTTCGTGCAGCTCGTGCCCGACGTGTACCCCGCGAAGCAGGCTGCCGCCAATCTGTCCGTGGCCTACGCGTACCGCGAGATCGTCTCGCCGCGGGCGCGCAAGATGCCGGTCTACTTCGGCAGCGACGACAGCTGTCGGGTGTGGCTCAACGGCAAGCTGGTCCACGAGCACGACGGAGCGCGCGGACTCGCACCGAAGGGGGATCGCTTCGTTCTGGACCTGAGCGCAGGTACGAACCACCTCCTCGCGAAGGTCGGCAACGGCGGCGGCGCCTGGTCGGTGCAGCTCCAGCCGCAGAGGCAGGCGCACGTCGACACGCCCGAGGTGCCGCAGGATGCGATCAACAAGGCGATCGACCGCGGCATCGTCTACCTGCTGAGGACTCAGCACCTCGACGGCTCGTGGGGCCACGACGCCAAGGGCTACCGCAACGGGCAAACCGGCCTCTCGCTCTACGCGCTGATGAAGAGCGGCGTGTCCGCCAAGCACCCCGCGGTACGGCGGGGCTTCGCGTACCTGAACCTGCACCCGCCGCGGAAGACCTACTCGCTCGCCTGTCAGCTGCTCGCGCTGGTCTCGACGAAGGACGACCGCGACATCGCGCAGGTCGGCGAGTTCGCGAGCGAGCTGGAGGACTGGCAAGGGGTCGGCTACGCCTACCCGAGCGGCACGGAGGACCTCTCGTGCACGCAGTACGGGGCCCTCGGGCTGTGGGCGGCGCAGAAGGTCGGCTTCGAGATCTCGCCGAAGGTCTGGCCGCGGCTCCTGCGCTACACGCTGAACTGCCACAACGACGACGGTGGCTTCAGCTACCGCCCGGGCAGCGCTTCTACGGGCTCGATGACCGTCGCAGGCCTGACCGTGATCGAGATCTGCCGCGCGGGCCTGGGTGACGCCGGCTTGCCGAACAACCTCAAGACGAAGGCCGAGGACGCCAAGGCGGCGGGCCTGGAGTGGCTCGCGCGCGAGTTCCGCCCCGACAAGAACCCGGGCGCGGCCGGTGGGGGCGACGAGCGCTGGAAGCACTACTACCTCTACGGCGTCGAGCGCCTCGCGGCGCTGCTCGACACCGAGCGCATCGGTCAGTGGGACTGGTACAACGAGGGCGCAGCGTTCTACATCAAGACCCAGGGCAAGGACGGCAACTGGGGGACAGCGTACGGGGAAGGGGAACCGAACACGAGCTTCGGACTGCTGTTCCTCTCCCGCGGCACCGCCGCGTTGACGGGTGTGCGCTTGACGAGCCGCCACCAGCGCATCTACGCGACCGATATCGAGGCCTCCGACGTCTTGCTGCGCGCGGCGGGAGACACGCCGCTCGACCTGTGGGTCACTGAGGTCAAGAACGACCTCATCAAGAAGCACGCTCGCGACGGCGACGGCGGCCACGGACTGTACGTGGCGAAGGCGGAGTACTTCGCCGACGGGATGCTCGTCAACACGTTGAAGGCGGACGCCGCCAAGCCCTGGAACGGCGAGCGCTTCGCGATGCAGTACAAGTTCGCGGCACGCGGCAATCACACGGTGCGCATCCAGCTGACGCTCGCGGCGGATCCGCTGCTGCCGGACGCCGCGCCTGTCGTGCTCAGCTCTCCGGAGCTCCCCGTCCGCGTCGACGAGCTCGTCGAGGACTGGATGTTCGACTACCCGGACGACTCCCTCGCGAACCTCGTCCTCGAGACCGACCACAAGCAGCGCTCCTCCAGCAACCGCAAGGGCGACCCGCCCGGCAACGCCTTCGACGGCCTGATCTCGACCGGCTGGTCGTCCGCCGCCACCGACGCTGCGCCGAAGCTGACCCTCGAGCTGCGCCGGGCGCAGCGCGTCGATCGCATCCTGCTCTCGCACCGCACCTCGAAGGAGCTGAACCGCGGCGAGTTCGACCGAGCGACGAAGGTCGGCGTTCGGATCGACGGCAGGAAGGACCAGCTCGTGTTCGAGATGGACCCGAACGAGGAGCTCAAGACGCTCATCACCCTTCCGAAGGTGACGCGCGTCTCGGAGCTCGAGATCGAGGTGCTCGAGCGCCTCGAGGGCAGCAAGCACAAGGGCTGCGTCGGCTTCGCCGAGGTCGAGCTGCGGCTCGGCGACGAAGAGGACTGAGCGGGGCGCCGGGCGAGACTCGAACGCAAAGGTCCTGGCGCTCGCCTGGGTCGAGCCCGACACTCGGGCGCATGAAGCGCCTCGCCCTCGTCGGATCGTCCTGTCTGCTCCTCGCCATCGGCCTGCTGTCGGGCTCGTGCCTGCGCGAGCGGGACTCCTCGGACACGGCGCCCTCGACGAGGGCCTGGTACCGGGGCAACACGCACACGCACACGCTCTGGTCCGACGGCAACGCCGCGCCGGAGCTGGTCGCCAAGTACTACGTCGATGCGGGCTACGACTTCCTCGTCTACACGGACCACAACGTCCTCGCCCAGGGCGAGCGCTGGTTCCCGATCGACGAGGGGCGGCTGACGGAGGAGCGCGTCACCGAGCTGGTCGAGACTTTCGGCGCCGAGGCTGTCGAGCTGCGCGACGAGCCCTCGCGGGGGATGCGCCTGCAGACCTTCGCCGAGCTCCAGCAGCGCTTCGACCGCGCGGGCCAGTTCCTGCTGGTCCCCGGCGAAGAGGTGACGGACAGCTTCGAGAAGAAGCCCGTGCACATCAACGCGATCAACATCGAGCGCGTCGTGCAGCCCCAGGGCGGCGGCTCCGTCGCGGAGACGATCGCGAACGACATCGCAGCCATCGTCGCCGAGGGGGAGCGCGCCGGCCGCCCGGTGCTCGCGCACATCAACCACCCGAACTTCGGCTGGGGTGTGACGGTCGCCGAGGTCGCGGCGATGCCGCAGGAGCGCTTCTTCGAGGTCTACAACGGTCACTCCGCGGTCCGCAACCAGGGCGACGAGGAGCACGCTTCGATGGAGCAGCTGTGGGATCAGGCGCTCACCCTGCGGCTCGAGGAGCTCGACCTCGGGCTGCTCTACGGCGTCGCGACCGACGACGGCCACGACTACTTCGACTTCCGAGTCGGCCGCCCGAACCCGGGGCGCGGCTGGGTCATGGTGCACGCGGACGAGCTGCACCCCGACTCACTCGTGCAGGCGATGCGTGACGGCGACTTCTACGCCTCGACGGGCGTGAACCTCGAGGGGATCGATGCGAGCGAGGCGCGCCTCTCGGTCGACATCGCCGCGGAGGAGGGCGTGCAGTACGTCACGCGCTTCATCGGCACGCGTCGCTCTGCGACGTCGGAGCGCGTCGTCGGCGAGGTCCTCTTCGAGACGTCGGCGAATCCTGCCGTCTACGAGTACCGCGGCGACGAGCTGTACGTGCGCGCCACGATCGTCTCCGACCGCGATCACCCGAACCCCTACGCCGCGGGGGACAAGGAGACCGCCTGGGTGCAGCCGGTCCGGCCCTGAGGCGCGCGCGGCGCTACTGCCGTCGCGCGAGCTCCGCTTCGGCGGCGAGGTGCCCGAAGTAGGCCCACGGAGACTCCGCGACGACCTCCTGGCAGAGCGCGAGGCCCTCGCGCGTTCGCCCCTTCGCGAAGTTCCAGGCCGCGAGGCCGTAGCCGAGCGAGGCGTCGGCTGAATTCCCCGCGCGCAGGTCGGTGAGCAGCTCGAGCTCGCTGCGGTCGCCCTTGTAGAGCAGCAGGAGCTGCCAGTACGTGTCGTTCTCGATGACGTCCATCCCGCCGTGGATGCGCTCGAGCAGGCGGTCGGCCTCGGCCTGGCGATCGAGGCGCCAGAGGGTCAGCACCGTCCAGTAGGTCGTGGCCACGAGCATGTCGTCGTTGACCTGGCTGAAGAACAGACAGCGCTCGTAGGCGGCGTAGGCCTCGTCGTAGCGCTCCTGCAGGTAGAGCGCGAGGCCGAGGTGGTACTCGATGTTCGAGCGCGTCGTCGATCTCGGGATGCCGGCTGCGTTCGGCGCGCCGTCGGGCTCGATCTGGTCGGGGACCTTACGCGTCAGGCGCGACGCGATGCGCAGGTCGGCGGAGGCGAGCTCGAGCTCGCGCACGGTGAGGTAGCGATGCCCGCGGTGGCGTAGGAGCTTGTAGCTCTTCGGGTGCGCATCGAGCGCGTCGGTGTACACGTCGATCGCCTCGCGGTAGCGCCCGAGGTACGCGAGCCGGCGCCCGTGCCAGACGGCCGCCATCTCGTCCTCGGGCTGCTTCTGGACCTCGCGCAGCGCGGCCGAGAGGTTCTCCTCGAGCTGGGCGCGGCGCTCGGGCGTGAACTCCGGCGCGACGAGCTCGCCCCCGGTCAGCGCAATGGCCTCGACGCCGTCGGCCGTCGGCGCTACGCCGTCGGTGGTGGAGCAGGCGACAGCGAGGAGCGGGGCGGCGAGCGACAGGAGGAGGCGGGCGAGCGGCTTCATGCCGCGAGGATAGTGCGTCGCCCCGGGCGCCGCACTATCCTCGGGCTCTGCGCCATGACCGACCTCGACCAATCCCGCCAGGAGATCGACCGCATCGATCGCGAGCTGATCCGCGCCCTCGCCGAGCGCATGAAGCTCGTCGCGCGCGTCGCCGCGATCAAGGGCTCCGACCCCGAGGTGCCGCTCCGCAACGAGGAGCGCGAGCGAGAGGTCTTCGACTTCTGGGCGAGCGAGGGCCAGCAGCACGGCCTCTCGCCCTACTTCCTCGGCCGCATCCTGCGCGAGGTGCTGAACTACTCGCGCCGGGACCAGGAGAGCGTCCTCGGCGGCGAGGCCGCCGCCCCGAACGCCGGCCGCAGCGTGCGCGTCGCCTACCAGGGCGCGCCGAGCTCCTACAGCGACCTCTCGATCGAGAAGCTCTTCATCTCGCGCCCGACGCCGGTGCGCGAGCGCCTCGGCCTGCACTCGTTCGCCGAGGTGCTCGACGCCCTCGAGGCGGGGGACTGCGAGTACGCGCTGCTCCCCATCGAGAACACGATCGCGGGCTCGATCCACGAGGTCTACCGCCTCCTCGCCGATCGCCGGGTGCACGTCGTGGACGAGGAGTACTGGCGCGTCGAGCACGTGCTCGCGGGCCTGCCCGGCACCGAGGTCGACGCGCTGCGCATCGTCCGCTCGCACCCGGTCGCGCTGCAGCAGTGCGAGAAGTTCACGTCGAGCCTCGTCGGCTGCACGGCGGAGACCTACTACGACACGGCGGCCTCCGCGCGCTCGGTCGTCGAGGCGGCGGACCCGACGATCGGAGCCATCTGCTCCGAGCAGGCCGCCCTGCGGGCGGGCCTGCAGATCCTGCGCCGCGACATCGCCGACCAGCCGCACAACACGACGCGCTTCCTCCTGCTCTCCCTCGAGCCCGAGGCCGTCGACCCGCGCATTCCGGCCAAGACGTCGTTCCTGCTCACGACCGACCACCGCCGCGGCGCGCTCGCCACCTGCCTCCAGGGCTTCGCCCAGGAGGACCTGAACCTCTGCAAGCTCGAAAGCCGCCCGCTGCCGGACAGCGCCTGGGAGTACCTCTTCTACCTCGACGTCGAGGGCAACCTGCAGGACCCGGCCGTCGCCCGCGCCCTCGCCCTCCTCGAAGCCCACACCAACCGCCTGCGCGTCCTGGGCTGCTACCCCGACCGTCGCGAACGGGAGGGGTGAGCGGGGCCGCGGAGGCGCGCAAGGCGCCGTCGCAAAGTCCTTGTATGTAGTGGCTTAGGGGAGGAAGCGGGTGGGGGCGTCTCCCGCAGGCTCTCCGTAGACAGCCGTCACCCTGGGCCTCCAGTGTCGCCCTTCAGCGATCCCCGGCTCGTGGTCGATGAGCGGGGCATGCGCCTTCCCCGCTGGACCGTCTACCCCGCCCTCGCCGTCCTCGTTCTGCTCGTCGTGACCGCCGTGCCGCACACGGGGGACGAGAGCGAGCATCAGGGCGCCGCCGCCCGCGCGCGGGACCTCCACCGTCAGCTCGAGGCGAACCGCCGACCGATGAGCGGAGTCGAGGCGCCGGTCGAAGGCGACACGTCGTCGCCGCCGGCCGACTCGAACGGCAGCGAGCCGCGCTGAGCGCGCTCTCCTCGCCGTGAGAATTCCCCGCTGGGCGACGTACCCCGCGATCGCGGTGGTGCTCTTCCTCTCGCTGATCGCGATCCCGAAGCGCCACTCCGGCCGCGGCGCGGCGCAGGAGCGTCAGCAGCAGTCGATCACGGCGGACGTCGAGCGCGCGCGCGGCGAGCGAGCAGCAGCGAGCGCTGACGTCACGACCGCCGAGCGCAGCGAGCTCACGCCCTCGATGGGCGGCGCGACCGCGCGACCGCAGGCCGGCCGCTCACGGTCCCTGCTCGAGTTCCTGCCCGACGGCTACGCGATCGACGGCAGCGTCGACTACCGCGCCGAGCTGCAGCACGCCATCGAGGCCTCGGTGGGGGCGACCCTCGAGCTGCCCGACTTCCCGGTCCGGATCGGGCGCGCGCCCGGCCAGGTCTACGGCGTGCGTCTGCTCTCCGGCACGCACCTGGTCGGTCAGCCGACCTCGCTCCTGTTCACCGAGGAGTTCGGGCTGCAGCTCCTGCGTGGCGAGGGCGTCGAGAACCTGACCGTCGAGCGCGTCGCCCTGCGCGGCCCCGGCGGCGACGGCCGCGGTCTCGGCCACGGACTGCTGCAGATCACCGGAGGCCACGACGTCTCGCTCCGTCACCTCGACGTCTGGAGCGCGGACTGCGACGGCATCGCACTCTCCCAGGTCGAGCGCTGCCGCGTCGAGTCCTGCATCGTCATCGGCGCTTCGAAGGCCGCGATCTACCTGTCCGCCTGCGACGGCGCGATCGTGCAGGGAAACCACGTGCGCGAGTTCGGCGGCCACGTCGTGCCGAGCGGCAAGCGCGTCGGCATCGGCCTGCAGCTCTCGAGCTGCAACGACGTCGTCTGCAGCGACAACCTCGTGGCCGACGGCCTCGGCGTCGGGATCCTCTGCAACGCGAACCAGGGCGGAGCGGCTCCCAAGGGCCACCTCATCGCGAACAACCGCGTACGCGGCGTGACGAACGCTGATTACCCGGCCGTCTCGGGCGGCTTGCGGCTGGCGAACGGCAGCGGCGACACGCGCACCGACACCCTCGTCACGGGCAACAGCATCGCTGACTGCGGCCGGAACGGGATCCACGTCGAGCACCACGACGGCTCGCTGATCTCCCGGAACCTCGTCACGCGCAGCGAGCGCGAGGGGATCCTCGTCGGCACGATCGACGGGCTGCAGCTCACGGGCAACCTCGTCACCGCGAGCGGAGCGGCGGCGATCCACCTCTCGGACGCTGCGCAGCACGTCGTCACCGAGTCGGACTGAGGGTCGAACGAGTCCGCCTGCGTGAGCCGGGACGTTCGAGCGTCGCTCACTCAGGCTTCGTGACCGAGGGCGCGCCGGGGTCGGCGGCTCCGGACGGGTCGACCTGGGACTCTCCGCGGTCGGTCAGAGCGATGAACAGCGCCAGCAGCCCGGCCAGGACGAGCGCGACCAGTCCGAGCTGGCGCGCAGGTCCGATGCGGCGCATCGCGCGCCGCTGGGCGGGGGACGGCTGCCCTGTCCCGGCTCCGATCACCAGAGGTCGGCGCTGTGCACGCGCTGGGCCGCCTGCTCCTCGCTGTCCTGCGGCCAGCACTCGAGCCCGATGATGTCGGTGTAGCCGAGCGCCTGCGCCTCGCGCAGGACACGCGGGTAGTGGATCTCGCCCGTGCCCGGCTCCTTGCGGCCGGGGTGGTCGGCGAGCTGCAGGTAGCCGATCTGGTCGAGGCCGTCCTTCATGCGTCCGCAGAGGTCACCCTCCGAGATCTGCATGTGGTAGAGGTCCCAGTTGATCTTGACCATCGGCGAGTCGACCTCGCGGCAGATGCGGACGGCGTCGGGGCTTCCGTAGAGGCAATGGCCGGCGTGGTCGACGCGGATGTTCATGGGCTCGATGATCAGCATGAGCTGCGCCTCCTCCGCGATGGGGGCGGCGAGCTTCAGGCCGGCGATGATGTTCTCGTGCATCTTGGCCTGCGTCATGCCGGGCTGGTCGTTGCCGCCGACGACGGTCGCCTTGCGCGCCTTGAGGATCGCGGCGGCCTGCGTGGCCTCCTCGATCGCGGTGACGAAGGCGCCGTGGTTGGCCGGGTCGTTCAGGCCGGGGACGAAGCCCCACGCCGTGAACTGCGCGATCTCGACCTTCAGCTCCTCGCAGAGCTTCGCGGTCGCCTCGAGGTCCTTGCCGCCGAGGCCCCACATCTCCACGGCGTCGAAGCCGAGGTCGGCGGAGGCTCGAATGCGGTCGAGCAGCGGCATGCGACGGAACCAGGTCTCGACGTTGACGGCGAAGCGGCTGTTCTTGGTCTTGCCGGGCTGGGCGACCCAGTCCGCGGGCCGCTCGGGCTCCTGGGTCGCGGACTCGGGGACCTCGCGGTCCTGGCCGAACGCGGTGGCGGAGGCGGCGAGACCGGCGAGGAAGGTGCGGCGATCGAGGGACGACATGCTGAGGATCAGAGCTGGGAGAGGTACTCGACGAGGTCGCGCATCTCGCGCGGCGTGAGGAACTGGGCGAGGCCGGCGGGCATGGCCGACAGGTCGGCGCGGCGCTCGACGATCGAGGCGGGGTCGAGCTCGAGCGTCTCGCCGTCGGACTGCAGGACGCGGACGACTTCGTCCGTCTCCTCGACGATGCGACCCGAGACGAGCTCGTCGTCGGCGAGGACCAGCAGAGCGCCCTCGTAGCCTGGTGCGATCGTGCGGTTCGGCAGGAGGATGGACTCGACGATCTGCGCGCGCGACAGGCGCTTGCCGAGCCCTTCGAGGCTCGGTCCGACGCTCACGTCCTGGCTGTCGGAGCCGAGGTGGCAACGCTGGCAGGACAGGGCGGCGTTCTCGAGGAAGATGCGCTCGCCGAGCTCGGCGTCCCCGCCGTAGTAGGTGTCCCGCCACTTGGCCGTCTCGGCGTCCTGGTCGCGGCGCCGCTCGCGCAGCTGGTCGACGGGGAGTCGCGTCGCGTTCGAGTCGCGCTTGTACAGCGCTTCGACGAGGTCCAGGTGGAGTTCGGCGGGGAGCTGCAGGGACTGGAACTTCGACCACTCGTCGAGCAGCAGCCGCTCGGCCGCGTACTCCGTCGACGCGCTCAGCGCGCCGTAGACCGCGCGTCGCTCGGGCAGCCCGCCGTTCGTGAGCACCGCTTCGAAGAGGGGGAGCGCCGCCTCGAAGTCGAGCCGCGGGAGCGCCTCGAGCGCGGCGGCGCGCAGAGCGGAGTCGCGGCTGTCGAGCGACGTGCGCAGCACGGCCTCGAAGCCGGGGGCGCCGCGCTCCTCGAGGCGCTGCAGGGCCAGCGCGCGAGTCGCACCTGCAAGTGCACTGTCGCGCGCGACGGTGGTCAGCGTGTCGTCGACGTCGGCGAACGGGTGCGCGGCCGCGAGCTCGACGTAGGCGCGCACGACGGAGTCGGGAGCGTCGAGCACGCCGCCCTGGCGCAGGCCTTCGGCGAGGGGCGGGATGGCGGAGGCGTCGCGCGGCTCGAGCGGCTCCCAGTTGGTGAGCACGTAGTCGCGGGGCGCCGGCGACTGCCAGCTGGCGAGCATGCCCAGCGCGTCGGCGCGCAGGAGCTCCGGCCGCTCCGGGTCCTGGGCGAAGGCCGCGAGCGCGCGGGCGCGCTCGTCGCCGCCGAGGCGCACGTTGGCGTTGAGCACGCGCCGCAGCAGGGCGTCGTCGTTCGATGCCGTCTCGATCAGCGCCGCCAGCGCCGGGTAGCCGGCCTCGATCGGCGCGTCGCTGATCGCGCGCGCGGCCTCGAGCACGACGAGCGGGTCCGCGTCGCCGAGGAAGTTGGTGATCGCCTCGGAGCGCTGCATGCGCAGGGCCACGACGCCTGCGAGTCGCAGGTGCACGTCGTCCGAGGCGGAGAGTCCGACGAGCTCCTCGGCGGTGGCGCAGTTGGCCAGCCCGTAGGTCGCCGCGTGGCGAAGCACGGTGTCTTCGTCGCGCGCGTCGGCCGCGAGCGCGAGCAGCGCCTCGCGGGCACGCATCTCGCCGAGCCGCGCGCAGGCGATCGCCGCGAACTTGCGCACGGTCGAGTCCTCGTCGTCTATCGCGTCGATGAGCTGCGAGGCGGCGGGGGCGTATCGGTGGTCGCCGAGCACGCGCGCCGTCTGCGCGCGGATGCGCGGGTTCGGGTCACGCAGGAAAGGGTTCAGGAACTCGAGCAGCTCAGGGCGTCCCTCGGCGGCCATCCCGAGGCCCCAGACGGCGTGCAGGGGTGCGAGCCCCGTCCCGCCTTCTTTCAGGACCTGCTGCAGCAACGACCAGCCGGCCTCCTCGCGGTCGACCAGCTCGAACTGCGCCATGCGACGCACGCGCTGGTCACGGTGCGAGAGCAGAGAGACCAGACCGTCGACCTCACGCTCCGCCAGGCCCGTCGCGAGGATCGACTGCACAGCCTGCACCTCGGGCGCCTCGCGCAGCTCGGGGTCGTAGGCGCGGTAGAGGCGCCCCTTGCCGGTCATGTTCCAGCCGGAGACCCAGTCGGTGAAGTAGATGGAGCCGTCCGGGCCGAAGTCGACGTCCGTGACGAGCGTGTTCCAGAGGAACTGCTTCGGATCGACGAGCTCGAAGCTCGCGCCCTTCGGCTCGAGCTGGAAGGCGTGCACGCCGCTGTAGCTCGCGTTGCCGCGGAAGTCGCACAGCAGGAACGTACCGTCGAGCGTGTCGCCGAAGCCCGTACCCGGGTAGTAGGCGACGCCGGAGGGGCCGGCGGCGATGTTCGCGATCGGCGGCAGCAGGTAAGCGGCTTGCCCCTCGAAGTGCGGCTCCCACAGGCGCTCCGCGTTCCACGGCCCGCGCTGCACCGGGTTGAAGATCCACTGGTACGACGAGCGCCAGCCCGTGTCGGCGCCCTCGACGATCTGCACCCAGCGGGCCTTGTCGCCGCCGTCGGAGTTGTTGTCGCCCGTGAACAGCTCACCGTACTCGTCGAAGACGAGCTCCTGCGGGTTGCGCAGGCCGGTGTGCACGACCTCGAGCCCGCTGCCGTCGAGGCGGCAGCGCAGCACGGCGCCGGTGTCGGGGTGCGCGATCACACCGTCCTCGGTCTCGACGTGGAAGCCGCGGTCGCCGCAGGAGAAGTAGAGCCAGCCGTCGGGGCCGATCTGCAGGCCGTGGAGGTCGTGACCGAGCAGCGTGACGCGTACGCCGTAGCCGCTCGAGAGCGCCTCGCGCTCGTCGGCGACGCCGTCGCCGTCCGTGTCGCGCAGCTTCCACAGGTGGGGGATGCAGGTGTAGAAGACGTCGCCCTGGTGCTCGAGCACGCCGGCGGCGATGCCGACGGAGGCGTCGTTGAAGCCGTCGGCGAAGATCGTCGAGCTGTCGACGAGGCCGTCCCCGTCCGTGTCGCTGAGCAGCCGCACGCGCTCGTGCTCGGTGCCGTACTGCTCCTCGAACTCGTCGCCCGCCCAGCGCTTGAACATCGCCACGCGGTCCTCGACCGTGTCGCAGGCCATGTCCTCCTCGAGCCGCTCGACGTGCTGGCGCATGTCGGTCACGCCCTTGTGCAGGCGGTAGGTCTCCGTGACGTAGAAGCGCCCGTCGTAGGACGGGAAGAAGCAGACGGGGTTGGCGAGGTGCGGCTCGGCCGCGACCAGCTCGACGACGTAGCCCTCGGGCACCTCGAAGCGGGTCATGGCGTCGGCGCCCTCGTCGGAGGCGTCGGCGACCTCGGGCGTGTACTCGCCGTGCTGGACGGGCAGCGCCAGGGTGAGCGCGAGGAGCAGGGGGGTGGCGTGCATGGGCGGGGGGCGGCTCTATCGAAAAGCGGTCGGCTCGGTCGTGTCGGGGGTGGCGCGGCGCGAAGGCCGCCGCGGCTCAGGCGAGGTCTTTGCGAACGCGGCGCAGGAGGTCGCGGGTCAGCAGGATGCCCTCGTCCTCGGTGTGCCCGCCGCCCTCGTACTCGATGCCGACGTGGCCGCGGTACCCCGCGTCCTTGACGATCTTCAGCATCCGCGAGTAGTCCGTGTTCGTCTCTTCGCCCTCGGCGCCGAAGGCGTGGCTCTTCGCGCTGACGGCCTTCGCGTAGGGCATCAGCTCCTTCACGCCGACGTAGCGGTCGTACCAGACGTCCTTGCCGTCGGCGTCCTTGCCCGTGCGGAAGTTGCCGAAGTCGGGGAGCGTGCCGACGCGGGGGTGATCCGCGGCGCGCATCACGCCGGCCAGCCACTCGCCGTTCGAGGACCAGCCACCGTGGTTCTCGACGATCACGTTCATGCCGTAGGGCGCGCCGAACTCGGCCAGGCGCACGAGCGAGTCCGCGGCGCGCTTCTGCATCTCGGCGGGGTCGCCGGAGCCCGCGGCGTTGACGCGGATCGAGTGACAGCCGAGGTGCGCGGCCGCGACGATCCACTTGTAGTGCTTGAGGATCGCGTCTTCACGCGCCGCTGCGTCCTCGGCGGCGAGGGAGCCCTGGCCGTCGATCATGATCAGGAGCATCTCGACGCCGGCGTCGGCCGCGCGCTGGTTCATCTCGGCCAGGTAGGCCCAGTCGCCCACGCGGTCGAAGAAGAACTGGTTGACGAACTCGACGGCCTCGATGTCGTACTTGTCGCGGACGCTCGAGATCCACTCGAGGTTCGACGCGCCGTCGCGGCCGAGCGTGCGGTGGTTCGACCACTGCGCGAGCGAGATGCGGAACCAGGGGCCGTCGGGGTCGCCCTTCGGCGCGGGGTTCTGCGCGGCGTCGATCGAGCGTTCGGCGGGCTCGTCGGAGTGGCAGGCGCCCAGCGAGAGGGCGCCGAGTCCGGCGGAGGCGAGGAGGAGGTCGCGGCGGGTCGGTTGCATCGGCGGCGGTTCGGCTTGGGTTCGAGGCGAGCCCTCAGTATCGCAAAGTTCGCCGCGCGCGGATACTGCGGCGAAGCGCTCCTCGCGCGAGGAGCGCTCCGCGCCGGGGCGCGTGCGCCTAGGGCTTCGAGGCTTGCGCCCGCACCGCGTCGTCGAACAGCGCGAGGTAGAGCCCGCTCGGCCCGCCCCCGTTCTGTACGCCGACCACGACCTCGTTCCAGCCGCTCTTCAGGTCCAGAACTCCGACGTGCTGCAGCGGGGTCGCGGCGTGCTGGCCCGTGTCGGTGTGAACCTCCGTTCCGTTCACCCACACGCGGCACCCGTCGTCGCTGCCGACCGCGTACGCGTACGCGCCGGCCTCCGGGGCTTCGATCCACGTGCGAGCAAACGCGATGGCGCTGGCGGCCTGCTCCGGGTCGAGCGCGGAGAGATCGACGTAGCCGTCCTCGCGCACGGTCGGCGTCCGCCACTGCACATCGCCGCCCTTGCCGGGCAGGCTGGCGCCCGCGGCTGCGGCGCGCTGCGTCGTCCATTCCTGTTCGAACAGCGTGCTCGCCTCGGGGCTCGGGAAGTACCCGAGCACGCTCCACTCGCGGACCGGGCCCGACGGTGCGAGGGCCGCCAGCTCGTTCACGTACGGTGTGACCCGGCCGGCGCCGAAGCGCTCGAACAGCTCGATCAGGCGGCGGGACCAGTTCTTGTCGCCGCACGCGCGCACGGCGCGCAGGGCCGTCAGGGCGAGGAACGGATCTCCGGCAGCTTCGAAGGTGGTGAGGACCTGTGGCATCAGAGCCTTGGAGCCAAGCCGCTCGGCGGCGCGCAAGGCGGCGAGCCGGATGCGTCGCTCGCGCGAGGCGAAGCCGCTGCGCAAGAGGTCCTCGACGTTCGGGACTCGGCGCTCGACCGCGGCCAGCAGCACGAGCGCTGCCTCCTGAGGCCAGAGCCCGTAGATGTCGGTGCGCGTCCCGCACTCGACCAGGGCCCAGGACCACAGCGAGCGATACTGGGAGTCCCCGTCCGTGTCGACCCAGATCGGGTTGGTGATCGCGAGCGGCAGCACCGGGCGGCGCCCGCCCGTGACGATCGGTTCCATCGATTCGTCGCCCTCGACGATGACGTGCACCCAGGAGTCGTGCCCGAGAATCAGGACCTGCTTGACCTCGCGCCACGAGATGGAGCCGTCGACGCCGACCAGGGGCTCGAGCAGGACCTCGTGACGCACGTCGCCGTCGACGACGATCTTGACGCGGTCGACGAAGATCCAGCTGGGGGTGCGCACCCGCACCTGGACCATGACGCGGCCGGTCTCGGTGCCTGTGTCTCCGCTCGTCGTCGTCTCGCCGACGCTGAACTGGACGAACGGCCCGTTCGTGGTGAAGACCTGGCCACGGCGCAGGGAGTCGGCGATCTCCACCGGGTCGATCGACCCCGAGCCGCGCGCCTCGGACAGGACGTAGTTGCGCGGGTAGCCGGCGAAGTTGTGGTGCACCGTGTGGCTGTCGGAGTTGCCGACGATGAACGGCCGCTGCCCGCGGTTCAGCAGGTTGTACCAGTCCTGCAGGACCGAGTGCTGGCTCGACCCGGTCTCCAGCTGCGTCGTATCGGCGTCGTGATAGCCCCAACCCTCGTTCTCGTTGAGCAGCTCGATGGTGTCGAACTCGCTCGACCAGTTCGGGCTCGCGCTCTCGCCGGTGATCGGGTCGAGCCCGGTTTGCGTGAAGTAGTCGATGCCACCCCAGCGCGGGTGGTTGAGCTGGATGACCGGCGTCACGCCGTACGGGTTCGTCTCGGCCCGCAGCAGCTTGAAGAGCTCGTTGGCGTCCGTCGCCGAGGCACCCACGGGGGGACGCTCGGCGTCGAGGGGGAACACGTTGAAGTGGCCGATGGGCGTCGAGACCTCGTTGCCGACCACGCCGGTGATGTGGTCCCAGCCCTGGAGCTCGTCGATGGTCGGGCCGTAGTCCGTGTTGTGGTTGTGGTCCGTGGCGACGGCGAACTCGACGCCTTCGCCGATCAGGCTGATGATGCGCTCCTGCATGTTGGAGTCGCCGTGGCCCGAGTGGGTGAGCGTGTGCAGGTGGAAGTCGCCGCTGATGAAGCCCCGGGTCCCGACCTCCTGGATCAGCTCGGCCGACCAGGTCGAGGTCTCGCCCGCCTCGACCTCGAGGGTCGTCTTGGCGGCGCTCCACTCGATGCCGCGCGTCGCGTAGACCTCGTAGGTTCCGGCCGGGACCGTGATGCGGTCCGCGCCGCTCAGGCAGTAGACGACGTTCTTGCGCACGGCCAGGTTCGTCGGGCGCGCCTCGACGCCGGGGAAGAGGTCGGGGTTCGACTCGCCGGCGCGCGTGAAGGTCAGGCGGCCAGGGATGCGGTTCCCGTTGCGGTCGTGGATCTCGAACTCGAGGATCCCGTGCGGGAGGTCGCTGTTCGCCGTTTGCGCCGGGACCTCCGGATCCAGGCGGGGATCGGTGGCGTCCTGGTTCGCCGCGCTCGTCGCCTCCAGGGCGTGCTCGTGCGCGCCTCCGGCGGCGGTGTCGGAGTCGTGGGGGACGGCGAGGGCGAGCAGCAGCAGGGCGGGGATCATGGCGCGGGGCGTTGGGGACCGAAGCGGGCCGAATAGGATACGTTGTCGCGCCAAACCGGCTGCCCCCTCCGCGTCCCTAGCCCCCGAACTTCGCGTGAAGCATCGCCTCGGAGTCTGCTCCTGGTCCCTCCAGGCCGAACGTCTGCCCGACCTCTGTGCCCTCGTGCGTGAGGTCGGTGTCCCCGACGTCCAGCTCGGGCTCGACCCCGTCGTGAAGGGCGCCTGGCCCCTCGCTGACGTCTGCCTGGCCTTCGGCGACGCCGGCCTCGCGGTGCGCTCGGGAATGATGGGCACGGTCGGCGAGGACTACACGACGCTCGACACGATCCGCGAGACGGGCGGCGTGCGCCCGACGAAGCACTGGAAGGCGAACCTCGACCACGCCAAGGGCTGCGCGGATGCCGCGGCGGAGCTCGGGCTCGACCTCGTCAGCTTCCACGCCGGCTTCCTCCCGCACGACGCGGCCGACCCCGAGCGCGCGGTTCTGATCGAGCGCCTGCAGCAGATCGCGGACGCCTTCGCGGCCCGCGGCGTGCGCGTGGCCTTCGAGACGGGGCAGGAGACGGCGGAGACGCTGCTCGGCGTCCTGGCGGAGATCGAGCGCGACAACGTCGGCGTCAACTTCGACCCGGCCAACATGCTGCTCTACGCGATGGGCGACCCGGTCGCCGCGCTGCGCACGCTCAGCGCCCACGTTTTCCAGGTGCACGTCAAGGACGCGACCCGCACCAAGACGCCGGGCACGTGGGGTGAAGAGGTCACCGTCGGCACGGGCGAGGTCGACTGGAAGGCCTTCTTCGTGGTGCTGGACGAGGCGCAGCTCGGCTGCGACCTGATGATCGAACGCGAGGCCGGCGACCAGCGCGTCGCCGACATGCGGGCGGCGCGCGCGCTGCTCGAGGGCCTGGGCGTCGTGGAGGTGGCCTCGTGAGCGAAGCCACGAACGGAGTCGGCGTCGGCATCCTCGGCCTGGGCTTCATGGGCCGCACGCACATCGGCGCCTACGCCGAGGCGGCCAAGCGCGGCCACGCGAACCGCCTCGTCGCCGTCTGCGACGCGAGCCCGGAGCGGCGCGCGGGCAAGGCGGGCGGGGCCGGCAACCTCGAGGCGGGGGAGACGGAGGAGCTGATGTTCGATCCGTCGACGCTCGCGGCCTACGACGACCCGGCCGCGCTCTTCGCGGACCCGAACGTCGAGCTGGTCTCGATCTGCACGCCGACGGACACGCACGTGGACCTCGCGCTCGCCGCGCTCGCGGCGGGCAAGCACGTCCTCGTCGAGAAGCCGGTCGCGCTGACCTCGGCCGAGGTCGGGCGCCTCGCCGCGGCCGCGGCGGAGTCGGACCGCCTCTGCATGCCGGCGCACTGCATGCGCTTCTGGCCGGGCTGGGACTGGCTGAAGAAGGCGATCGACGCGGGCACCTACGGCGCCGTGCGCTCGGCGGTCTTCCGCCGCCTGGCCTCTCCGCCGTCCTGGTCGCCGGACTTCTACAAGAACACGGCGCGCACGGGCGGCGCGCTCGTCGACCTGCACATCCACGACGCCGACTTCGTCCTGTGGTGCTTCGGCGAGCCGGACGCCGTCCACTCGACGGGCACGGTCGACCACGTGACGAGCCTCTACCGCTACGCGAACGGCCCTGCGCACGTCGTCGCCGAGGGCGGCTGGGACCACACGCCGGGCTTCGACTTCCAGATGCGCTACGTCGTCGTCTTCGACGAGGCCACGGTCGAGTTCGACCTCACGCGCACCTCTCCGCTCGTGCTCTCGCGCGGCGGCGAGTCGGCCCCGGTCGAGATCCCCGAGGGCGACGGCTACGCGGGCGAGGTCGCCCACCTGCTCGAC
>Ga0316204_10004895_pt1 | contig 23240 bp, 26 predicted proteins | sample 6monrhotite_MG_2_FD_205661 | JGI IMG/M metagenome (GOLD analysis project Ga0316204, IMG submission 205661) | Microbial mat bacterial communities from mineral coupon in-situ incubated in ocean water Damariscotta River, Maine, United States -... | ecosystem: Environmental > Aquatic > Marine >... | reverse complement strand
CAGGGCGGTTTATTAACAGAAGCCATCAATAAACATCCGCATGCTGTGGTACTTTTAGATGAAGTTGAAAAGGCCCATCCTGATGTCTTTAACCTGTTATTACAGGTAATGGACCACGGAACCTTAACGGATAATAATGGCCGTTCAGCTGATTTCCGTAATGTCATTTTGGTAATGACCACGAATGCGGGTGCAGATCAAATGCAGCGCGCGTCCATTGGTTTCTCACATCAGGATCATTCCTCAGATGCCATGGAAGTCATAAAGAAATCCTTTTCGCCAGAATTTCGCAATCGTCTGGATGCGATTGTTCAATTCAAGCCACTATCGCCTGAGAGCATTACCCAGGTGGTTGATAAATTTCTGTTTGAATTTGAAGGTCAACTGGAAGAAAAGGGCGTTACTTTATCTGTCGACGACGAAGCACGTACCTGGCTGGCGATGCATGGCTATGACCCTAAAATGGGCGCACGTCCCATGGCGAGGGTTATTAAAGAAAGTCTTAAGAAGCCTCTGGCCGAAGAATTGCTGTTTGGCAAGCTCACGAGTGGCGGACACGTCAATATCACCCTTAAGGGCGATGAGCTGAAAATTGCGGTAGAGAGTAAAGAGGAAGTCGCAGCGACGTAACGGTGGCGCTGTTCTGTACGTCTTAGCGGTTACGAAAGACGATACGTCCCTTGTTCAGGTCATAAGGCGTCAGCTGTACGGTAACTTTATCGCCAGTGAGAATGCGGATGTAGTTTTTGCGCATTTTACCAGAGATATGAGCCGTAACGATGTGGCCATTTTCCAGTTCTACGCGAAACATGGTGTTCGGCAGGGTATCCACTACCGTACCTTCCATTTCAATATGTTCTTCTTTTGCCATACCCTGCGTTTATTACCCTGCGAAAAATAAGCGCGAATGATGCCTGAAACAGGCTCAGATTTAAAGCTCTAATGGGATTATTTGCTTAAACAGCGATGGCGCGTTGCCATTCTACCGCCGACCAGACAACTTCAGGGTGTAGGCAGTCGCTCGATATCACTAGCTCCATGCCAAGAAACAAGGTCAAATCGGCCAACTGCGGGATGTCTGCAAGCTCTGCCTTTAATTGTTCAAAATGTTGGTTGCTTAAATAAAGAAGGTTAGGCGCGTAGCCGTGTTGTCGCTCAAAATTACAGGAAACTTTATAAAGATAGCTAAGCATCGTTCTCTCCTTAAGTCATAGAAAAGATCGAACAGGGTTACTAATAATATCGGCCTTGGGTGTGGCAGCTTTAAACTTTTTGACCGCTATTCTTGCCAGTGAGTTCCCGTAAATATTTGATGGGGATTAAAACGGGCCTTGTAGGCCATTTTGTCGCAGGCCTCGACCCAATAGCCCAGATAAACATAGGGCAGGTCATTTTCGCGGGCCTGTTGAATCTGCTGCAAAACGGCATAAGTACCAAGACCCTGCTGGATAAAATCAGGATCATAAAATGTATAAACCGCTGACAATGCATTATCCAGATGGTCTGTAATAGCGACGGCAAGCGTTTTATCTTTATCCGTAAAACAATACATCCATGTATCAGACCAATCAGAGGCAAACAGATTGTGATAGGCGTCAGGATCATCATTATCCATGCCGCCGCCAGGATGTCGCCAACGCAGGTATTTTCGATATAGACGATAATGATCTTCGACAAAACTGGCGCGTTGTATTTGCATGTTGAGATGAGTGTTGGTTTTGAGAATACGACGTTGACTACGATTCGCTTTAAATGTTTCGATGGGTACGCGCATGGGTAAACAGGCACGACAATCAGGACAGTGGGGACGATAAACATGTTGACCACTCCGGCGAAAACCCATTTCTGATAAATGACTGTAGAGTGAGTTGCTTATTTTATATTGTGGATCAACAAACAGACTGACTGATTCTTTGCCGTCAAGGTAATTGCACTCATGCGCAGCGGTTAGATAAAACCGTAGTGATTTGAGTTCGGCTTCGATGGCATCATTATGTTGCATGTAATTTAATTTTCATCGTCCAGATTAATCTTGCCGTGTCTGACAAGTTGTTTTAATAAACTTTTATCAACAGACCATTTTTCCTGTGAGGCTAATAAATCTGTATGTCGATCTAATTGTTGCACAAAATCACGACGAGGGATGCTGACTGCTCCCATGTTAATTAAATGCCCAGTATCAACCTGACAATCAATCATTGAAAAATCCCATTTTGCTAGATGAGCACAGAGAGAGACTAAAGCTATTTTTGACGCATCAGCAACCCGACTGAACATGGACTCCCCAAAAAAGACTTTGCCCAATACAATGCCATACAAACCACCAACCAGTTTGTCGTTTTGCCAGCACTCAATGGAGTGTGCATAACCGGCTTCATGTAAACGTAAATAAGCCTGTTGCATTTCATCGGTAATCCAGGTGCCTTCTTCGTCTCCACGTGGCGCAGCACAGGCCTGAATGACATCCATAAACGCAGAGTCAAAACGAATACTGAATAAATTTTTGCGTAATGATTTGGCAAGACTACGATTTATTTTTACTTCTGATGGATAAAGTACCAGACGTGGGTCGGGCGACCACCATAAGATTGGCTGATCTTCCGAGTACCAGGGAAAAATACCATGGCGATAGGCATTTAATAAACGATCAACAGAAAGATCACCACCAACCGCTAACAATCCATCCGGTTCCTGTAATGCCAACTCTACCGATGGAAAATTATTCTCGTCGAGATTTAGCCAGTAAGGAGCCGTCATGATGTTTTGTACGGACTGTGTTGTTCCAGTTCGGCAATATAATGTTCCATGCCTTTCTGCTCATGGTTACAAAAATTACCAATCACCGTTTTAAATTCAGGATGAGCTATCCAGTGTGCTGACCAGGTGCGTATTGGTAGAAAGCCACGACTAATTTTATGTTCACCCTGAGCGCCCGGTTCAAAGCGTTGCAGTTGATGTTGAATGCAGTAATCCAGCCCCTGATAATAACAGGCTTCAAAGTGCAGGCTATGATAGTCCGCCGAACAACCCCAGTGACGACCGTATAAAGTATCGTTGCTACGCATATTAAAGGCACCGGCAACATATTGATGATTATGCTTAGCTAGTACGACAACCATGTTTCTCGGCATACGTTCAGCCAATGCCATAAAGAAAGATAACGATAATGTTGGCATACCACTTTTACGTTCAAAGGTGCTTTCATAGAAACGATGAAAGACCTGCCACTGTTCTTCTGACATTTCATCACCATGCAGAACCTCAAGTTTGATGTCTTGCTCTTGCGTACGCCGTCGTTCGCGTTTAATCTTTTTGCGCTTCTGTGATGACATGGTTTGCAAGAACTCATCAAAGTTATTGTAGTTGTGGTTTTGCCAGTGGAACTGACATCCAAGCCGCATGGACAGGCCGGACTCTTTTAGAATCTGAGTATCGGTTTTATTGGTAAACAACCAGTGCATAGAAGACAGATTGTTTTTTTCTGCCAAGGATATTGCTATCTCAATAAGTCGCTGGCGAGTCGATAACTGATCGGCTTCTTCTGCAACTAATAAGCGCGGCCCGGTCACTGGCGTATAGGGTATTCCTGTTACCAGTTTAGGATAATAGTGCAGGCCACTGCGGTGATAGGCATCGGCCCAGTTCCAGTCAAAGACCAGCTCACCATAAGAATTGTCTTTAAGATACATCGGTGCCGCACCAATCAGGACATCAGCATCATCATAGATGGCGATATGCTGAGGTATCCAGCCATACTTCTGGCCAACACATTCATGTTCTTCAAGCGTAGCGAGAAATGTGTGCTGAATAAATGGGTCGTCACCTTCAACAAGATGATTCCATTGTTCGGCGCTAACATCGTTAATGTTGTTAAGAATGGTGCTTCGCATACTCACACCAGAGTTTGGGGCAGGCAAAAGAAAAAACAAGGAGCATGCAAGACATGCCCCTTATCTATTTATATTATTTCTTATCCTGATTTTCGAGAAAGCGTTCTGCATCTAACGCCGCCATACAACCCGCGCCGGCTGAAGTGATCGCCTGACGGTAATTGTGATCGGCAACATCGCCTGCGGCAAACACGCCTGGGATGCTGGTTTGTGTTGCATTACCCTGTGTACCACTTTGTACTGACAGGTAACCATGCTCCATATCCAGCTGGTCGGCAAAAATTTCGGTATTGGGTCTGTGGCCAATCGCGATAAATACTCCCATTAGTTCGATATCCTTAGCATCACCATCATTGGTCTTAATGCGCATGCCGGTAACACCCGTTTGATCACCAAGCACTTCATCAAGGTTTGAGTTCCATTCGATGGTGACGTTACCGCTTTTCGATTTCTCAAGCAGCTGCTCGGACAAAATCTTTTCTGAACGAAAGCTATCGCGACGATGTACTACCGTAACGTGCGAGGCAATATTGGATAAATACAATGCTTCTTCAACAGCAGTGTTACCACCGCCAATGACGGCCACGGGCTTATCACGATAAAAGAATCCATCACAGGTGGCGCAACCTGAAACACCGCGACCTTTAAATGCTTCTTCAGAAGGTAAACCCAGATACATCGCCGATGCACCAGTGGCAATGATTAAAGCATCACAGGTGTAAGTGGCACTGTCACCCGTTAACGTGAATGGGCGTTTGGATAAATCCGTCTTGTTAATATGATCAAAAATAATTTCTGTATTAAAACGCTCGGCGTGTTTTTGCATGCGTTCCATTAGTGCCGGGCCTTGCAGGCCTTCAACATCACCTGGCCAGTTATCCACTTCTGTTGTGGTCGTTAACTGTCCACCTTGTTGCATGCCGGTGATAATGACAGGGTTGAGATTTGCGCGAGCGGCGTAGACGGCGGCGGTATAACCGGCAGGTCCAGAACCCAAAATCAGAACTCGACAATGTTTGGTATCACTCATTTTAATTAACTCCGGAAATTATCTTCGACTAAACTTGTCTATAGTACTTACTCAACGGCGGTTCGATGGACAGAACAGTGGTAAGTTCCATCTCTGTAATCAATTAATTGCATGTTACGTAATGCCACTGGCAGGGTAAAGCAAAGATGAAAATAGGTGTACCAACAGAAGTTAAAACACTGGAAGGCCGAGTCGCCTTAATCCCTGAAGCCGCGGGTCAGTTGACAGATGCTGGACACAGCATTTTTCTGCAATCGGGGGCAGGCCTGCAAAGTGGTTACATCGATTCAGACTATGAATCTGCTGGTGTTCAAATAGTGTCCACCGCGGAAGCGGTTTTCGAAAATTCCGAGATGATTGTTAAAGTAAAAGAACCTCAGCCAGAGGAGCTTGGGCTGTTTCGTGCCGATCACCTGCTGTTTTCCTATTTGCATCTGGCCGCCGCACCTGAACTGATGCAGTCACTGCTTAAAATCGGCTTAACGGCAGTCGCCTTTGAAACCATTGAGCACAACCGACAGCTGCCGTTGCTTGCTCCCATGAGCGACATTGCCGGACGGTTATCGGTACAAATAGGCAGTAATCTCTTACAGCAGCCACATGGCGGCAGAGGCGTGTTGCTCGGTGGTGTGCCTGGCACCCCGCGTGGTCACGTCGTAATACTGGGGGCGGGGACAGCGGGTGGCAATGCAGCACTGATGGCCAGCGCTATGGGGGCCAGAGTCACCATATTTGATCGAAATCGGGACAAACTTCAACAGATGAGGAGTCTGGGGGCCAATGTCACCGGTATGCACAGCTTCCCAGAGGCGGTTAAGACCGCCGTATTACAGGCAGACTTGCTCGTTGGAGCGGTTCTGGTGGCGGGTAAAAAAGCGCCTCATCTGGTGTCTGCTGAATGGGTTAGGCAAATGAAGCCTGGCAGCGTCATTGTCGACATTGCCGTAGATCAAGGAGGCTGCATTGAAACCACCAAACCCACCACCTATGCAAAACCCACTTTTCTGTGGGAGCAGGTCGTGCATTTCGGTGTTACCAATATGCCAGGCGCGGTCCCCAGAACCGCATCACAGGCATTGTCGGCGGCACTCGTCCCGTATATCCTGCGACTCACAGCGACGGATTGGGATCAGCAGGAAGACTTAAAAACAGGGATTAATGTCCGTGCTAGCAAGATCGTTCATCCTGCATTGCAATCGATATGAAAAATATATAAAATTCCTTAATAATTATTAAGTTATATTAAACTATTAAACTAATTACTTACTTAAATTTTGGCCCACGCAAAACAAAAAAAAGCCCCAGGCAAACCACCGCTCGCAGACCATCTGGTTCGAGGTATTAAGGAAGGCACACTCCTGATCTTCGGCTTTGTGGCTTTGTACCTGTTTCTGGCATTAGTGAGCTACCATGCCGGCGATCCAGGCTGGACAAATAGCGGTCGCGTTGATGGCCAGGTCTCTAACCTTGGCGGGCCCTTTGGTGCCTGGTTTGCGGATATTTTTTACACCCTGTTTGGTTATCCTGCCTACCTGTTTCCTGCCGTGGTGGCTTATAGCGGTCTGTTACTTTATCGCGGCCAGCAAGCGCTTAAACCTTTTGATATCCGAGGTTTATTGCTGCGTAGCCTGGGATTTGTTCTCACCGTAGGCGCTGGTTGTGCCCTGGCCAGCATGCATGACAACGCTCTGGCAAGTTCACTGCCCGTCGGTGCCGGGGGCATTCTTGGCGATGTTATTGGCAATGGCATGGAAAGCGTGTTTAGTTTCCTCGGCGCAACGCTTTTATTGCTGGCATTGTTTTTTGCCGGTGTCACCTTGTTCACGCATCTCTCCTGGCTCGCACTTATGGATAGAATTGGCGAGTTTACTCTCAATATAATTTCTCGCATTCGTCAGGCATCGGTTGATTTGAACGAATGGCTCATTGCCAAGCGTCAACGTCGTGAAAGGGAAACCACTTTTCAAGTCAAAACAGAACAACATAAAACAAAAGCAGAAAAACGCGTTGCACCGATTATTGCTCCACCGGTAACAAATAAACCTGTTGTTAGCCAACGGGCGCAACGTGAACGCCAGGTACCTTTGTTCACCACCGATGGTAATACTGTGTTACCACCACTGGCACTACTGGATGAGCCTGAAGTAAATGTTCATCAAATGTCGAAAGAGGCACTGGAGCATATTTCAAGACTCGTCGAACTTAAGCTGGCTGATTTTGGTGTAGAAGTGCAAGTGGTCGAAGTTCAACCCGGTCCAGTCATTACGCGTTATGAACTGCAACCGGCAGCGGGAGTTAAAGTTTCCCAGATCACTAATCTGGCCAAGGATCTGGCCCGTTCAATTTCGGCGATTAGTGTTCGAGTTGTAGAAGTGATCCCCGGTAAGACCACCGTTGGTATTGAAATTCCGAATGAAGAACGTGAAGTTGTTCGTTTAGTTGATAATTTAAAGTCAAAACAATACGAAGGTGCAAAATCGCCACTGACGTTGGCGCTGGGTAAAGACATTAGTGGTGAACCCATGGTGGCCGATCTTGCGCGCATGCCTCATCTGTTAGTCGCAGGGACAACCGGTGCCGGTAAATCAGTGGCGTTGAATGCCATGATTTTAAGTTTACTTTATAACGCGCAGCCTAAAGATGTGCGTTTGATATTGATCGATCCTAAAATGCTGGAGCTATCGATTTATGATGACATTCCACATTTGTTAGCGCCTGTTGTCACGGATATGAAAGAGGCGGCCAATGCCTTACGTTGGTGTGTCGCGGAAATGGATCGACGTTATCGTTTAATGTCGGCGATGAAAGTTAGAAATATTGCCGGTTTTAATAAAAAAGTGGAAGATGCCATGGCAGCAGGCAAACCATTACTTGACCCGTTGCACCCGGCCAATAGTGAATTACCCGCACAGGAACTTAACCCATTACCTTTTATTGTCGTTGTGGTTGATGAGCTTGCCGATATGATGATGGTTGTGGGTAAAAAAGTCGAAGAACTCATTGCACGTCTTGCACAAAAGGCCCGTGCGTCAGGCATACATTTAATTCTGGCAACACAACGTCCTTCCGTCGATGTCCTGACCGGTTTGATAAAGTCCAATATTCCAACACGCATTGCCTTTCAAGTTTCTTCACGCGTGGACTCAAGAACCATTCTTGATCAAATGGGCGCCGAACAACTCCTGGGGCATGGTGATATGTTGTACTTACCACCTGGAACCGCTGTACCCATTCGTGTGCATGGTGCCTTTGTCGATGATCAGGAAGTCCACAATGTCGTCGAGTATCTGAAAGCCAAGGGTAAACCACAATACGAAGATGCTGTACTCGATGGCCCAACTGAACCCGACCCAGGTAACCCGGCCTCGATGATTGAAGAGACCGAAAGCGATCCTCTTTATGATCAGGCGGTGCGTATTGTCACTGAAACGCGCAAGGCATCCATCTCTGGTGTGCAACGTCGTTTAAAAATCGGCTACAACCGTGCGGCACGTATGGTCGAGGCCATGGAAGCCTCTGGGCTTGTTGGCCCCTTAGAATCAAATGGCAGTCGCGAAGTTATCGCGCCACCACCACCAAAAGATTAAACATTATATGCTTCGATTCACTTTCATTGTTATTGCCTTGTCATTTAGCTTGTCCGTGTCTGCGAAAAGTTTGCAGGAGCACTTCACTAATTTAAAAACCTGGCAAGCTGACTTTGTTCAAACCCTTAAGAACAGAGATACCGAAAGCGTCGTTAAAAGTGAAGGTAAACTCTGGGTAAAGACACCTAATCGTTTTCGCCTTGAATACATTAAGCCATATAAACAAATCTATGTCGCCGACAGTGAAAAACTCTGGTTGTATGACGAGGACCTTGAGCAGGTCACCGTAAAGCCGCAAGGTAATTCACTGGATCAAACGCCGGCAATGATACTGAGTCAGCCACAACGTTTATCACAGGTTTATAACATCGATACAAAACACGATGGAGTGACATCATACTACTCGCTAAAACCAAAAGGCACTGAAACTGGTTTTGATCATATTGTGATTGTCTTTGAAAAGGATCGTCTCGTCGAAATGCAAATGTTCGATCACTTTGCACAACTAACAACCCTGAAATTTTCCAATATACAAATAAATCCCGACATTCCCAAAAAACGTTTCCAGTTCACGCCACCCGCAGATGTCGATGTGATTGGCGATTATTAACAACTGAGTTGCATGCCTAGCACAAACGACCTCTTTGCCAGCAAAGCTGATAATCAATTCAGCCCACTGGCAGATCGTATGCGCCCCCAGTCGCTGGACGACTATATTGGTCAGGAACATCTCTTGGCCAAAGAAAAACCTTTGTATCAGGCCATCAGTCAGGGTCGTCTACACTCGATGATTTTCTGGGGACCACCGGGAACAGGCAAGACGACACTGGCACGTTTAATTGCACATACCGCTGATGCCACTTTTTTAAGTCTCTCCGCTGTTTTGTCCGGCGTAAAAGATATTCGCGCCGCCATCGATGAAGCAAAACAGTTACGACAAATGCATAATCGCCAATGCATTTTATTTGTTGATGAAGTACATCGTTTTAATAAATCGCAACAAGATGCCTTCTTGCCCTATGTTGAAGATGGCACTATTACCTTTATCGGTGCGACAACTGAAAACCCATCGTTTGAATTAAATAATGCATTACTGTCGCGGGCTCGGGTCTATGTCTTAAAGTCACTGCAAGTTGATGACTTACGTACCGTGATTGACAGAGCCTTAATTAATAAGGAGCAGGGCTTAGGTCAGCTTAACCTGCAAATGGACGATGAGCTTCGCGATCAACTTGCCAATGTGGCCGATGGTGATGCCAGACGCGTACTCAACTTGCTGGAAATCGCCGCTGAATTGGCCGAGACAAAAGACGGGCAAACCATCATCAGTGAAGCCGTTTTACAGGATGTGCTCACCACTGGTCCACGTCGTTTCGATAAACAGGGCGAGGCCTTTTACGATCAAATTTCCGCGCTGCATAAATCCGTACGCGGCTCATCACCGGATGGTGCGCTGTACTGGTTTACACGCATGCTCGATGGCGGCTGTGATCCTTTATATATCGCACGACGCGTTGTGCGCATGGCCAGTGAAGATATTGGTAACGCAGATCCACGTGCCTTAACCTTGTCTTTAAACGCATGGGATGTACAGGAACGCCTGGGTAGCCCGGAAGGGGAGTTGGCCATTGCACAGGCGATCACCTATCTTGCTTGTGCCCCCAAGAGCAATGCCGTGTACACCGCCTTTAATCAAATCACGACTGATGTGAAAAATAATCCCTCTTCTGAGGTGCCACTCCATCTGCGAAATGCGCCAACAAAACTTATGAAAGAGATGGATTACGGCAAGGCCTATCGGTATGCACATGATGAACCTGAGGCCTATGCCGCGGGTGAAAACTACTTTCCCAGTGATTTTCCTGCCAGACAATATTACCGGCCGGTCGAGCGCGGTCTGGAAATCAAAATTGCAGAGAAACTTGCGCACTTGAGAGCTCTGGATAAAAAGGCAAAAGAACAGAGATGATTTTCCTGCCACCACAACATCCAGTACAATCCCGGTTATGAATCTTAAGATGTTAATTTTTATCGCCTGTGGTGGCGCACTTGGTGCCGTCATGCGATATGCCGTTGCCAACGGTGTGCATCAGGTACTGGGGCGAGGCTTTCCCTATGGCACACTAACGGTCAATGTTTTTGGCTCGTTGATGATCGGTTTTTTGTATATAGTGATGCTGGAACGTATGGTACTGGAACCGCACTGGCGAGCACTGATCATCACCGGGTTTTTGGGTGCGTTAACCACTTTTTCCACATTCTCACTGGAAACGTTCCAACTCATCGAGGATGGTGCCATGATGAAAGCCACAGCGAACGTCGCCAGTAACGTTGTCCTATGTCTGGCCACTTGCTGGTTGGGAATAATTTTAGGAAGACAGCTATGAAATCATCAGAAGTCACCGTCGTTAGAATTTATTTGACTGAAGGTGAAACTCAACTAAACAGTCTGGTCAAACGACTACGTGACTGGGAAAAGTTACGCGGTGTAACGGTGTTTCGCGGTATTGCCGGCTTTGGTCATTCCGGTGCCATACATGGCATGCAGCTCGCTGATTTGTCATTAAACATGCCCATTGTCATCGAGTTTTTTGATTCAACGGAAAAGATAAACGAAATCCTGGAGCATCTTGAAAGTACTGTGCCGCCAGGACATTTGGTAAAATGGAAAGCTGAAGTCAACGAATAAAACTAAATCAAAGGTTAACCATGTTAGATCCACAATGTATTCGCAACGATTTGCAAAACACGGCAGATAAACTCGCCAGGCGCGGTTTCACTCTTGATACGGCAGCACTTAATGCGCTTGAACTAAAGCGTAAGGAATTACAAATCGCCACACAGGAATTACAGGCTGAGCGCAATAACAAATCGAAAAATATCGGCAAAGCCAAAGCGAAGGGCGAAGACATACAAGCTTTGCTGGGTGAAGTTGCACATCTTGGTGATAAGCTAAAGACAGCCGAATCAGGCCTATCAGAAGTTCAGGATGAACTTCAGCAGATATTAATGTCGATACCGAATATTCCACATAAAAGCGTACCGACAGGTAAAGATGAAAATGACAATGTTGAAGTGCGCCAATGGGGCGAACCAAAGTCGTTTGATTTTGAGGTAAAGGATCATGTGGGTGTCGGTGCTGCCCTTGGTCAAATGGATTTTGAAACAGCAGCCAAGATTGCCGGTTCACGCTTTGTGACGATGAGTGGTGCTATCGCACGCTTACATCGCGCCTTAATTCAATTTATGCTGGACACACATACTCAGGAACACGGCTATACTGAAACTTATGTACCCTATATCGTCAATGCCGAAAGTCTCCGCGGTACTGGACAGCTCCCCAAGTTTGAAGAAGATCTTTACAAACTCAATAATGATGAACATGACGTTTATCTTATTCCTACGGCAGAAGTTCCGGTAACGAATATTGTGCGTGACGTTATAGTTGACGCAGACTATATGCCGCGCAAATATGTCTGTCATACACCCTGCTTTCGCAGTGAAGCCGGTTCTTATGGTAAAGACACTCGCGGCATGATCCGTCAGCATCAGTTTGAAAAAGTTGAAATGGTACAAGTGGTTCGTCCCGAAGACTCTTATCAAACACTGGAAGACCTGACCGGACATGCAGAAGCGATTTTACAGAAACTTAATTTACCCTACAGAGTGATGACGCTGTGTACAGGGGATACCGGTTTTTCATCCGCCAAGACGTATGATCTTGAAGTCTGGTTACCGGCACAAAACACCTATCGTGAAATTTCATCTTGCAGTAATTTTGAAGATTTTCAGGCGCGTCGTTTAAAAGCACGCTGGCGCAATCCGGAAACCGGCAAACCAGCGCTGGTGCATACTGTGAATGGTTCAGGTCTTGCGGTGGGACGTACTCTGGTGGCGGTAATGGAAAATTATCAACGTGCTGATGGCGGCATCGATATTCCTGAAGCCTTACATGCTTACATGGGCGGCTTAACGACTATCTCACCATCATAATCAAAAAAATTACAAAGCCTATAACGCCTGCTACTGGCAAAATAAAACCTTTCCAGTCAGACGTTGTGCCTTTAGGTGAGTGTTTCAATGCCTGGCGCATACGAGGAAAGATAAAGATCAACATTGCGACCATTAACAGTGCTGTGCCAATTTTTTCCCAACCCATTTTAAATCTCCGCTTAAATTAAAAAAGCCCCGACGAATCGGGGCTCTCAGATATTATATTGCACGAATAACTATTATTTAGTCTCTACCACTAAAAGCACTTAAAAGATGAAGTAGTGCCGTGAATAAATTCAATAGAGATAAAAACAGGCTAGCGGTTGCCATGATGTAATTGGTTTCACCACCATTAATAATGCTTGATGTTTGATACAGAATGAAACCACTCATGATAATAACCACAACTGCGCTAATCGCCAGACTCAGTGCTGGTATATCAACAAAGATGCTTACCAGGGCTGCGCCGATAACAACGAACATGCCGACCATCAAAAAACCCGCCATAAAGCTGAAATCTTTGCGAGTGGTCAGAGCATAACCAGACAAACCCAGGAAGATAACACCAGTACCACCAAAGGCTGTCATGACAATGTTCGTATCCATAGCCAGGTAATAATTCAGCATAGGTGCCAGACCCAGACCAAGCAGGCCGGTAATGGCAAAAATGACTGGAATACCTGAAGTTGAATTTGCAGTGCGAGGAAGAACAAACCACAACATGACAATACCGACAATCGTAGAGACGAGCCCCATACCTTGAGTGAGGTTCATCGCAATGCCAATGTAGGCCATGACAGCACTAAAAATCAGGGTCATTGAGAGCAGGGAGTAGGTGTTACGCAGGACCTTATTGGTCTCCAGAATAGCGCTGGCTGGACGACTAATAGCTGATTGTTGTTGAAACATAGTAAATCCTCTTTATTACGTACAATTTGTGAATCATTGAGACCACAGCATACCTGAGAAGTTCACAATATCAAGCGGTGTAAGCCTCGAATTTATATGAATTTTTCATTTATTCCTCTGGAATTCTAGCAACGCTTGGGGTATTCTCCCCGTCCTTCGTCGGGTCGGTAGCCATTGTACAGGTAATGGGGCTTAACTGGATATTTTCAAGTAGGATGCCCGACAGGTGAAAGTAACGAGGTTCGAGTATCGAGGCGTAATGTTTACCACTCCACTCGTAACTAGAGCACGGTACTGGATTTAAACAGGAGAGGTGGCAGAGCTCGGTCGAATGCACCGGTCTTGAAAACCGGCGAAGGTTTATCCCTTCCGTGGGTTCGAATCCCACCCTCTCCGCCATAAAACAAAAAGAGGCTGCCCAGCGGGTGGCCTTTTTTGTTTCCCTGCTGCTGCAGAAAACAAAGACTTCTATCCCTTTCGTTCAAAACACAGACAATAATTTCTGCATAGTAAAAACACATACTTCCAATGGTTTAAAATCCAGACAATATAAGCTTTATATGTAGACGTGCTCGACGAAGTCACCTATATTGTTGAAAATCCTAATATTTATATTAGCTCTTATTAATATATTGTCTGTGGTGAGAATCGTTACATGATTGGTATCCTGTTAGTTGATGACCACGAGTTAGTTCGTACCGGTATAAAACGCCTACTGGAAGATCAGGAAGGCCTCATCATTCTGGGTGAAGCGGGCAGTGGCGAAGAGGCGATGGAGAAGCTTCGTAGCTTTGACACCCAGCCACAAGTCGTGATGATGGATCTGAACATGCCGGGCGTCGGCGGTCTGGAAACAACTCGAAATATCCTAAAACGCTATCCCAATATTAAAGTCATTATAGTCTCAATGGTCGACGAAGGCATATTGCCCGGTCGGGTTCTCAAGGCCGGTGCCATGGGTTATGTCACCAAAGGCAGCGGCATAAGTGAAATGACCCATGCCATAAGCGAAGTCACCTCGGGCCGTCGTTACGTGAGTCCTGACATCGCACAAAAAATGCTATCTGAAAGTCTGGATGGTGAAAAATCACCTTTCGAGGATTTATCCGAGCGTGAACTACAGGTCATGTTAATGCTGATGGATGGCATTCGTATCAACGACATTTCTGAAAAGCTCTGTCTAAGCCCCAAGACGGTCAGCACTTACCGTTATCGCATCTACGACAAGCTGGATATTCATAGCGATATGGAGCTGGTGAAAATGGCCCTGGAACATGGCATCATGGCCGACACACGTCTACTGTAATACCACTTCAATATTTCCTCGACAGAAGCTGATCTTGTAACATGGCAAGATACTCAAAAATGAATTGCCATGATTATGTATCAACCCACAAAAGAAGAATTCGACCTTAACTGCACACGCTGCCCCAGGCTGGCAAAATTTCTTAAGCAGGTTCGAAAAGATCACCCTGATTATCATGCGCGTCCCGTATCACCTTACGGCGTTAAATCACCAAAGTTGTTAATCGTCGGCCTGGCACCTGGCATGCATGGCGCAAATGCCTCCGGTAGACCTTTTACTGGTGATCATGCGGGCATTATTCTATATGAAACGTTATATAAGTTTGGTTTTAGCAATAAAGCCGAATCAGTCGCACTGGATGATGGTTTTAAACTTAAGCAATGTCGCATTACCAATGCAGTCAAATGTTTGCCGCCGGAAAACAAACCCACCGGAGATGAAGTCAATATCTGTAATGACTTTCTAAAAGTTGAAATTGCCAATCTAAAAAAAGGCACGGTAATAATGGCGTTGGGGACAGTGGCGCATAAAGCGGTTCTAAAAGCCTGCGACATCAAACAAAAAGAATTTGCCTTTGCTCATAACAGCAAGCATGAGCTTCCCAATGGTCAGTGGTTGTTTGATTCTTATCACTGTAGTCGCTACAACACCTCAACCAAACGTTTGACAACGACGATGTTTGAGGATGTGTTTAAAAGTATTCGTCAGCATATCGACAACTAACCATGACCGAGCCATTCGACCCCAAAGCCTATCTTAAAACGGTCTCCCAAAAACCTGGGGTGTATCGTATGTTCGATGCCGAGGGTACGATTATTTATGTCGGCAAGGCACGAAATTTAAAGCGTCGCCTGAGTAACTATTTTCAAAAACGTCCTCACGACACCAAAACCACCGCATTGGTGGAACGCATCAACAGTATCGAAACCACCATTACGCATACCGAAACTGAAGCACTGCTGCTTGAAAACAATCTTATCAAGTCACTCAAACCTCGCTATAACATCTTATTCAAGGACGACAAGAGTTATCCCTATATTTATATCTCCACGCAGCAGGACTTTCCCAGACTAACCTTTCATCGCGGCGCCAAGCGTAAAGATGGCCATTACTTCGGCCCTTATCCCAGCTCACACGCGGTGCGCGACACATTACAGCTATTACAAAAGCTGTTTCCGGTGAGGCAATGTAAAGACAGTTATTATAAAAACCGTTCACGGCCCTGTTTGCAGTATCAAATCAAACGCTGCACTGCACCCTGTGTTGGTTTTATAGATAAAGTACACTATGCCGAAGATGTTCGTCACGTTGAATTATTTCTCTCTGGCAAGAGTCAGCTCGTCATTGACGAGCTAGTCAAAAAAATGGAATCGGCTTCAGAAGGCATGCATTTTGAAGAGGCTGCGTCTTTTCGTGATCAAATAATTAACCTGCGCCGTATGCAGGAGACCCAACACATCAACAGTGCTGATGAAGATGTGGATGTCATCGCCGTCAGTAACAAACAACAACATGCCTGTCTGCAATTGTTCACCATTCGGCAGGGACGCAACCTCGGCAACAAAAGTTATTTTCCCAAGGCGCAAAAAGACAGCGGTGCCGGTGAACTGTTAGAGGCCTTTTTGTCGCAACACTATTTGCAGGCAGACAAGGTGAATGCGGTGAACCTGCCACGCGAAATTATTCTGAGTCATGACTTTGAACATCGCGAATGGTTTACCGAGATGTTGAGCCAGTTGGCGGGCAGGGCGATAAAAATAAAAACCAGTGTGCGCGGCGATCGCGCCAGCTGGTTAAAACTTGCTATGAACAATGCCGAGTTATCATTAATGGAACGTCTCAATAGTCAGGCCACGGTCTTGCAACGTCTTGCCGCACTGCAAAAAGCCTTCAAGCTGGACGAGATGCCGGAGCGCATGGAGTGTTTTGATATCAGTCATAGCCATGGTGAAGCCACGGTTGCCTCATGTGTGGTCTTTGATCGTAACGGCCCGTTAAAGTCAGACTACCGCCGCTTTAATATCGAAGGCATTACCGGTGGGGATGATTACGCCGCCATGCACCAGGCACTGATGCGTCGCTATCGTCGCTTACAAAACGGTGAAGGCAAATTGCCGGACATACTATTTATTGATGGTGGCAAGGGGCAGGTGAGACAGGCCAGAGATGTGCTGGAAGAGTTAGCCGTACACGGCGTGATGATCATCGGAATCGCCAAGGGTGAAGGCCGCAAGCCCGGTCTGGAGACCTTTATTATGGCCAACGGTGAAGATGGCGTTGCACTGCCGCCCGATTCACCGGCCATGCACCTGATCCAGCATATCCGTGACGAGGCGCATCGCTTTGCGATCACCGGTCATCGCGCCCGACGCGGTAAAAAACGCAATCGCTCGGTGCTGGAAGATATTCCCGGCCTCGGCCCCAAGCGTCGACAGCAATTGCTCAAGCAGTTTGGTGGCCTGCAGGAGGTCGCCAGGGCGGGGGTAGAAGACCTGTCCAAGGTGCCAGGGATCAGTAAACAACTCGCGCAATCGGTGTATGATGCGTTTCATATGGAAAATGGATAACAGCAATGCCCTTTAATCTACCAAATCTCATCACCCTGTCACGGATTATTCTGATTCCAGTGTTTGTGGTGGCCTTTTATCTGCCGGAGTTCAACGGCAAGCACCTACTGGTCACGTCTATTTTCTTCTTTGCCGCTGTTAGTGACTGGGTGGACGGCTATCTGGCCCGTAAGATGAATTTGACCTCGGCCTTTGGCGCTTTTTTAGACCCGGTCGCCGACAAGCTCATGGTAGCAACTGCCCTGGTTCTCTTGGTTGGTAAACACCCCGGAACGGAAATGGCCCTCTGGCTGGCCATTCCGGCTGCCGTGATCGTTGGCCGTGAAATCACCATCTCGGCCCTGCGGGAATGGATGGCGACGATAGGGGGTAACGACAAGGTCAAGGTTTCCATGATTGGCAAGTTCAAAACCAGTGCGCAGATGCTGGCGATTGGCTGCCTATTATTTGAAAAGCCACTAGGCTGGTTTCCCAGTCTTACCGTTGGTTATGTTTTGCTCTATATCTCCGCATTCCTAACCTTGTGGTCTATGTTCACTTATTTAAAGGCGGCCTGGCCGAGCCTGACCAAAGAAAAGTCTGATTCATAAGGCATTTTTGCTTGACAGATCAGGGGGCATCGCTAAAATACGCTCTCCTTGCGGGCGTAGCTCAGTGGTAGAGTCTCTCGTTGCCAACGAGAATGTCGTGAGTTCGAATCTCATCGCCCGCTCCAGATAATAAAGGCCTCGGTTGGTCATTCCGACCGGGGCTTTTTTTATGAATGTGCTAAATCACCATCTATACGGCTGGGTAGCAAAATGGTTATGCGTGGGTTTGCAAAACCTTTGACGCCGGTTCGATTCCGGCCCCAGCCTCCACCTTTTGCCTTATCTGACGGGCTACTCTGAACTGCATTACGAACTCTGTCTAAGTACGATTTTTGCCTCTATATGTCGGGGTGAGTGCATGGCAATTTGGGCATAGCAGGCGCAGGTTGATTAAACGATTGTCCTTGTTGTTACCATTTATATGATCAAGCTCTAGCGGAATAGGCTGGTCTAGCCAGTTCGTATTGCTGCAATTTGAACATTGAGCATCAAAATATCCCTCTTTCAATAGCCTGTTTTTGAGTTTGAATGACTGTATCTCCACTTCATTACAAAGATATTGATCGATTGTCGTTTTAGCGGGTAGCGATTTACCTTTATTCCAGGCCTGGCCGGTAAAGTGAGATGTGTCGAGATCAAAGTGTGTGATGGCCTTTTTCAAGACCTCGTAATTACCACCATAAGCGGCGACATTAAGACTTTTGAGTACTTGCCGTAATGAGGATGATTCAATTACAGCTTCTCTCAGCTGCATTTCAGTATATTTTCGTAGTTTCATGACCCCAATCCTTGGGTGAATGTATAAACTTAATGGCTCCTGCCTAAGCTCATGATAAGGCAAAGAAAAAATCCTTTCCATATGCTTAGACAATCTCGTACAATGCACGCGCTTCCTGATAGCCCGGGTGGCGAAATTGGTAGACGCAAGGGACTTAAATTTTTGAGCACCGTGATAGGAAACTTTACGGTGAATGGTGTCAAATTCGGGGAAACCTCAACACGTAGTGGTGGTGGCAATCCCGAGCGAAGCCCGAATTCATCTTGCTACCCTCTCCCCACGGGAGAGGGCTAGGGTGAGGGGATAAGGGAACGTGTAGAGACTTGACGGCACCCGCCTAACTCAGCATATTGTTGACATGGTGAAGAGAAAGTCCAGACCACAAATGCTTTTAACAGCAGCAACGAAAGTTGTAGTTGGTAAGAAAATCCCTCGGTAGCAATACCGTGCCGGTTCGATTCCGGCCCCGGGCACCATTCATCAAATAGTTCAGCAAGAATTTCTACAACTATTTCATCCACAGTATCCCGGCACGGTAACCGTGCGGTTGATTCGCACCATCCATGGCGCGAACCCTACGGGCAGCCTTCAGCTGTCCAAGTCTGTTCCAGACAGACTTGTCGATTCCGGCCCCGGGCACCATCTTATTAATATCAATCAACTCCTGATTCACAGTTGACGCAATGCATGTGGTGCTTTAGCTGATCCTGTCCCTTTTGATTCTTGATTCTATACGCAAGTAACGTATACTTTGGCTAATGAAACTGGTCTTCTTTGAAACCCCCTATTTTCGCGGTTATTACCGGAATACCTGGATGATCAGGAATATAGGGCTTTGCAATTGGCCTTGCTGGTAAACCCTCAGATGGGCGATCTAATGCCTGGCACGGGTGGTTTTCGTAAAGTGCGATGGCAAGACCCCAGGCGAGGTAAAGGTAAAAGAGGTGGTCTTAGAGTAATTTATTATCACCTTACCGCTGACCATCAGATATGGTTTTTCACGCTTTATAATAAAGACGAAGCAACTGATTTAACTTCTGAGGAAAAGAAGCAATTGAAACAGGCGATTCAGACGGAGCTGGCAGCCAGGAGAAAAAAGTGATGGCTCAAAAAAATACGATTAAGAAACGTAAACTCTTTGATGAATTGATAGGCGGTGTCGAGTCTATGCAAGATCAGCGTGAGGGTAAAATCACCTTACGCACTCATGAAATTGAAGATCTTCCTCCACTTCAAATTGATGCAAAGATGATTCTTGAAACTAGAGAGTTCTTACATGTTTCACGCGCGGTCTTCGCCAGACATATTAGGGTGTCTACTCGTACACTTGAAAACTGGGAACAGGGAAGAGCCAAACCCAATGCACAGGCAGCGGCATTGATTATGATGGTACGCCAGTATCCCGATACGCTTGATAAGCTTTCTTCACTTAACAACAAGCATGCAGTGGCTTAGCTTTTGTGACCAACGACAAGGGTTTCAATAGGTATAAGCAGATGAAGAAAATTGTGATTGGTATTTTACCGCAAGAAAAAATTCGTGAGAGAATGCATGCGATTGCTAAAGGTGACTATAAGCCGGGAAGAGGTGAACCGAAGGTGTGGTTTACGTCAATGAAATCCATGGCGGAAGTATTGAGCGATAAAAACAGGGCGTTGCTGCATGTCATTGCAAAAACAAAACCTGAATCCTTGCAGGACCCTGGCTAAAGCAACAGACAGGCAGCCGAGTAATTTGTCACGCACTTTAAAAACGTTAGCGAATTATGGCTTTGTTGAATTAAAGAAAAAGGATAAGAAGATTATCCCGGTTGCTAAAGCTACAGAATTTGAAATACATGCTGCTTAACAATTATGTAAGCTCGTTGAACTGTGCAGGGGTCGGCAGTGTCATCAGGTGACTGATGGCGGTTAGCAATTAAAAGAATATGATGCTGCTTATACTGGTGATTTTGGATAGGAAAACACGTGTTTAAGGTAAAAAACGGCCTGCTTGCTAGTTGATAATTTAGAAATATTAGATAGTTAGCGTGGCCCGACCCCTAGCCTTACTATATTTAGTATGAGCCCTGAACCGGTTCGATTCCGGCCCAGGGCATCATTTTATAAATGTATAGCTAGTTACTGAGACTGCTCTGTAATCGGATACAGTGCTATTTCAACACGACGATTCAAGCTTCGGCCTTGTTCGGTTTTGTTATCTCCTATCGGGCTTTTTTCTCCCATACCAATTACTTCAAATCGTGCCGAGTTAACTTTTTTGCTTGCCAGGAAGTCGGCAACTGAGTTGGCTCGATCAGTAGATAATTTTTGATTGTATGCATCTGAACCTGTGCTATCGGTATGACCTGATACTACGACCGTGGTTTTATCATACTCGTTTAAGACTAAGGCAACCGAGTCGAGCACGTTGTAAAAACCTGAATTTAAATTGCGTCCATTAGTTGCAAAGGTGATATTACTGGGCATAATCAAATTGATATTATTTCCATCTCGTTGAACACTAACGCCTGAACCACGCAATTGTTTTCTCAGTTTAGCTTCCTGAGTATCCATATAGTAGCCTGCACCACCACCAACTAATGCGCCAATGCCAGCGTCACGCAGCATACGTTTTTTACGTTCTTTGCTGCTTTTTTTTCGGTTAGTCATATAGGAAAGGACTGCCGCGGCACCAGCACCAATGCCAGCCCCTTTTGCTGTATTACTGGTTTTTTCTTCACCAGTATAAGGATCAAACGTTGTACAACCACTGATTGTGATTAAACTAACAAGGGTAAGGGCTGTTATCTGTTTTTTCATGTTATGACACCTATTTATGTTGCCTGGAATAAATTATCGTAATCTTGCGAATCAATTATACTGGATTAAAGAAGAGAAGAGATTAATTAGAAATATTTTTGTGATTATTTCCTTATAGTAAACAGATAAATATAAGGTGTATTTTTCTTGCCTTAGTATCATAGTTGAAAGGGAGAGGGTGGAGAGGGTGAAGATGGAGCATATGTATTTCTGCTTTTAGAACTCGTGATGTAAGTGTTTGTTATACTTTGTCAGTTTTTTATTCTATCTGATGTGAAGTTGTTTCAGCATGAAGTGTTGCTTATAGAAAATATCGTGTTAGTACTAAACGCTGCAAAGCAATGATCACCTTTAAGTTTCTTTAACAATTTATCTTTTACTCCACATTATACTTTACTATAGCAATGGCTATTTCCATTGGTGATGGGAAGATAGGTAAGGGAATAAGGGAACGTGTAGAGATTTGACGGCACCCACCTAACTCAGCTTATTACTGACATGATAAAGAGAAAGTCCAGACCGCAAATGCTTATTACAGCAGCAACGAAAGTTGTAGTTGGTACGAAAATCCCTCGATAGCAATACCGTGCCGGTTCGATTCCGGCCCTGGGCACCAAATTCCGAACATCAATCCTATCCTGTTTTACCTCTATCAGATCAATTTATTCTCGACCTGATTCCGAACATCAATCCTATCCTGTTTTACCTCTATCAGATCAATTTATTCTCGACCTGCAAATAACAGACAATATATGCTGATTGCACACCACATTCCTTGAGCGTCGTCGGTAAATCCAGCACACTGTGTGCATGCTGGTAGTCTCACAAGTTTCTAAACTCTACGGCGATGCCCCGGCTCTGGCACCTACTGATCTTCAGGTGCCTGCTGGCGAAACCCTGGTACTCATAGGCCCCAGTGGCTGCGGTAAGTCCACTTTACTGCGCCTGATTACAGGTCTTATTCAGCCGGATTCTGGCACCATCACCTTCGAAGGCACCGAATTATCACCTGAAAATATTTTCCAGATACGGCAGCGAATGGGCTACGTTATTCAGGAAGGTGGTCTGTTTCCTCATCTCAGCGTACGCGATAACGTTACCGTCATGGCACGCTATCTGCGCCGCGATGCCAGCTGGATTGATGACCGCCTCAACGAACTCGCCCAATTGGCGCGGCTACCTGAAGAAATGATGAAGCGATTCCCCGCTGAGCTATCCGGGGGACAGCGCCAACGTGTCAGCCTTATGCGCGCACTGATGTTGGATCCGGATCTGTTGTTGTTGGATGAACCGTTGGGTGCACTAGACCCCATGATTCGTTACGAGTTGCAGCAGGAACTCAAAGCCATCTTTGCCCAGCTCGGTAAAACCGTCGTTATGGTCACCCACGACATCGCCGAAGCGGCTTTTTTTGGGCACACTCTGGTGCTAATGCGGGATGGACACATAGTGCAAGCCGGTCCCTTTAAAGAACTGGCCCAAACACCGGCCGAACCGTTCGTCGAACAATTCATCACTGCACAACGTGCACCCATGGCGCAGCTCGTTGAGGCACTCAAATGAAAGTGAAACAAAAGATAGGCGTGATGCTGTTGGGATTGTGCGCCTCACTGGTAAGCACTGTCACTGTTGTCAGTGCCGAGGAACCGGTGAGCATCACTGTCGGCTCCAAAGGATTTACCGAATCGGTCATCTTAGGCGAGATGCTCAAACATCTGGCTGGGCAAACGGGCATCGAGACTCACCATCAACGCCAACTGGGTGGTACACGCGTATTGTGGAATGCATT
>Ga0316204_10004894_pt1 | contig 23243 bp, 22 predicted proteins | sample 6monrhotite_MG_2_FD_205661 | JGI IMG/M metagenome (GOLD analysis project Ga0316204, IMG submission 205661) | Microbial mat bacterial communities from mineral coupon in-situ incubated in ocean water Damariscotta River, Maine, United States -... | ecosystem: Environmental > Aquatic > Marine >... | reverse complement strand
ATTTTATGAAGGAAGCACTTAAGCAGGCTGAAATGGGTTATGAGTATGGCGAAGTGCCGGTTGGTGCAGTAGTAGTGTGTAACAACAAAATTATTGCCCGTGCCCACAATCAAACAGAACAGTTAAATGATGTTACTGCTCATGCTGAGATGCTGGCATTAACCGCTGCTTTTAACTACATAGGGGCTAAATATCTTCCAGACTGTAGATTGTTTGTTACGTTGGAGCCCTGCTTAATGTGTGCAGGGGCATTATTCTGGTCCCAAATTGGAGGGCTGGTATACGGAGCCTCTGATCCTAAGCGAGGGTTTTCCTTAGTAAAGGAAAAAAGCGTTTTACATCCATCCACAGAGGTCATGCATGGAATTATGTCAGTAGAGTGTAAGTTAATCATAGATCGATTCTTCGATAGGATCCGAAATTAGCCTCTATAACTTTTCACTATAGGGCTATAGAAATAACTTAATGAAATCTTCATACATTTCCTGACAGACTGCGTATATTTGATAAGAACAGTTCAATTTATAGTAAAATTAAAACATATATAAATCATGGCTTTTAACTTACCCGATTTACCCTATGCTTTTGACGCCTTGGAACCGCATATTGATGCCCGAACCATGGAAATTCATCACGATAAGCATCATGCAGGGTACACGAATAATCTAAACGCTGCCATTGAAGGTACAGATCTGGCAGATCAATCTATAGAAAAAATTCTGTCTTCTGTTGGCGATAATGCTGGATTACGAAATAATGGAGGAGGATATTATAACCACAATTTATTCTGGCAAGTAATGAGCCCGAATGGAGGAGGAACTCCTTCCGGAGAGCTGGAAGAAGCAATCAATTCAGCTTTCGGATCCTTCGATAGCTTTAAAGAAACATTTTCTAAAGCTGCGGCAACTCGATTTGGATCAGGATGGGCATGGCTTTGTGTGCACCCTGGTGGAAAACTTGAAGTTTGTTCTACAGCCAATCAGGATAATCCATTAATGCCGGGAATCGGTTGTGAAGGACATCCCATTCTTGGTTTGGACGTATGGGAGCACGCCTATTATCTGAATTATCAGAATCGAAGACCTGATTATGTAGCCGCTTTCTTCAATGTTATTAATTGGGATGATGTGGCACGAAGATTTGCAGAAGGCAAATAAGGCAGTAAATATTACAATATTGAGGAGGAGGTTATGAAAATAACTTCCTTTTTTTATGCCGTTTGACCTCCGCAACTGGATCCCGCCCCTGCAGTACAACCATAACAATGCTGATCGGTTAAGATTTCACGAGCTTGGAGTTTTCCTAAATCAAACTGATCAATATGCTGGGACTCTGAACAACTTACTTTCAGGTCAAGCATTTGGTTAAAGTCACAATCAAAAAGATAACCATCCCATCCAATAGATAGGGTATTTCGACACATTACTCCGTCAACTGCAGCAGGGTTATACGCATCAAGTAACTTGTGCATATAGCCGTCATAATTGCCACTGGCAACCAAATAATCCAGGAAACGACTTATGGGTAGATTGGTAATGGCATACAATTCATTGAATTGTATATCATACCCCTGAGCCAGTTTTCTTTTAAATTCATTTTCCAAGGACTCTTGTGGGCCTGGCAAAAAAGCTCCACTTGGATTATAAACCAGGTTTAGCTCTAGGCCAGAATTTTCAATGCCATATCCTACAGCATTTAACATTTTTAATGCTCTTATACTACTTTCAAAAACGCCTTCCCCTCGCTGAGCATCTGTTCGTCGCTCCGAGAAGTGTGGTAAAGAAGCTACTACCTCAACCTTATGTTTTTTATAGAATTCCGGAAGGTCATAGTATTTTTTGTTCGCAACAATTATAGTCAGGTTACAACGAACAATAATCTTTACCTTTAGTTTTGACAATTCTTCAACAAACCAACGGAAATTGGGATTCATTTCAGGTGCTCCTCCAGTAAGATCTACCGTATCAAAAGCATGAGAAGAGATAATCTCTAGGCAACGTTGCATGGTTTCCCGTGTCATAATTTCCTTTCGATCGGGACCAGCATCAACATGACAATGGCTACAGGTCTGATTACACATTTTACCTACATTGATCTGAAATATCCTGATCGAGTATGGACGAAGTGGGTTAAAGCCAGTTGACTTAATTTTTTCCTTAAATTCAGGAAAATCCTGACCATTTCCTGGAACATGATGTAAAACATCCAGTTGGACTGCGCTGTCAGAAAAAATATGGTTCTCGGATTTTAGAGACATAATTACATGGTGATTTCTTTAACCTTGTTCATCATCTGAACTCCATGAACCAAAGATGCTCCACTACGGATTGCAGCTGCAACATGAACTGCTTCCATCATCTGCTCTTCGTCCGCTCCTTTTTCAAGAGAATCACTTGTATAAGCATCAATACAATAAGGACATTGAACGGTATGAGAAACGGCTAGAGCAATTAATGCCTTTTCACGGGCGGTTAATGCTCCTTCCTTAAAAACATCAGAATAATAGCTGAAAAATTTCTTGGCAAGTTCTGGCTGATATTCAGCAATGTCACCAAATTTATCAAGGTCTTTGGGATCGTAGTAAGTATCTTTCATGGTTATTAAAACTTAAAGTTAATATATGAGGTTCCATATTGAGGGTTAATAGTCTCAATATATGATGATTAGTCCGACAAGAGACAATAGCCCTAGTCGTCGTCTTTTTTCTTTTTGAGATCCTGTATGAATTTGGCCCAGTTGAATGGGTTTAAAAGAGGGTTTTGAACATACCCATACCGACTATGAGTATAATCGAATTGTAGATCCTGATAGTAGCGGAAATTCATTGCTCCATCATAGGCCGTATTACGAAGCATTTGCTCCATGGCCTCATCTCCATATAAATCTCGAAGATTATAATCCCTTTCATCGGGCAATTTCAGAGCCAATACGGCCTCTTTGAACATTTCTTCAGAAGGGAATGGAAAAACTTCTATGGTTTCCAGCTCAGTTGGGTCAGGAACCATTTTGATGACCATTGTAATACTTTCACCCTGATCATCGGGTACAACATAATATTGACGTTCATAACCGACAAAACTGATCAACACACTATCATAGGCTAAAACCGGGAGAGAAAAATATCCATAAATATTAGTTGAGGTACCTCTGCCAGCTCCAGGAACATATAAATGTGCCCCTGCAAGCCCCACACTGTCCTCATTGACGATAATTCCAGTCAATTGAACAATTTTCTGTCCACCCTGGGCATGAAGATTTGTCACCATTCCAAGGCAAATCATCGAAAGAAGCAATATATATTTTTGAATTTTCAAGAAATCTTACCGTAATTCGCATTATAGTTGAAAATGCAGCAGCAATAATAGTTAAAAACGTTCTATTTTAACGAATGGTTCTGCAAGTAATTATCTATAATATCAACCTTATGTATACTTTTGCAGTATAAAAAGGAGACTGATTAATAAATTTAAAAACTAGTTAAAAAATTGGAAACTCAAAAACCTACAATTACTAAGATTAATCATAAAGGATACCAGCCTTTATTTAAGAATAAGTTACTGGACAGGTTGACTCGAACACATATAGCGGTTCCGATTTCCCTGTTTGCGATATATTCAGTAATTCTTCTTTACTGGGCTGTAGATAAAATTGGAACTTCCTTTTCAATGGCAATTTTACTTTTCATTGGAGGATTTCTTACGTTAACTCTTGTTGAATATCTGGTTCACAGATTTCTTTTTCATATACTTGAGAACAAGGAATGGAAGAAAAAGTTAGCGTATACAATGCATGGAGTACATCATGAATATCCTAAGGATAAAATGAGATTGGCCATGCCTGCTCCTTTGAGCCTGGCACTTGCTTCTATATTTTTTGGAATTTTCTATCTAGTGATGGGAAATCTGGCCTTCGCTTTTACTCCAGGATTTTTGATGGGATATGCGGCCTACTTGTTTGTGCATTATCATGTACACGCTTCTAAACCGCCTAAGAATATGTTTAGAACCCTATGGATTCACCATTCAATTCATCATTTCAAAAACCAGACGGTTGCGTTCGGAGTAACTTCTCCTTTGTGGGATGTGATTTTTCGAACCATGCCCAAATAAAAGAATTTTATAAACGCACAAAAAAAGGATCAATTCATTGAATTGATCCTTTTGTATTTTATAACAGATGAATTTCTATACTCTCTGGTCTTTTTCTGCATCAATATTCTTTTCTGCAGGTGCCTTTGAATAGGTTGGACAGGTAGTCTGAGTACAGCCGACCATGCCTGCTATAAACAAAGTAAGCAATAGTCCAGAGATAAATTTTTTCATTTGTATTATTTTAGGTCCAGCTTAAAATTAATGATATAAATTAATTTCACCAATAATTTAACTATTAATATTGAATTTTTAAGAAATGTAACCCCTTTTGACTAACTTAACTTTTACACGACTTCCCAAAAAAAGTTGATATTTTTTGAATTCAAACCCTAAATTTTTGGTTACATACACTGAATCATTTTAAAATGCTGGGATATCAATTTACTGAGTTTATACCAGAAGAAACATCACAAGGAGGAAGTTTTGAAGATCTCCTTAAGGTTTTTCTTCAATTAATTGTCGTGACCAATGGAGATGCTGCCGAGGCATTGTCATGGATGTCCAATCTTGATACTAAGTATAATCTGACACAGGATGGTTATGGCATGGGTGACTTCATAGAAGACCTTAAGAAAAAGGGGTATTTGGAAGAAAATGAAGTGAATGGTAAAATTGAACTTACTGCAAAGGGAGAGCAATCCATTCGTAAAAGTGCATTGGAGGAGGTTTTTGGAGATATTAAGAAATCAAAAAGAGGAAACCATCTTACCAAATTCTCCGGTCAGGGGGATGAAAGAGGCTCAGAACGGAGGGATTACAGATTTGGAGATTCCGTTGAACAAATTGATATGACCGGTTCGATTCGTAATGCCCAAATCAATCATGGAATTTCTGAATTTTCCTTAAATGAGAACGATTTGGAAATTGTGGAGAATGAGTTTAAAGCTCAAACCTCTACGGTATTAATGATTGATATTTCTCATTCCATGATTCTTTATGGAGAAGATCGCATAACGCCTGCAAAAAAAGTGGCAATGGCGCTATCTGAGTTGATTACTACAAAGTATAAAAAAGATACTCTGGATATTATAGTATTTGGGAATGATGCCTGGCAAATCAAAATTAAGGATCTCCCTTATCTTGAAGTCGGTCCTTATCACACCAATACCGTGGCCGGGATTGAGCTTGCGATGGGTATTTTAAGAAGAAGGAAAAATAGCAATAAGCAAATATTTATGATTACAGATGGCAAACCCACTTGTATCAAGAAAGGACTCAAATATTATAAGAATAGTTTTGGGTTGGACAGAACTATACTCAATAAAACGCTGGATCTTGCTGGTCAGTGCAGGAAACTAAATATTCCGATTACCACGTTTATGATTGCCACAGATCCCTATTTACAGCAATTTGTAAGGGAGTTTACCAGCATTAACAATGGCAATGCCTATTACAGCAGCTTACAGGGCTTAGGGCATCTTGTATTTGAAGATTACAAAAAAAATAGGAAAAAGAATCTATAACATAAGTATGGATATTAGTAAAATAAATACCCTTGGACAACTTAGGGAATCGGGATACAAACCGCTTGGAATAAAAGAAGAGCTCCGAAAAAATTTAATTTCAAAGATGCAAGCGGGAGAGTCGCTATTTGAAGGGATTTATGGATATGAAGACACCGTTATCCCAGATATAGAACGGGCGATTCTTTCCAGACACAATATAAATTTTTTGGGGCTTAGAGGACAGGCAAAAACTAAGATCGCACGTTTAATGGTAGAGTTACTGGATGAATATATTCCTGTAATTCAAGATTCCGAACTAAATGACGATCCGATGAACCCCATATCAAGATTTGGGTTACAGGTCATTGCTCAAAAAGGAGAAGATACTCCTGTAGTATGGGTACATAGAACCGATCGATATACTGAAAAACTGGCAACACCAGATGTTTCTGTGGCAGATTTGATTGGAGATGTAGATCCTATTAAAGCGGCCAACCTGAAACTCCCTTATTCAGATGAACGAGTTATTCATTTTGGTTTAGTGCCTCGATCACATAGAAATATCTTTGTAATTAATGAACTCCCGGATTTACAAGCTAGAATCCAAGTGGCCCTGTTCAATATACTGCAGGAAGGAGATATTCAAATTAGGGGATTTAAATTAAGGCTGCCTCTGGATATTCAATTTGTATTCACTGCAAATCCTGAAGATTATACTAATAGAGGGAGTATAGTGACTCCGTTAAAAGACAGGATCGGTAGTCAGATCATTACACATTATCCTGAATCAATAGAAATTGGCAAGAAGATTACACAAGCCGAAGCCTCAATAACTGAAGAGCAATCAAAATCATACGTGAATGAAATTGCAAAAGATTTAATTGAGCAGATTGCAGTGGAAGCAAGAGCTAATGAATACATCGACGAAAAAAGTGGAGTTTCCGCTAGACTGACGATATCGGCTTATGAAAACCTTCATAGCTCGGCCGAACGAAGAACGCTGATCAATAAGGAAGATTCCAGTTCAATAAGAATTGGTGATTTCCTGGCGGTTGTTCCGGCCATAACAGGAAAGGTGGAACTAGTCTATGAAGGCGAACAGGAAGGGCCTGGAATTGTAGCACATAGCCTTATTGGGAAAGCAATCCGAACTCAATTTGTAAATTACTTCCCAAACCCGGAGGAATCAAGAAAAGCGGAAGGCAATAATCCATATAAGAAAATAACTGACTGGTTTCGGGATGGAAATACAGTAGATATAATAAACGATCTTGATGAAAACGATTATCAGAAAGCATTACTGGCCATTCCTGGATTACAGGATCTTATCCGTAAGTTTAAAAAATCGCTGGATGAAAAAGATCTTTACTTTTTGATGGAGTTTGCACTTCATGGTTTGGCAGAGTATAGTCTTATTTCGAAGAAGAAACTTATTCGGGGACATCAGTTTGGAGATTTGCTCAGTAGTATGATATCATTTCCCGACTTTCAGGACGATGAGGATTACCCTACAAACTAATCCATTGATTTAAATCAAATATCTTAATTACTTATGAAATAATGGGTTATAAAATCAATACAAAATTTTGTAAAAAAAACTAAATGATAAGTGTCTGATTTTAGTAGGTAAACACTAAATTGATGGAAAATACAGGGTGATGTCCTGGCCCATTTTTTAATTACGAATTGGGAACACACCAAAGAATCAACAAGCAATAACTAAGAAGGCTAACCGACAGGTGCACATGGCTAGAAACGATAAAAAAATATTTGTTCTTGACACTTCCGTAATACTCTACTCACATGACTCCATAATGAATTTTGATGAGCACGATGTTGCCATCCCAATTACGGTATTGGAAGAGTTGGATAATTTCAAAAAAGGCAACGATACCCTTAATTTTGAAGCGAGAGAATTTATTCGATTGATTGATAAACTTTCTATGGAGTTTATGCTCCAGGATTGGATTCCATTAAATGGGCAATCAAAGGGTAAATTCAAGGTCTTGATGGATTCTAATTCTACTGTAAATGCGGAGAAGGTCTTTGATGAAGAAAAAGCCGATCATAGAATTCTTAACTCAGCACTGAAATTACAGCAGGAAGAACCTAAGCGAAAGGTAACTCTGATCACCAAGGATATAAACCTGAGGTTGAAAGCTAAATCGCTTAATCTTCATGCAGCGGACTATGAGACTGGCAAGATTAAAAATGTTAGCACGCTTTATCAGGGAAAGACGGTAAAGGATAAAGTAGACTCAGATCTAATCAATGAGTTATATGATTCAGGATCCTGTGATCCCAAAATGATTTATAAACGGAATAAGCCTGCCTATAACAATTATTTTATTCTTAAAAGTGATAAAAATTCGGTACTCGCTTATTATAACCCCTTCAATAATTCTATTGATAAAGTTGAAAAGAGACCCGTTTATGGAATTAAGCCGCGTAATGCTGAGCAGACCTTTGCCATTCATGCTATTCTTAATCCTGAGATCAAACTGATCACTATGCAGGGAGTTGCAGGCACCGGCAAGACCCTTATAGCATTGGCGGGAGCTTTAGAGCAACGCCGTGATTATAAGCAAATCTATCTGGCTCGGCCAATTGTTCCCCTAAGCAATAAGGATATTGGCTATCTTCCCGGTGATATAAAATCAAAACTCAATCCATATATGGAGCCGTTGTGGGATAATTTAAAGTTCATTCAAAATCAGTTTCATGAAACAGATAAGGACTTTATTCGCCTGACAGAAATGGTTAATAAGGAAAAACTGGTGATTACTCCATTGGCCTATATACGAGGAAGGAGTCTTTCAAATATTGTTTTTATTGTGGATGAAGCTCAGAATCTTACTCCTCATGAAGTAAAAACCATCATTACCCGTGCTGGAGAAAATACAAAGATAATTTTCACAGGAGATATTTATCAGATAGATACACCATATCTGGATTCACAGAGCAATGGACTATCTTATCTGATTGATCGAGTAAAAAATCATAAGCTCTATGCACATATTACCTTGGAAAAGGGAGAGCGATCGGAATTGGCTAATTTGGCGAATGAGATGCTGTAGTAGTAGGGTACAGCTATATATATCTATGGTGTTTGACTTTGAAAGATGACCCGGGAACTTACAAATTAACATCCCCTCTAGCTCATAAAGTAGCCCCGGCAAGAATCGAACTTGCATCTAAAGTTTAGGAAACTTCTATTCTATCCATTGAACTACGGGGCCAATAGGGTAAGCTTCTTGATTTTTGCGCTTAATTATCTATTGAGAATTGCAAAAGTAGCAAAAATAGCTCACTGAAGACAATCAAATTCTAGCTTTTCAATGATTTTTTACTCCATGGAAATCATCAAAGGTATCTTATTAAACATAAAGCCAGATTCCTGCTATTTCTTTAATTACTGTTCGAAATGAATACTTTTTAGAGTAATCTGTAAATACTAAGGCAGAGATCAATTTATTGGGGAAGGATAGTCATTTAGATTTATCGTGAATAAGAAATGGTTATGTATTCAGAGACGTAATTACAAGAATATCATGATACCCTATGCAGGTAAGGTTTGTTCTTGAATTCAATCAATGCAGCTAATATTTCTGATTACATTTGATACCCCATTTTAGGGAACCAAATTAACTCACTTAGCTATGATATTTGGAAAAGGCTCACGTACTAAAATAAAACAGAAGTTTAAAAGCCTGGTTGCTTTTGCCTTTGCTGATTCTACCCTTAAAACTGAAGAACTGGCATTGTTGAAGTATAAGGCAGACCAACTTGGAATCAATCAAAAGGAATTTGATGCCCTTATGAATAGTGTAAGGGATGGAAATCTTGATAATCTTTTTTTGCCAAAAAGGAATCAAGAAAAAGTTCAACAGTTAGTAGAACTTATTGAAGTGGCATTGGTTGATGGAGAGTTTACCGAAGAAGAGTGGGAATATTTCTTAAAAATCGGATACGTTCTTGGATATTCATTGGGAGAAATAGAGGACATTGTCAAAAGGTCTTTCAAACTTTCAATACCCAAAATCTTTTATGATCGCATTAATGGGGTAGATACGGCCTTAACCAACCATAAGCCAGGGTCCCTAGAAATGCACTAAACAGTATAGGAAGAAAAATAAAGAAGCCATTTCCTAAAAGAATATACATGGGACCCGGACATGCGCCTGTAAGAGCCCAGCCAAATCCAAAGATTATTCCCCCGAACAAATATTTACGATACCCTCGTTCGTTGGGTTGAAACTTAATTAGGTCACCATCAATATTTTTCATCCTGGATTTTTTTACAAAAAAGATGAGTAGTGCCCCTGTTATAACAGCGGTTCCCAACAATCCATACATATGAATCGAATCAAAACGAAACATTTCATAAATCCTGAACCAGGAGATTGCTTCAGACTTCGTTAAGATAATCCCAAAGAGAAGTCCTGTGAAAAAATATTTAACCAATTTCAAAGCTGGATGAGGTAAGGTAAAACAAAATAAGTCATGATAAGTCCGCCAATAAAGAACCCAACAACAGCAATTAATGAAGTGGGTTCTAGTTTGCTTAATCCTGTAATCCCGTGCCCCGAAGTACATCCTCCAGCATAGCGGGTTCCAAAGCCCACCAGAAATCCACCGAAGATCATAAATACAAGTCCTTTTAGGGTAAATATAGTATCAAATGAAAACAAGGCCTCTGGAAGGTAATTTGCACCGGCATTTTTTATTCCCAGCTCGGATAGTCGTTCTACAGTATCTATGGATAATTGAATAGGTTCTGGATTTTTTAAATAAGTTGATGAGATAACCCCGCCGGCTATCGCTCCGACTACAAATACCATATTCCAGATCTGGTTTCTCCAATCCATCTTAAAAAAGGGAATGTATCGTCCTGCACCTACAATACTACATGCCGTCTTGAAGGTTGAAGATATTCCAAAGCTCTTTCCAAAATAAAACATTAGAAACATGATAAGCGTTATCAGGGGTCCTGAAACATACCAGGGCCATGCCTGACTTAAAAATGCCTGTATCTCATTCATACTAATATCCAGTTTGATTAGGATAGATTTTATAATGCTTTTTCTTAATCTTCTTTAAAATATGCTGACGTAGTTGATCAATATTTTCTTTTTGGATAGCAGATATAAATACGGAGGGAACTTCCGTATTTAGGGGAAGCAGACTCTTGGGGTCATAACTGTCATCACCGTCTTCGTTTTCTACATTAGCTTTCAGTTGATCAATTTTATTATACACCATAATCATAGGTTTTTGATCAGTGCCTATTTCCGATAAAGTCTGATTGACTATTTCGATATGGTCCAAAAACCCGGGATGTGAAATATCCACTACATGCAGCAAAAGATCAGCCTCCCTTATTTCATCTAATGTACTTTTAAAGGATTCAATAAGATGGTGAGGTAGTTTTCGAATAAATCCTACTGTATCAGACAACAAAAAGGGAATGTTTTCAATAGCCACCTTGCGAACGGTAGAGTCAACCGTAGCAAACAGCTTATTTTCAGTTAATACTTCAGCCTTTGTCAGAAGCTTCATCAACGTGGATTTCCCAACATTGGTATACCCTACCAGCGCAACTCTAACAATTCCTGACCTGGATTTCCGTTGCACCATATTTTGCCGTTCTATCTTATCCAGTTTTTTCTTCAGGTTACCAATTTGATTCCGAATATTTCGACGGTCAGTTTCAATTTCCTTTTCACCAGCACCACCACGGGTAGAGGTGCCTCCACGTTGTCGTTCGAGGTGAGTCCACATTCGGGTAAGTCTTGGCAATAGATATTGATATCTGGCCAACTCTACCTGTGTTTTAGCTTGGGACGTTTTGGCCCGTTTTAAAAAAATATCGAGAATTAGTAAACTGCGATCATAGACCTGGCACTTGAGTGATTTCTCTACATTCCGAAGTTGTGATGGACTTAGGTCATCATCAAAAATAACGATATCGATTTCATGGTCTGAGATGTATTCATTGATTTCTTCAAGCTTTCCACTTCCAACAAAACTGCGGATATCTGGTTTTTCGAGTCGCTGTGTAAAAGAGTATACACATGCTAACCCCAATGTACCGGCAAGAAATTCCAGTTCATTCAGGTATTCAGTTACCTTTTCATCAGGTTGTTGTTGATTGATTAAGGCAACCATTACAGCTTTTTTTCTTTTCGGTATGGTTGGATAAGTCTTCTTCACATCCTTGGATACTTCCCATCATTAATTAGCCATCAAAAATAAGGGAATATTGTTTTAAAATAAATCAATCCCTGATAACTTATTAATTTTGAGTAATTTTGAATTTAGTTTTCCTAAAGCAATATTTGCTGATTTTTTATGCGTGTAGCCATTGTAATTAATACGGCGTGGAATATTTATAATTTCAGAATGGGTCTGGTTAGAGCTCTACTGGCAGAAGGAATGCAAGTAGTCGCAATTGCACCCAGCGATGGATATGAAAAAGAACTCAAAAGAAATGGCTGTGAATTTGTATCTGTACCCATGGAAAAAACAGGGACTAATCCATGGAAGGAGTTCAAAATTATTCTTAGACTTTATAGAGCCTATAAGAAAGCAAAACCTGATATAATTCTACACTTTACTATTAAACCAAATACATATGGTAGTATTGCTGCCAAATGGCTTGGTATTCCTATAATTAATAATGTTAGTGGTCTGGGTACGGTATTCCTTAATTCTGGTTTGGTGTCGAAGATTGCATTGGCAGTTTACAGATACACGTTTAGATACCCAAATAAGGTGTTTTTTCAGAATGAATTTGACCGTGAGTTGTTTTTGAATAAAGGATTGGTTGCCAGGGAAGTCACTGAAGTTATACCTGGATCAGGGATTGACCTGAAAAAATTCATTGCATCACCAAAAGAGCAAAATGGAAATACTTTCACTTTCTTGATGATCTCAAGACTTTTGGTGGATAAGGGTGTTTACGACTTTATTGAAGCAATAAAATCATTGAAAGAAAAACGCCCAGAATTGCATTTTCAATTACTGGGACCTGTTGACCCAGAGCATAAAAGAGGAATATCCAATGAAGAATTGCAAGAATGGATTGATGAAGAATGGGTAGAGTACCTTGGAACCACAGATGATGTCAGGCCTTTTATCAGCAATGCAGATTGTATAGTTTTACCTTCCTACAGAGAGGGAACACCAAAAACATTACTGGAAGCAGCATCTATGCAAAAGCCTCTAATTGCCACCGATGTCCCCGGCTGTAACAGTATTGTTGTAAATAACTATAACGGATATCTATGTAATTTAAAAGACCCAATAGATCTCGCGAAAAAAATGAATAAAATGGCTGATTTGGATTCAGTTCAGATAACAGAATTCGGCAAAAATAGCAGAAAAAAGGTAGAAGATGATTTTGATGAAAAGATCGTAGTCTCAAAATATTTGAAAAGTATAAATAAAATTGCGAACATCGGGAATGAAATTTGAAACCACAAGCATTGAAGGTCTTATAGAAGTTACACCAGATAAGTTTCACGACTCCAGGGGATATTTTTTTGAATCCTATAATTATAATAGTTTTAAGGAGGGTGGAATAACAAAGGCTTTTGTACAGGATAACCAGGCCTTTTCACCAAAAGGAGTATTGCGTGGCATGCATTTGCAACATGCTCCATATGCCCAAGCAAAGCTTGTTAGAACACTTAAAGGACGAGTAATTGATGCAGTAGTTGATCTGCGTAAGGGCTCGCCAACCTATGGAAAGAGTCATATGGTTGAATTGGATTCAGAGACGCAGAAAATGCTGTATATCCCGGAAGGCTTTGCCCATGGTTACTTAACGCTGGAAGACACCGTATTTTTCTATAAATGTTCAAATTTTTATCATAAGGATTCAGAGGCCGGATTGATTTGGAATGATCCTGATATAGAACTGGATTGGGGTATTAAAAACCCCATAATTTCTGATAAAGATTTGAAATTGTCTACCTTTGAAGAGTTTACACAAAACTACAGGTAAATTGATTTTGTTGAAATTATTTCAGAGACACTACTTACTTCTGGTGCTTTTATGCTTTTGTTCCTGTGCCTCCTACAAACAGAACATAATGTTCACTACTGAAAATGAGGTAATTCCTGAACGTTTTCAGGGGAAGTTGAAAGAAGTGGAAAACAATTATAAGATTGCAGTAAATGACTTCATTAAACTGGAAGTCTACACCAACAAAGGTGAAAGAATTATTGATCCTGATTTTGAACTGTTAAATGATCTAAATCAAAATATCCAAAACTTTAAACCAAATCCAGAATATCTGATCCAGAAAAATGGATTTGCAGACCTTCCAATTGTTGGACGAATACCATTGGCTGGGCTCAATTTACAAGAGGCTAAGGAACTATTGGAGAAAGAGTATCAGACCTATTATCGTCAACCTTTTGTAATTATTAACTATGTAAATAAAAGAGTTACGGTTATTGGAGGACCAAAAGGAGGAGAAATTGTTCCTCTACAAAATGAGAAAATGACTCTATTGGATGTAATTGCAATATCTGGTGGGGTAGATAATAATTCAAATGCCAGAAACATCAGACTGATTCGAGGGGATTTAGATGATCCACTGGTAATGGTAATTGATCTTTCGACCATTGAAGGGATGAAGAAAAGTAATCTTTATGTGGAGCCTAATGATGTAATTTATATTGAGCCGGTAAGAAGACCAATAGCAGAGTCTACCAAGGATTATCTGCCATTAATTACATCGTTGACCAGTGTTTTGACGTTAATTTTAGTAATTCAACAGATTCAATAAGAAACGATGATGCACGATGGGGATAAAAACATCCTAAATAATTCAGATCGAAGCGACGAGATTCTGTCCAATATCGATTTGGAAAAATTAGGCAATGTGATAAGGAAGAGCTGGATCAGCATACTTATTATAGTCTCTGTATGTATCATGTTGTCCTATGTGGCCGTGCACTACATTACACAGGTTTACGAGTCGACTTCTGAGATAAAATTGGATATAAAAAAAGATGCGAATGCATTGGGCATTGGTTTTTCTTCAAGGTTTGATGATGAACAGAATGTAAGCACTATATCTAGCGAAATTGAACTTATCCGTTCAAAGCTTTTCTTTAAGAAATTAATCCAGAATCAGGAACTTCAAATTACCTATTTCCCTAATTATGGTCGATTTAAAAATCTGGAAAGATATAAAAATTCTCCTTTCCGAGTTGAGGCAGTTATAAAACATCCTTCCTTTTACGATTACCTTTTTGAAATAGAATTATTGAATGATAAGGAGTTTACATTAAAGTATACTTCGGAAGGGGTTGCAAAATCGGAAGAGGTGCACTTTGGCGAATTGATCGATAATGATAATTTTTCAATTCGTGTATTTCCAACATCCAAATATCAAATTGAAGAGTATAAGGAATTTGCATTTGTAATTAATAGTGAAAAGTCAATACTAAAATTCATCAGAGATAATTTAACCGTACAACCGGCCAATCTAAATGCAAATACCATTTCGGTTTCTTTTAAGGATCCAAACCGAATGAAAGCCTATGACCTGGTAAGGGCAATCGATAGTCTTTATCTAGCGTATACGAATGAAGAGAAACGAAAGGCCAATCAGCAAAAAATTGATTTCCTCAATACTCAGCTTAAAGCAACCGCTGATAGATTAGAAAATTACGAAGACTATTTTGAGAATTTTACCATAGAGAATAAGACTACGGATATGAAATCAGATATATCCAGGTCTATTGAAGGGATGGTAAAACTAGATTCTCAGAAGATTGCCTATGAAAGCAGGCTCAAATCAATTGATTTACTAATAAGGAAAATAGAATCCAATGATTTGCAGGTTCTCTCAACTAATTACTCCGATGATATAGATGAGTTGATGGAAAGTTTATATGAACTTGATAAGGAACGACAACTTTTATTGGGCTCTTACAATGAAAATACTTTCGCAGTCAAAAAGAAGGTTGATGAACTTAGCCACCTAAAAGGCCAGTTGCTTGAGGTAGTAGAGAATGAACGGGAGTTAGTTTCAGGTTCTTTAGAAGAAATAAATACTAAACTGGTGGCACTGGAAGGAAATTTTATTGGACTACCTTCCAAAGGTACCGAATTCACTAAATCTAAGCGTTTTTATGAACTCTATGAAGAGTTCTTTCTTTCCTTAATGCAAAAAAAGGCAGAATTTGAAATAGAGCAGGCAGGGACGGTCACCAACTATATAATTCTCTCTGAAGCCAATATTCCGGATAGCCCAATAAGTCCTAATAAAATGATGATCTACGGAATTGGGGTGGTTTCATCATTGATTTTGAGTTTTGTAATTATTGGAGTACGTTATCTAATGGAAAATAAAATTAGTTCCGTCAGTGAACTGGAAAAGATGACGTCAAGTCCAATATTGGGGATGGTCCCTAAATATACAGATAAGGCGTTAAAAACTACCAAATTAGTGATCACTATGAACTCCCGGTCTATGCTTAGTGAGTCATTAAGATCAATCCGGACAAACATGGAGTTTTTACAACATGATAAAGCAAAAAAGGTAATATCCATAACCTCTACCATTAGTGGTGAAGGAAAAACATTTGTAGCGGTAAACCTGGGGGCGATTATTGCCTTATCGAATCAAAAGGTGATTGTAGTTGATCTGGATTTAAGGAGACCTAAAATACATAAGGCCTTTGATGATCAGAATGGTACCAAAGGGATAAGCACGATCCTTATCAATAAGCATAAATTGAGTGAATGTATACATCAGACGGAAATAGAGAATCTACATTACTTGACTGCAGGCCCAGTGCCACCTAACCCTTCAGAATTAATACTCACTGATGGATTTTCAAGTTTGCTTGAGAAGCTTAAACAGGACTATGATGTCGTGATTTTAGATACGCCCCCAGTAGGTCTGGTTACGGATGGTGTGCTGGTTATGAAGAAGGCCGATCTGCCAATCTTTATTGTTAGAGCAGATTACTCCAAAAAGGATTTTGTAAAAATGCTGAATCGTTTGATTACTGTGAATAAATTTTCAAATCTTTCGGTCATACTAAACTCTGTTTCTTCTTCGATGGGTAGTGTTTATGGCTATGGAAAAGGAAAGGTAAAGGGGTATTATGTTAAGGAAGACCATTCTAATGGACAGGATAAGAAAAGTAAGAAGCTCTTTTCTTCCTTAAAAGACCAAGGATAGTGTTTACTCTATTTGAAAAAAAATCTCGTAAAAGCCATTATAAAGTAGATTTCCATTCTCATCTCATTCCAGGAATTGATGATGGATGTGAGAATTACACGGAATCTTTTGAAGTAATCTCATCATTGGCAAAGCTTGGATTCGAAAAATTAATTATTACTCCGCATATACACAGTGAATATTTTCCTAATACAGAAGAGATAATTCTCGAGAATTTTGTCCTTTTGAAAAAGCAATTGGAAGACAGCGATGTGAAAATTGAACTGGAAGTGGCTGCAGAATATTATGCCGATGATGTTTTTCTGGAGAAACTCTCAACCGAACATAAATTCCTGACGTTTGGAGACAATTTTATACTTATCGAAACAGCCTTTATCAACAAACCTGCATTCTTAGATTCCATAATATTTGAGCTGATTTCCAAAAACTATAAAGTCATTTTGGCACATCCAGAAAGATATTTATACCTTCAAAACGCCTGGGAGGAAGTGGAAGAATTGAAGGAACGGGGCGTTTATTTACAGGTAAATCTAGGTTCGTTGAGTGGGTTATATTCCAGAGAGATTAAAAGTTTTGCAGAGAAACTTATTGACAAAAAAATGGTTGATTTCATTGGGTCTGATTGCCATAGAAAATACCAGATTGAATATTTATCCAAAGCAATTAACTCCAGGACGTATAAAAAATTAGAAACATTGCCGATTTTAAACGATAGTTTACGCTAATGATTTTTATTACAGGAGCTACAGGATTAGTTGGAAGCTTTCTTCTTAAAAAGTTGTTAAAGGAAGGTCATGATATCCGTGCCTTGAAAAGGGAGCATTCAGACTGTTCCTTAGTACAGGATGTGTTTTCACAAGTAGAGTGGGTCAATGGTGATCTATTAGACTCAGTTTTTCTGGATTCTTTATTGGATGGAGTAGACACAATATTCCATTGTGCCGCGCTGGTAAATTTTGATTCCAGATATAAAAACCTTCTGGAGGACATTAATGTAACAGGAACAGAGAATATCGTAAATGCTGCACTTGCAAATGGGGTAAAAAAATTTGTACACATCAGCTCAGTTGCGGCGATCGGAAGAGGGAAGAACAATGATTCGATTACAGAAGATTATAAATGGGAAACCAACAAGGATAATTCAGAATATGCGATCTCTAAGTATAAGGCAGAGTTACAAGTATGGAGAGGTCAAGAAGAAGGCTTGAAGGTAATTGTGGTCAATCCATCGGTGATTCTGGGACCGGCTGACTGGAATAAAACCAGTACTCGTATTTTTAAACTGGCTTATCATCAAAATAAGTTTTACTCTGGAGGAATGATGAATTATATAGATATCCGAGATCTTGTGGATACTATTGTGCAACTATTTCAGAAAGAGAAGTTTGGCGAGCGTTATATTCTAAGTGCAGGTACTATCTCTTATAAAGAGCTATTAACCAGGATTGCGATTAATTTCAATAAAAAGCCCCCAAGGATTAAAGCAGGCTATATAGTGCTTAAAATTCTGGTAATTATGGACAAACTCAGATCTGGATTAACTGGAAGAAAGCCACAAATAACTTCTGAAGTTTTACGTCTTTCTAAGTCAAATTTTGTATACGATAATTTAAAAGTCAGGAAGGAACTGGGTATAGTTTTTAGAAATTTTGATGATACCATTTGCTGGTCCTGTAAAGAGCTCATGAAGCTTCCAGGTTAATAAAAATTTTATCGATTAAAGGAGACGTATATTTCCTATTTTTCGTTAAATTTCATTAATGCCCCGCACTACTCAAAACATCATTAACAACAATCTTTTTAAATGGGAGAAGAATTTAAGAAAAGGAAAGAAGCAAAGGAGTTAATTGAAAAGGTAGAGAACCACCTTAAGGGAAATGAGACACATTTTTTTGGAATTGATGAGTTAGAATACGTAGCAGAATATTTTCTTGAGCGACAAAAATTCACTAAAGCACTTAAAGTTTGCGATTTGGGGATAACGCTCTATACCTTTTCTGTAGAACTGGTTATTCTAAAGGCGCAATGTCTGATCAACCTCGAAAAGTATGACGAAGCCATCGAGATATTAACAGAAACCTTGAATTTGCATCCGGGTGATTCAGAAGTCTATTATATGATGGGAACAGCGTTCTCATTGAAAGGAGAATTTGCCAAGGCAGTTCAAACTTTTGAGGAATCCTTGAATTATACCGAGGATAAGGACGATGTTTATTATAATATAGGCATGGCTTATCAGAACAATTTGGATTTCAAGAGAGCCATTGAGTACTATAAACGCACTATTGAGGAAAACAAGAGCCATGAAAGTGCATTATATGAATTGGCCTATTGCCTTGATATTACTAATGAGCTAGAAAGTAGTATCGATTATTATAAGAAATTTATTGATACAGATCCCTATTCCAGCTATGCTTGGTATAATCTAGGAATTGTGTACAATAAACTGGAAAGATTCGATGATGCCATAAAAGCTTTCGAATATGCAATATTGGTGGATGACACTTTTTCATCCGCATATTTCAATATGGCTAATTCCTATATTGGAAAGCAAACATATTCTAAAGCCATTGAACTTTATAAAGAAACAATAAAGGTAGAAGGTCCAAGCTCAGAAACGTATTACTATATAGGTAACGCTTATGAGTTGATGGAGCAATACAGTCTGGCCATTAAATATTATAGAAAGGCCTTAAAACTTGATTCCATTTACCCTGAAGCATTATATGGACTTGGGGCATCCCTCAATAAACAGGGAAAGTGGTATGAAGCTATACATTTTTTTAGAAAAGCAGTAAAACTTGCAACCGAAAATCCATCCTACTGGATGGCAGTTGCCGAGACGGAATCTAAAATTGGAAATGTCGTTTCCAGTACAGAAGCCTATGAAGAAGCCTCAGTGCTTGACCCAGGCGATATTAACATATGGTTAGATTGGTCATACATCTATTATGAACAGGGACAGTACGATACGGCTATTGGATTGATCAAGGACGGATTGGATGAAATTCCAGATTCATCAACCCTGTTTTATAGGATTACTTCCTATCTAATTGCGGCTGGTAAATATAAAAATGCTTTCAATTATCTTGAAAATGCATTGATTCTGAATTTTGATGAACACAAGGTTTTGTTTGAGTTTTTTCCAAAACTGGAAACCCAAAAAGCTTTGTTTAAAATCATAGAACAGTTTCGTAAGGAAAAATAACCTCAACACTGGTTTGAAGTGTGCAGCTATTGTTTAATTTTGCGCATGAATCAACAAATGGCATAAATGAATTATTCATTAAATAATTTGCCTGAAAGAACCAAAAAACCAAGAAATTCCGGTTTTACAATGGCAATGGACAAAGGACTGAGCATCAGAGAGGTGGAGGACTTTGTCGATACTTGTAGCGACCATGTAGATATCGTAAAATTTGGCTGGGCAACATCTTATGTAACGCCTAAGCTCAAAGAAAAGATAAAAATTTACAAGGAGGCAGGCATTCCCTGTTATTTCGGAGGCACCCTGTTTGAAGCTTTTGTCATCAGAAATCAGTTTGATGATTACAGGAAAATTCTTGATAAGTTTGATATAAATTTTGCGGAGGTCTCTGACGGCTCAATTGAACTGGATCATGACCTTAAGTGTAATTATATTAAGAAACTTTCAGAGCAGGTAACTGTACTTTCAGAAGTAGGATCTAAGGATGTAGAAAAAATAATTCCTCCATATAAATGGATTGCATTAATGCAGGCAGAATTGGATGCGGGCTCCTGGAAGGTAATTGGGGAAGCTCGGGAAGGCGGAAACGTTGGGCTATTCAGATCCAGCGGAGAAGTAAGATCGGGATTGGTGGAGGAGATTTTAACTAAGATTCCCTTTGAAAAGATTATATGGGAGGCACCAAAAAAGGCACAGCAAGTGTGGTTTATTAAACTATTGGGAGCAAATGTAAATCTTGGAAATATAGCACCTAATGAAGTCATTCCACTAGAAACCATTCGACTTGGCCTCAGAGGAGATACGTTTGATCATTTTTTGAAGATGGATAAGTAGGTGAAACAGCGCTTATTACTTTTACTGAAAGGGATGGCTATGGGAGGGGCAGATATTATTCCTGGCGTCTCCGGAGGGACTATTGCATTCATAACAGGTATTTATGAAGAGCTTATCCACAGTATAAAATCGGTGGATGCAAATGCAATTGCCTTACTATTCTCATTTCGATTTAAGGAATTTTGGGAAAAAGTGAATGGCCCATTTCTGATAACATTAGTTTTGGGTATTCTGATTAGCGCTTTTTCATTAGTACAACTACTTTCTCACCTACTTGAAAATTATCCTATACAGCTTTGGTCCTTCTTTTTTGGCTTGATTCTGGTTTCTGCGATCCTGGTGGCTCGCCAAGTAAGAACCTGGAGTGTGAAAGAAGTAGTTGCAGGCCTGATTGGGATAATTGTCGCTTTTTTAATAACTCAGGGGACTGCATCAGAAACTCCTGATGATCTATGGTTTATTTATATCTGTGGAGCCATTGCAATTTGTGCAATGATTTTACCCGGAATCTCGGGTTCTTTTATTCTGGTTCTTCTCGGTAAGTACGAGTACATAATTAATGCCATAAAGGACTTTAATATTGGAGTTTTGGTCGTTTTTGCCTTGGGATGTATTACAGGAATTGCTGCATTTTCTCGATTGGTGAGTTGGCTTCTGGCTCGATATCATAGTATGACAATTAGTTTACTTGCAGGTTTTATGCTTGGGTCACTAAATAAAATTTGGCCCTGGAAGGAGGTTCAATCAGAGAATAATATACTTCCGAATGTTTACCAGTCTCAAGGTACCGATCCTTATCTTGCCGAAGCCTTGTTGTTTTTTGCAGTGGGCGTATTACTGGTAATTTTGATTGAGAAACTAGCGCATTCACTCAAAGAGACAAAGTAATGCATTATGGATTAATTGGATTTCCATTGGGACATTCTTTCTCCCGCAATTATTTTACTCAGAAGTTTCAAGAAGAGGGCCTCCAGGACTATTCCTATAAAAACTTCGAAATTGAGAACATCTCTTTGTTCCCTGATATATTAAAAAATAATCCAGATCTAAAAGGGTTGAATGTGACCATTCCCTACAAGGAAAAGGTAATAAAATATCTGGATAAACTTGACGAAAGTGCCAAGAGAGTAGGAGCCGTCAATGTAATAAAAATAGAAAATGGCATAGTTGTGGGCTTCAATTCAGATGTTTATGGATTTGGAGAATCATTAAGGACTTTTTTGTCAGGTAAGCAGATGAAGGCATTAATTCTTGGTTCAGGGGGTGCTTCAAAAGCTGTGGCGGTAGCGTTAAGTGAATTGAATATTCCTTATTTCAAAGTTTCCAGATCTCCAAAACAGAATGATCTTTCCTATGCTCAACTTGTGGGTAGAATAAAAGACTTTGAATTGATCATAAACACTACCCCTTTGGGAACCCATCCTAATATTCATCAAAAACCTGATATCCCCTATAAGGAATTATCAGTACATCATTATTTATTCGATTTGATCTATAATCCCGAGAAGTCAAGTTTTCTGACACTGGGAGATCAATATGGAGCTAAAACCAGAAATGGCTTGGAGATGCTCAGATTGCAGGCTGAAAAATCCTGGGAGATATGGAATTCAAAGAACTTTTAAAGAATTGGATCGAATTAATATCTTTACGGTCAGTGAATTGGAAAAGAAATAGTCAACATGTGCTCCTTGCTCTCGCCCTTTTATTCCAGGGATGGTCAGGAATTGGACAGGATCGTCCTAAAATTGGCCTTGCACTAAGTGGTGGAGGAGCGAAGGGAATGGCTCATATTGGGGTTTTGCGGGCCATGGAAGAAGCGGGCCTTTATCCAGACTACATTACGGGGACCAGCATGGGAAGTATCATAGGAGCCTTGTATGCCATTGGCTGGTCTGTAGATGAGATTGAAGAAATGGCAAGGAGTGCAGATTGGGAGCAACTTCTGACTAATAAAATATCACTAGATAAGGTCGCCTATGAGGAGAAGAATTTTTACGGCAGATACTTGGTGGAATTACCCATCGTAAAAGGAAAGGTAGGCCTTCCAGGAGGCCTGATTGAGGGACAAGAATTAACCCAATTGCTTTCTCGAATAACCATTTCTGCACATGGAATTACAGATTTTAATGATTTTGCAATCCCATTTGCTTGTGTGGGAACCAATATTGAAACAGGCAGAGCTAAAGTTTTCCGTTCGGGCTCCTTGCCCGAAGCCCTGCGCGCCAGTATGGCTATTCCCTCAGTATTTACCCCAATGGAAATTGATGGGGAGTTATATGTTGACGGAGGACTGGTAAGAAACTTCCCCATTCAGGAAGTTAGAGATATGGGAGCGGATCTGGTTATCGGAGTATTTGTAAGTGATAGCCTAGCAAAGAAACAAAATTTAAACTCA
>Ga0316204_10004893_pt1 | contig 23243 bp, 18 predicted proteins | sample 6monrhotite_MG_2_FD_205661 | JGI IMG/M metagenome (GOLD analysis project Ga0316204, IMG submission 205661) | Microbial mat bacterial communities from mineral coupon in-situ incubated in ocean water Damariscotta River, Maine, United States -... | ecosystem: Environmental > Aquatic > Marine >... | reverse complement strand
CAACTACGAAAATGACTCCGTCACGTTGAACCTGCTCGAAGGAACCGGGCAGACAACCCTGACCACCCTGGGTGACCAAGAAAATGACTTTGAGGCATCTGATCTGTGGGCTGCCTTGACTGCTGATTACGGAACGTTCGATGAGGACAACCAACTACAGGATGACGCAGATGACTTACTGAGCATGGCGTGAGTTACTCCCCAATCCTTGGATGGTTTCTGGCGCTTTCTAAGCTACTCTCTGCTCCTGCTGATCGGGTTGCTTTTGGAGAATTGAAAGTTTAGCACGGACAAAATTTACAAGACCGATGATAAGGTAAAATCTTAAGCGAACGTTACGCCAGAAAAGATATAAAGAGTGGAACTCTTATCAAGGGCGCTCTCCCCGTTGCCAATAATGTTGGAGTTTACATCAAATGTCGCCACAACCATCACGCGAACATTTGCCCGCACTTGATGGCTTTCGTGCGTTAAGCATTCTGGCCGTTCTCGCAGCACATATGCTACCGCTAGGGCCAAACGCATGGCAGCTTAACCTTACATTCGCCTATATGGGTATGAGCGTTTTTTTTGCTCTGTCTGGTTTTCTGATAACACAGTTTCTTTGGACTAATCAGAATATTAAGGTTTTTCTGATACGCCGGTTCGCCCGTATCGCACCGCTGCTTCTGCTGGTCTCGTTTCTTTACGCCGTACTCTTAGAGGGGCGCCTCGACGGTTTTCTGGCTGTGAACCTGTATGTCCTGAATTATTGGCATTCCGCCAGTTTGCCGTCCATCAGTCCGTTGTGGTCGCTAAGTCTTGAGATGCATTTCTACCTCGGCATCGCTTTGTGCGTCGGTATCCTGGGACGGGCGGGGTTTTGGTTAGTACCAGTCGTGGCAGTAGTCGTTACAGGCCTGCAGATCAACACGGGTACTTTTGGCGCGATTGCAACGCATTTGCGCGTGGACGAAATACTGTCCGGCGTGATGCTGGCAATCCTGTGGATAGAGCGAGAAAGACCAGTTGTGCAGCGGCTGTTTTCAGTACTGCGGTATCTATTCTGGTTATTACTGGTGCTCTGGGTATTATCTTCTTGGCCAGGCTCTCAGGGACTTGGATATGCGCGCGCCTATCTCGCTGCGGCAATGATTGGGTCGGTTCTTTCTACGCCGTCTGGCTGCTGGCAGCAGCGCGTGCTTGCTCACGGTGTATTGCGATATATAGCCACGATTTCGTTTGCACTTTATGTTTGGCACTCTCCGTTCCGGCTGTACTGGTTCGATTCCGGTACCGATCTTGAACGCTACCTTTTCAAACGTCCGTTGGCTTTTATTTCTATTTTGGTATTGGCACATGTCTCTACCTTCTGGTTTGAAAAACCAATAACGGGTGCAGCACGACGACTCACTCAACGATTCCGCACTCGGGAAGAGATGGTCGAAATTCGGACCAGTCGTTAAGGCGGATCGCATGCCGAAAGAAGTGATCCGAAATGAAGAAACGAAAGAACCATTCGACAGTTACCGCTTCAAGGCCAGCTCTGAGGCTGCAAAGAAAACACGGAAGGAGATCAAAACATTGACCGCGTCATAAACAACGACGCATAAACAAAGGTGGGTCAATTCTCGGTGAAAATACCGGGTCAGTTCTCAGTGACAATCAACATCAGGCCCTGTAATGCTTTTTCACCCAACCCAGAAAGGCCTTGTCGGGGCTGCGCAGACTGGCCTGCCCGGAGGCGGTCCAGACCCCCAGCCACGCGGCCTGCAACGCATAGACATCCGCCCCCGGCACCAGGGCGCGGGCCTGATCCAGCGCTTGCGCGCTCAGTTGTGGTACACGGCCCGGCATCTCGGTGACCGCGCGCGGGCGGATTTCGATCAGATCGCCGGGAATTTCCGTGGCGCTGTAATCGGGCAGCGCGTCGCGCACGATCAGGTCGCGCAGCATGGCACGGAACACCCGGCGCGGGCTGGTCGAGCCGGACTTCTTGAGCAGCGTGTCCACCGACACCCGCCACACCGGCTGGCGCCCGCAATGCTTGCGGGCCAGCTCGTAAATCCGCCGCTCCAGGGGGCGCCGCAAGGAGAAATACTCCCGGTTCAGGGTCAGCACGGATTTGTTCAGCACAGCCCGGTACAGCCAGTCCGACAGTGTCACGCTGACCCGCACCATACGCCCCGCACGTGTGCGCCGCACGATCTCCCAGGCTTCGATCAGCCCGAAACCGCTGGTGACCTCTTCGTCGCCCGTGACGATATTGGTGGTGATGCGCGTGCCCACCAGCCGCTCGAACGCATCGCGCAGACGGCGGTAGCCATCGCCTGACGTCTCGCGCCCCGTGGCCAGCAGCAGATCATGCGCCGTCAGGGTCAGATGGCGCGACGTCGGCTTGCCCGCATTGAGGGCGGCCATCAGCTGCGAGATGCAAAAGATCAGAATGTCCGCATCAAAGATCGTCGCACGCCCCTTCACGCTGGGGGTCACACGGATTTCCGTGCCGTTGTGTGCGTATTCCAGAATGCGCCGGTCGGGCCGTGTCGACAGCGAAAACAGCGGATGCTCCATCGCGGCCAGATCGTGCTTGGGCACGGCGGCAAAGAAATCGCAGACGAAAAAATCGCCCTGCGACGGCACGGGTACACGCCCGCTCACCTCTGCCATCCCAAAGATGTCATGTCCTGCCTGCCCTCATCGCCCCCCGTAAGCCTCTGCGACGCATATCTCGCGCCCGAATCCGGCTTCGGGGTTTCATTTACACCGACAATAGAAGCTGTGGATAAGTCCGTCCAGCGAAAGGCATCTCACCTCGGGGTTTCGGAATCACTCCAGCGTGGGATCAGAGTCACCTGTTCGGGGTTTCAGAGTCGCCCCTGTTCAAAATCCATGCGCCAAGCCATTGTAAGAAAACAAAAGCCTGAAAAACAACATTGCCGTAACTAAAAATATAACACAGATTTAACTGGGACAGGCCGGCCAGCAGGGCCAACGGCCCGCTCTCAACGGCCAAAAACCCCGCCAAATCCGCCGTAAATGCTGAGAATGGATAAAAATCTTCCCATGTATCACGTTTCGTGGCAGGGTGGTCAAAACGCGTCACATTATCAAAAGAGGACGCATCCCGAGCATGAGGCCCGAGTCGTGAACACCCTTCCCCCCTATTTCAACATTTCGCCCGATCGCGCGCAGGCCGAACTGGCCCCCCCGGTCCGGGCCGACGATCTGAACGCCATCGCCAGGGCCTGCGCAAGTGGCTGTCAGGACCTCAAAAGCCGCGGGCTGGACGAGGCCGGTCAACGCCACTTGCGCCCCTTTTCGACCTGGGAAATCACCAAATACCTGATCCCCATTGCCTCGGCCCATTTCCGGCGCGTGCTGCGTCAGAACCCGGACCTGCCCCAGGGCGTCAGCGAAACCGAAGGCGGGGCCAAGTGGTTCACCCTGGACGAAGTGCTGCGCTTGCGCGCCCATTTCGGGCAGGAAGGATCCAAGGCCAAGGAATACCTGCCCTACCGCCCCGCAAACCTGCCCGCCAAGGTCGTCGCCGTCGCCAACTTCAAGGGCGGCGTGGGCAAGACCTCGACCTGCGCGCATCTGGCCATGTCGGCAGCGCTGGATGGCTACAAGGTGCTGGTGGTCGATCTGGACAGCCAGGGATCGATGTCCTCGATCTTTGGCGCGCGGATCAAGGATGAATGGGACACCGCCTTTCCGCTGATTGCGCGCCATTATGCCCAGCACCTGCGCGGCGAGAACCAGCGGCGCATTGACCGGGGCGATCCCCCCCTGCCCTTTGATGAGTCTCTGACCGAGGCTCTGGGCATCTCTGCGGCGGACGTGATCAGGAAAACCCACTGGCCCAACATTGATCTGATCGGGGCACAGCTGAACCTTTACTGGTCGGAATTCCAGATCCCGGTCTGGCGCATGGCGGCGCGCGGCTGGAAGCTGTGGGATGCCCTGGGCGATGCGCTGGCCGAAAACGGCGTGCTCGATGACTATGACCTGATCTTTCTCGATACGCCCCCGGCCCTTGGCTATCTCACGATCAACGGGCTGAGCGCGGCTGACATCCTGCTGGTGCCTGTCGGCGCGTCCTTCATGGAATTTGACTCGACGGGGCGTTTCTTTGACATGCTGCACGCCACGTTTTCCTCGATTGAAGAGGGTGAAAACACCGCCGCCCGCGCGCTGGGACGCCCCGAGATCGCGTTTGAATGGGACGCGGTGCAGACGGTGATCACCCGCTTTGACGCCAGCCAGCAAACCGAACTGGCCAGTCTCATGCAGGCCTATATGGGCCGCACACTCAGCCCCTACCGGCAGGATTTTACCGCGCTGATCGGTCAGGCGGGCGAGAGCGTGAACGGCATCTACGAGGCCGATTACCGCGACTTCAACCGCGACACCTATGCCCGTGGGCGCGCCACCTTTGATGAAACCTATGCGGGGTTCAAACGGCTGCTCTACGGCATTTGGCGGCGCGACGAGATGCGGGCCGAGGCGGCGGCGGCGGAATGACCAAAACCCCCTTGTCAGAGCCTGTTTTTATCTGCGCAGGAAAAGGAGCCACCCCATGGCCAAACGCAAACGGTTAAGCCCTGCCCCGGCCTTTGAAATCCCCGATCCCCTGGCCGGGTCGGGGGATCTGGAAACCAAGGCGGTAAACGGCTGGGTCGGCACCCGCGCGCCGATTGCGGATGTCACCGGGGATGCCGCCCGCCACGCCGCCTTTGAAGAGGTCAGTGCAGAGTTGCAAAGCGCCCGTCAGGAAGGGCGCATGGTGCTGCGCCTGGCCCTTGACGTGATCGAGGCCGACCATCTGGTCCGCGACCGCGTGGCCGTGGACGGGGATGATATGGCCAGCCTGATCGACAGCTTGCGCATGCGGGGCCAGCAGACCCCCATCGAGGTGGTCGCGTTGGCAGGCGGGCGGTATGGCCTGATTTCGGGCTGGCGGCGTCTGATGGCGCTGCAAAGCCTGCACGCCGAAGCCCCGCACGAGGATCGCTTTGGACAGATACAGGCCCTTGTGCGTCAGCCTGACGGCGCCCCGGACGCTTACCGCGCCATGGTCGAGGAAAACGAACTGCGCGCGAACCTGAGTTTTTATGAACGCGCCCGGATCGCCGTGAAGGCGGCCGAAGAAGGGGTCTATGAAAGCCCCAAACATGCTGTACAGAGCCTGTTTTCTTCTGTCAGGCGGGCGAAGCGCTCGAAAATCCTCAGCTTTGCGGATCTGGTGGTGCTGGATGACCACCTGTCCTTTCCCGCAGCCATTCCGGAAAAGCTGGGTCTGGCGCTGGTGGGGGCGATGCGGACGCAACCCGATTTCACGCCCCGGCTCGTCACCGCACTGCGGGCGGCTCCGATCAGCGATGCAGCCGCGGAGCGGGTCGTGCTAGAGCGTAGCCTGTGCAGTGCGTCGGAGCCAAAGCAGAGGGTGTTTACGGATCAGGTGTTTGAGGGGCTGGAGTTGACCGCCAAGGCTGGAAAAGTGACCCTGTCAGGCCCGTTTGTCGACGATGCGCTGGTGGTGGCGTTGCGCAGCTGGTTGTTGAGCAAGCGTTAGGTGCGCGCCTTGCCATGGCATCAAATGTTTCGCGAGCGAAACATATTGGCGTCTCGATACTTCAAGGTTGTGCTTCGTCAAGCAGCCTTGGTAGCTGTGGCGATAGAGCCCTAATGTATGTATGGGGGAGAACTGCATCGCATGCGATGTTTGCGGGCGGCATCATCAAGGCTGCGAAGCTGAAGCAGTGCTGGATCCAACGAATATTGCAAACAAAACAGCGTACATTTCTGAAAACGTAACGAGGCTTTGTTCCATTAATTTGACCTGGAAAGCACGAACGAAGGCTGAAACCCCACGAGTGAATATTGCCAGGGGCCTGGGAACGCACCCTTGAACGAGGCGGATTGTCATAAAAAAGGACCGATCGCGCCGGAGCGTGATCGGCCAGCGCTGCGCCAAGTACACAGAGACTGGATCACGCGCCGTCAGCCGAGAATGCGCCAAGATCCACACTGGTTCATCTTTATAGACGAAATTGCCGTGAAAACGAGCCTCACCCGTCTGCGAGGGCGCGCGCGGGTTGGTGAACAACCCCTTTGGAAAATGAGGGACGCAGACGTTTATCGCAGGGCTGACCCAAAACGCGCTGAACGCGTCTTGGGTCATCACCGGGCCATGAACGGCCCGACGTTCGACGCCTATATTGAAACCCAGTTCGTTCCGGTCCTCGACCCCCGGCACGGTCGTCATTCTCGACAATCCGCCCACCCATAAAAGCCCGCGCGCGGCCGAGGCATTGCGACAGAACGGATGCTGGTTCTTGTTCCTGCCGGCCTATAGTCCGGACCTCAATCCAATCGAGATGTCCTGTTACAACGCTGAACCCCTCCACTCGACCCACGGCATATTGACCCCCGGTGAGGCCCATGCCAGCAAAACAGAACCAATGAGATTAGCGGCCTGAAATGAAACCCTGACCCACCTTAACAAGGCTGCAAAATGGTCGAAAACACAGGACCACCTCCTATTTTTTTGCCGAATCACGCTTTTTTAAACAGCGGCTCCAGAAAGCGAACAGAAACGTGTCACAGCATCGCCATATTTGAGATAGCCGCCAAAATTCTCCTTACGGTAGAAAATCAGACCCCTATCCCGCAAGATTGCCCAACTTTATCAATGGAAGAGACGAAAATTTCCCAGATTCCATGTTTCATAAACCTAAATAAAAGATTAAAATCGGGGCAAGAACATGTCAATTTTGACACTTTAGTTACGAGGAAAACCCATGCGCTCATTAGCAACAACCAAGCTTAACAAAAACCTTATAGTATCGGCTCTTGTGGGTGGCGCCCTGAGCTTTTCTGCGGGAATTGCCAGCGCAGTTACGGTAGTTTTTACTCCCTTGGCTATCGCTGATCTTGACGGAATGACACCGACGGCAAACCCATCGCCGTCCAGCACGACACCTGTGTTTCTCGACAATGTCGCAGGCAACCAGTCTTCTGGCGGGACACTGGTCGCACGCACCCCTTGGGAAGGCTCGATCTGGGAAGATACCGGAGCGTTCAGTTCTGTGCAAGCCGGTGGATCCGCAACGTTCACCTTCGCTGGGGAACAGGACGGTCTCAGCCTGATCTGGGGCTCTCCGGATGATTACAACGATCTGACAATCACTTTGACGGGCGGCGGCGGCGGAACTGTCAGCATCAATGGTGCCGATGTACAAGGCCCCGTTGGGGAACTGGCATCTCTGGTTATCATCAAGGATGTATTGTTCTCAAGCGTACTTTTTGAATCGAGCACCAATGCCTTCGAATTCGCCAACCTGACGCCATCGCCTGTGCCACTGCCAGCCGGTGTGTTTCTGATGGGTACGGCGATTGCAGGATTTGGCGTCATGCGCCGTCGCAAGAAGAAATAGCCGACGCAACAACCCAATAAACCAATTCGAAAAGACCGCTTTCAAGCGGTCTTTTTTGTGCCCTGTCTACGCATCACGCACGGCCTGGAAACAACCCCGCAAACCAATTCATCGGGCTTTCACAAACCAAAGGGCGTATTTGGGTGCAGTACAGCAGCTGCATCTGAGTTGGCAGTCGTAACAATACCTTACGGCGATGCACCTCGGCGCGCAAATGCCGTCGCCATATTCTCTATCGCCGCGCGCCTCCAGGTGCCGATCTGGATCGAATGCCCACCAGATGTCTTGGACAAGTCCGCCAGCGTCATCTCATCGTGGATCGCTTCGAGCGCAACCTTGGCCTTGAACTCAGACGAATGGTTCCTTCGTTTCTTCATCCTGGATCACTTCTTTCGTCATGTGATCCACCTTAACAACGGGTCCGAAAATCCGCGACCACCTCTGCTGCCATTGGTCTGGCCCCTGCCGCGCATGCCGGCGTAGCGTGCTGAAACATAACCTGCGCGCCATCGCAGTCGGAAAAGCCTGCGCGCACAGAGCGGCTTTTCGAGGGGCTGGAGCTGCGCGGGCAGGCGGGCAGGATCACCCTTGCCGGGCCGCGCGTGGATGACGCCCTTGTGGCGGAGTTGCGCGACTGGCTGCTCAGCAGGTCCTGAACCATCCGCTGTGGTGATGTTTCGCGTGCGAAACAATGCCCCTGTCCGGCGCGCAATAGCGGATATGTGACGCATCCCCCGGCGCGTTGAAATCCGTGATTTCAGGCAGCGCCCCGGCGTCGGGTCTTTTCGAAAGTGCCATGGAGGTGGCTGGTCTGTCGGGGGGCAGCGACGGCGGCCTTATGCGGACCCCGGCGGGCAAGGGCGCAGTTGGCCATGCAAAACAGGGCAAACCCGGTAGTGCCGATCATGCCACCGGCAAGGTAGCCCACAACACCCAGCACCGGCCCGAACCCCGCAGAGGTGGCGAGTATCGCCCCGGCGATACTGCAAACCGTGCTGATCAGAACCAGAGCAATAACCAAGAAAAAAGTGTCCCCATACCGATGAAAAAGCAGATTTCAGTCCGCTATTATGGGGCAAAAGGCGTTAAAAAACGCTGAAAGGCTGCGTGTGGATGTGGCCCCCTATCTATACTACTTTAGGTAGAGATACGTTTTGGGCAAACAGCGGGTACGCAGGGGCGGGATTTGGGCGGAAATCTTCTTGTCTCTGTGCCTGCCTGTCAACAATGGCGCGCTCGGCAGGTGGATTGATCCTGAAAAGCGCGCCGATCAGTCGCTCTGTTGCGCCTTTGACTGTCGCTCCCCAAGCAGCAGGGCGATCAGGGCCCCGGTCACATAGCCGCCCAGATGTGTCTGCCAGGCCAGCAACCCGTTTTCGATGATCAGCATTGCCACGTTCAGGACGGCCAGTGCCACTGTGATGGCGATGGCCTGACCGTATTTGCCGGTGCGGACATGGTCGAACATCACAAGGGCGCCGATCAGCCCGAACAGCGCCCCCGAAGCCCCAACCATCGGTGTGCTGGCACCTGACATGACAGCAAAGACGATGCCGCCCCCAAGGACCGACCCGACCCAGAGCAGCAGAAACCCGAGCTGGCCCACCCGTGCGACCAGTCCCGGCCCGATCCAGAGCAGCAGGACCATATTGCCCAACAGGTGCAGCAGACCCGCATGCAGCAGCGAATAGCTCAGAAACATCGTCCAGGGCTGGGCGCCATAGTTGGGCTGCCAGTCCCGTACCAGACCGGGCCAGAAGCCCGCGTATTGCAGCACCAGCGAGCGCCAGCGCACCGATCCGACCAGCCCGAGATCCGCGGCCGTCAGGATCAGTTCAAGCCCGCCGGTCACGATCAGCAGGACACCGATCACCGTGCCTGGCCACGCAATGGCCTGCCGGCGAGCAAGGAGTGGGGCAGGGCGCTTCATATCCCATGAGTGGCCGACCTCCACCGGGGCCGCAAGCAAATTGCGCCCTGGGAAATGGCCTAGCGCCAGGTGGTCAGATCGCGGCGCAGGGTGACGGACAGGCGGTTGTCGCGTGCCCGGACGCCGGCGGTGTTTTCGCTGACACGGTGTTGCAGTTCCATGTCCACTTGCCAGTCCGCCGTCAAACTGTGCTGCAGGCCGATGCCAAGGGTGCCCACGCTGCTGGGCGCACCGGCGCCGGTGGGGTTGGTCTCGCTATAGGACAGGCTGGTGTTAAAGCTGGTGAGGGCGGTCAGTTGCCTGTCATAGGTCATCCTCAAAGAGGTGATTTCTTCTTCGTCATCATCCACTCCCGAGGTGATGCTGCGGCTGAAACTGGCCGCAACCGACCCGTTCGGCAGGGTCAGGGTCAGGTCAACAGAGCCGGTCGGAAACAGGTCTCCGTCAACGGCGCGGGTGACCCCGAGGGTTCCCCCAAACTCCCAGCGGGCGGTGCTGATGTTGCGCCCGGCGCTGAGGGAATAGCGGCTCCCTTCCTCCGTATTGGTCGCCCCGAACTGCAGCGAGGCGTTGCCGTTGCGCATATCCTGGCGCAGGTCGCCTTCCAGTTCAAAGGTTTCGCGCACCCCTTCCGCCGTCCCGAAATCCTCGAAGGTCCGGTAGGTCAGCGACAGGTTCGCCTGTGTCACGGGGGTCAGATCAAGGCGAAAGCGCACACCCGCCCGAAACCGGTCCTGATCGGTGAGGGTCGTCGAAACAGTGTCGCTGTAGCTGAGCCCGGTAAAACCGGCAAACAGGGTGGTTCCGAACGGCGACCGGCGGCGCAGTTCCAGTTCGGTGTCCAGCACGATGCTGCGGCGGGCGCCTTCCTCGTTGACCAGTTGCGGGTCCGGAATGCCCAGCACGTCCTCGAGGCTGGTCGAGGAGACGTCGATTTCGCTGTAGCGCAGGTCAACCGACAGGGCGGCGTCGCGCGACTGGCGGGCGTATCGAAGCGCGATGTCCGGCTCGATCAGGCCGGTATCAAGGTTGTCGCTTTCGGCGCCCGTCACATGGCGCAGCCCGATCCCGCCGGAGATGTCCAGTTGCTGGATCGGGGTGGCAAAGGTGATGCCGAAATCAAGCCGCGAGAAATATTCAAAGGTGCTGCCCTGGCTGGTGGCATCCAGTCCGCGGTTGTCCTGGGCGATCACACCGGTGGACAGGCTCAGCCGAAAGGCAGGGGCGTCACCGTCCCGCTGGGCGGCCACGGCACCGGGCAGGACAGTGGCACATGCCAAGGCCGCCACACACAGACATGCAGGCCTTGAGAGCATCGTGATCCGGGTCACGGGCACCATGCGGCGCGCCTACTCGAACAGTCGGCGCGTGGGGACCAGAATGACGTCACCATTGTGCAGCCTGAGGGTGGCGTTTGTGCTCAGCCCCTGTTCCATCGCCTCGTAGTTTAGGGTGGTCACGTTCTCGAGGCCGGTCCTGTGATCTGTGCGGCGCAGTTGCACCCGCTTGGTGGCGGCAAAATTCGAAAACCCGCCCATGGCCGCAAAGGCCTGCAACAGGGTCGCACCGGGTTCCAGTTCGACACGGCCGGGGCTGTTGACTTCGCCCAGCACAAAGATGGTCATCAGTGTGGGTTCGACGGGCTCCCTTTCCGGGGCCACCTGTTCCAGCGCGACAAAGACGCTGGGGGGGGCGGCGAAATTCGGGGTTAGGTTGGCCACCAGCGTCGCCTGCACCGCGTTCACGGTCTTGCCGCGCACCAGGATGGTGCCGGCCAGCGGAAAGCTGATGCGCCCCCGCGGATCCACCAGAACAGAGCGGTTCAGGGCCTCGTCCTCGATCACCTCGATGCGCAGGACGTCACCGGGAGAAATCCTGTACCCTTGCGCCGCCGCCGCCATGGGCAGCAGCAGCAGAATGGACAGAAACCGGAAAAAGATACGTTTGGGCTGAGTCATGTCATCGCCTTCTTGGGTCGCACCGCATGTGGCCAACAACAGGTTGGGCCATCGTTTCGGGTGTCATACCACAGGGTGTCGACGGGCGGACAGGAATCTTGGCCCGCGCCTCACCGAGTTTCGCCACGATGCTGCGAATGGGCAACGCCTGGTCCCCGGCGACCGCCCTGTTTGGGCAGGTTCAGCCGTCCTGCAGCGTGGCCAGCGTATCGCGTGCGATATTCATCTGCGGCAGGGTGCTGTTGTCGCCTGCCAGCTCAACAGCGCGTGTCAGGGCCGCTATGGCCTCGTCTTTGCGCTCCAGCGCCACATAGGTCATGCCCAGATGGTATTGCACCAGCGGATTGTCGGGCAGGCCCGCGGCGGCGGGCTCCAGATAGGTCAGCGCCTCCTCATAGTTGCCCTGCCGGTAAGCGATCCAGCCATAGGTGTCCTGGAAGGGGGGAACGTCGGTGCCGCGCAGGCGGCGTGCCACGGCTGCGGCCCGTTCCAGGGTTTCCGCGTCATCGCGGAAGGCGCTGAGCAGGCTGGCGAGGTTGTTGGCGATGGTCACGTTGCTGGAATTGAGGGCATAGAGTTTTTCGTAGATCGCGATTGCGCCTTCGATGTCGCCGGCCTGTTCCAGATCCCCGGCTTCAAAGAGCAACAGGCGCGGGGCCTCGGGGTTGGCGGCCAGACCGGTCCGCAGGACCTCTCTGGCGGCGTCGGGTTTGCCGGTCCGGCGCAACTGCACGTAAAGCTGGTTGATTGCGTTCACCGCGTTCGGGTTTTCGTCCACGATGCTGCGCAATTCAGCCTCCGAGGCCGCCTCGTCGCCTTCGGACAGCAACAGGGCCGCATTCATCAGGCGCAGGTTGGGGTCCTGGGGGGCTTCGGCCAGCCGGGCATCAAGATAGGCACGGGCCGCGTCCAGCTTGCCTGCGCGCAGCTGTGTCTGCAGCACGGCAAAGACCGCATTGGGCGTGCCGGCCTCGTCTGCTTGCTGCTGAAGCAGGGCAAGGCCCTCGTCCAGACGATCCTGGTTGAGCAAGGTGGCCGTGCGCAGCGATTGCAGCAATTCAGACGCACGGGGCTGGTCCTGCAGTTTCTCGAGATCCGCGATGATGCCGCGCACCACGCCGATGGCATTGTCCGCCAATGCCAGACGCGCGGACTGGGCCAGAATGTCCAGATTGCCGGGGTTTGTGTTGCGTGCATCCGCCAGAACCGAGCGGGCCGCCTGTTCGCGGCCCTGACGGATGAGGAAATCGGCATAAAGCAGAGATTCACGCACGCCGGAACCGGACACCTCGACGGCCGTGGCAAGGCGCTCGCCCTGCAACTGGGTGTTGCCGTTGCGTTCGTGTGCGGCAGCCAGCAGCAGGATGATGGATGTGTCGCGCGGGGTCTGATCCAGCGCGCGGCGCAGATCAATGATGGCGTCGCCGGGCTGGTCGCCGTCGATCAGCATCTGGGCGCGCAGTTTCAGCGCCGTGACGTTGGAGGCATCTTCGGTCAGGACCTCTTCGACCAGGGCGCGCGCGCCCACCTGATTGCCCGTGGTCAGCAGCATCGTGGCCAGCGTGCCCTTGATGCGGCGGGTCTGATCGCCGGGTTCGGCGGCATCGACAATGGCCTGCATGTCGGCGATGGCCGCGTCGCGCTTGCCGTCATCAAAGGCATATCCGGCCAGCAAGGCCTGATAGAAGGTACGGTTTTCGGTATTGTCCGGATTTGCGTCCGCCAGACGCTGCAATTCGGCACGGGCGGCGTCGCGCCCCTGTGTGCGTTCCAGCAACTGGATCACGGGCACAAAGCCTTCAGGGGCGGATGTGTCATCCCCGGCCAGATCGCGCAGAAAGCTTTCGGCACCGGCAAAGTCCTGGCGCTGGATGTAATAGGAGATCAGGGATTGCTGAACTTCGGAGTTTTCGGGGAACTGCGTATACATCTGACGCAACAGGTCCCCGATCTCGTCCTGTTCGCCCAGGGCGTTCAGGGCCTGAATCTTGATGATGTAATAGGTCAGGTCATCCGGGTTGTAGGCGATGGCCGCGTCGATATCGTCAAGCGCCCCGGCCGGGTTGTTTTGGGTAATGGCGTAGGCGATCAGCACCCGGCGGCTCAGGATGTCGTTGGGGTCTGCCTCGACAAGGGCGCGCGCCTCGATGGCAAGCTTGCCCTGGGCCTGGTCATCGCCGTCAACGCTGGCCTGACGGAAATCCAGAGAGACGCGCACGGCATCCGCCTTTTCGGCGAGCGGGTCCAGCTCAAGGGCGCGGCGGCCATGGCGTTCGGCCTCTTCCCATTGCTGTCCTGCAATGGCCATCTCGGCCATGGCAAAGCGTGCATCGGGCAGTTCGGGATATTGTTCGACAAGGCGCAGGTACTGTCCGAACGCCCCTGACATGTCGCCCCTGGCGCGCAGAATTTCGGCCAGCTGGCGGCGCGCATCCTGATGTTCACCATTGTAGTCGAACACGTTGCGGAATTCGAGGGCGGCCCGCTCCGGATCTCCGGCGGCCAGCAACTCAAGGCCGGATTGATAGAATGTCTCGGCCTTTTCCTCGGGGCTTTCACAGGCCGCGAGGAAAAGCAGAGCAGAGACGGCGCCTAGGGTCAGAATACGTTTGAACATGAGAAACCTGTTACATGGCACGCGTGGTCAAAACAAAGGCAAAACAGTGTAAAGTTCACGTCTGCGTCAACAAAACGGATCAGGGGGCGGGGCTCAGCAGCCTGTGCCGCGCAGGACCACGCGCACTGTCGCCCACAGGGTCTTGACGTCCGTGAACAATGACACCTGTGCATTGTAGCGGGCATCATAGAATGCGCGTTCTGCAAAAGTGGTCTTGTGACGGTCCGAGATCTGCCAGAACCCGGTGATGCCGGGACGCAGTTTGTAATAGTCGCGGCCCGGATAGAGCGGCTGTTGCTCGACCATCATCGGACGCGGCCCGACAAGGCTCATATCTCCACGTAACACGTTGAAAAGCTGGGGTAATTCGTCTATCGACGTCTTGCGCATGAAGCGCCCGACAGACGTCACGCGGGGGTCGTCGAGCAGCTTTTGATTGATCTCCCATTCGGCGCGCCTGTCGGGATTTGTCTTCAGGTAGGAGTGCAGCGCGCCTTCGGCGTCGCGCACCATGGAGCGCAGTTTCCACATGCGGAACACACGACCGTCCTTGCCGATGCGTTTCTGGGCGTAAAACGGATTGCCGCCATTCAGGGAGATGATCAGCGCGAGCGTCAGGATGATCGGGAGGATCACGGGGGCGCTCAGCACGATAAGGCTGACATCCATCACCCGTTTGAAAAAGTCGCGGTACAGACCGGTTTCGGGTGCGTCGGCACCAGCCGGTTCCTTGTGCAGGACATTTGCGGATTTCAGCGTGTCGGTCAAATATACATCGTGGGTAGTCATCAACAGATCCGTTCGCTTTGATTTCTGTGTCCGTCCTGTAGGTCCGCAGGATCGGCTGAGCTGGGCGACAGTCGGGCGATGCTTGAAAAGTAAACTGTTTGGTTCAATGGGCACTCGTCAGGTCACAGTCTTACGGCCAAAACCGTAATTAAAGTTAAATAGCAGATAAATTTTAGATACCAGAGATGGTGTGCAGTTTCTATGACGCTTTCGTGTCCGGCGTGAGGTTTACTTGCATTTAAGGATAATTTTTCAGCGAATTCATCCTTGGGTTGAAGCGCCGGTATTCGATTATGCAATAACTTTAGTCAATGGCCGCTAAAATATTGAAATTGTTCAGCCCGGTTGCCCTTTCCACGGCGGGTTCGGGATGCGTGGCCATGGCAGATTCGGGATGTGGCGCCCTGCGAACCGTGCGATGAACCGTGCGATAAACCGTGCGATTCTGGGCGCAGGTTGTTGAAATAACAGGCAGGGGCTATAGGCGTGTGGTCGTGCGTCCTATATGTGTCAGTGTGCTTGGTGGCTGGGGTGCATCATCTGCGATGGTGTAAGAGTGTGTGAAATACAGGCAGCAGGTTTAATGAATACGCTTGAGATATATACCAACCACTTCCAGATGCGCGAGCGTCCGTTCACGCTGGTGCCGGACCCTGATTTCCTGTTCTGGAGCGCCGCCCATAAAAGGGCCTTTGCGGTCCTTGAATACGGTATCGTGACGCGCGCGCCCATCACCCTGATCACCGGTGAGGTGGGGGCGGGCAAGACCACGCTGGTACAGCATCTGCTGCAGTCGATCGAGGAAAGCGTGAGCATCGGTCTGGTGTCCAATGCGCAAGGCGACCGGGGCGAGTTGTTGCGCTGGGTGATGTCGGCCTTTGGCCAGAAGACCGAAGGGTCGACCGACTATGTCGATCTGTTTGCCCGCTTCCAGGCCTTTCTGATCGAACAATACGCGGCCGGAAGGCGCGCCATCGCGATCATTGACGAAGCCCAGAACATGAGCCGCGAGAACCTCGAAGAGCTGCGCATGTTCACCAATATCAATTCCAACAAGGACGAGCTGTTCCAGATCATTCTGGTGGGCCAGCCCGAGTTGCGCGACATCGTGATGCGCCCGGACCTGTCGCAGTTCGCCCAGCGTGTGTCGGCCCATTTCCATCTGGGGCCGATGGACAGCGACACCGTGCGCGCCTATATCCAGCACCGGCTGGTCAAGGCCGGGGGGCGGCACGACATCTTCGAGACGGAGGCCTGCGCCATGGTGCACAAACATTCAGGGGGCATTCCGCGTGTCGTGAACCAGCTGTCAGACCTGTGCATGGTCTATGCCTTTGCCAATGGCGATATGACGGTGACGGCTGACACTGTGCAGCAGGTGCTGGACGACGGTGTGTTCTTTGCTGGCAATCTGGCGGCAGCAGATGCGCCGCGGCTGGTCAGTCCGGTTACAGGGAAGCCCTGATGCTCGATCTGCCTTTCTATTTTGCGCTGTTTCTGCGCCGGCTGCCCTATTTCCTTATCTTCGTTGTCGCCGGCACGGCCATCGGCATCGCGCTGGCCCTGACCCTGCCGCCCAGTTACGAGGCCGAGGCCCGGCTGGTGGTCGAATCCGAACAGATCCCGGATGATTTGGCCGCCTCGACCGTGCGCACCGAAGCCAGCGAACAACTGGAGATCATCCAGCAGCGTATCCTGACCCGCGACACCCTTCTGGAGATGGCCAATCGCCTCAACATCTACGGGGGACGCGACCCCGAAGAGAGCCTGGGCCCGGATGAGATCGTGCGGGATCTACGTTCGCGTATCCGTATCCGCACAAGCGGGGGCAGGAGGGAGAGGGGCAGTGCCACGCTGGTCAATATCAGTTTCACGGCACCCTCATCCGTGCTGGCCGCGCAGGTCACCAACGAGGTTGTGACAGCGATGCTGGAAGAAAACGTGCGGATGCGCACAGGGGTGTCGGGGCAGACGCTTGAATTCTTCGAGCAGGAAGTGGATCGGCTGGATCAGGAACTGGCCCGCCGTGGCGGCCAGATCATCGCCTTTCAGGACGCCAACAGGGAGGCTTTGCCAGACAGTCTTGCATTCCGGCGTGGTCAGCTGGCCGCCGCACAGGAACGTCTGTTGCAATTGACCCGCGAGGAAGCCGCCCTGAATGACCGCCGGGCCGGGCTTGTATCCCTTTTCGAAGCCACAGGCAGCCTGAACGGGCTGACACAGCAGGAGACGGTGGCGCTCAGCCCGTCCGAGGCCAGGTTGCGCCAGTTGCGTGAACGGTATTCCTCTTCTGTCGCGGTGCTGTCCCTGGACAACCCGCGCAACCGGGTTCTCAAACAGCAGATCGATGCGCTTGAGAAAATCGTCGCCGAAGAACAGCAGGCCCTGCTGGAAACCGCCTCCGGCGGCACGGTCGAAACCGAAAACGGCGCGCCGCTGACCATGTTCGACATCCAGGTGGCGGATCTGGACAACCAGCTTGAATTCCTGGCCAACCGGCGCACGGAAATTGAAGCGGAGATGCAAGCGCTGCAACAAAGCATTGATGCCACACCTGCCAACACGATCACGCTGAACACGCTGGAACGCGATTATGACGCGACGCGGATGCAATACGATCAGGCGGTCATCAACCGCGGGCGCGCCGAAACCGGCGACATCATCGAGGCCCTGTCCAAGGGCGAACGTATTTCGGTGATCGAACAGGCCGTGCCTCCGGCCGAACCCACCAGCCCGGATCGCCCCAAGCTGGCCATTGCCGGAATGGGGGGCGGGATCCTGCTCGGGTTTGGGTTCATCTCCCTGCTGGAACTGTTGAACACATCCATCCGCCGTCCGCAGGACATCATGCAAAAGCTTGAGATCACGCCATTTGGCGCCTTGCCCTTTATCCGCACGCGCCGGGATCGTATTCGCCGCCGCCTGTTGCTGGGGCTGATCCTGTTGAGCGTTGCAGGGGTGATCGTGGGCGGTCTCTGGGCGATCAACGCCTATGTGATGCCGCTTGATCTGCTGCTTAAGAAGATCACGGACCGGTTACCATCTTCGGTGACGGACCTGCTAGGCTAACCCGAAGGAGCCAGAGCAACGCCCATGGAAAAAATTCAGTCAGCCATCGCCAAGGCACGTGCGCAGCGTGACGATCAGGCCCGGTCCCATGCTCCGGCGGCACAGCACGCGCCCGCGCAGGCCCCCGAGGGCGCGCCGCATAGCACCCCGGACAGCGACGCCGCATGGGATGCCCTGCCCTCGGCGGATGTGTCCTTGCGCCGTCTGCGCGCACAGCGCATCGTCACGCTGGACCGCAACCGCGAGGCGGCGGAATTCGACAAGCTGCGCACCCGGATGCTGCAGCAGATGCAGGCCAATAACTGGCGTCGTGTCGCGATCACCTCGCCCGGGCCCAGCAGCGGCAAAAGCACCATCGTGCTCAATCTCGGGTTCAGCCTGTCACGCCAAAGCCGCAGCCGGACCATCATCTGCGAGACGGATCTGCGCAGACCGTCGCTGAAGAAAATCTGCGGCCTCAAGACAGAGCGCGATTTCATCGAGGTGGTGAATGGCAATGCGCCCTTTGCCGATCACGGGCTGCGCTTGCGCCCGAACCTGGCCATCGGGGTGGCACAAGGCCCGGTGATGATGCCGGCCGAGCTGTTGCAGGACGCCAAGCTGGGCCTGACCCTGAATGACATCGAGGCGACATATGATCCGACGGTGATGATGTTCGACATGCCGCCCTTTCAGATCAGCGATGACATGATGGCCTTTGCCGACAAGGTGGACTGCGTGATGATCGTGGCGGCCGCCGAACGCACCAAGATGCCTGAACTGGACGCCTGCGAACGCGAGATCGCCAATGTGACCAACGTGCTGGGCATTGTGCTGAACAAATGCCGCTACGCGAACTCTGAAACGTCTTACGAGTATTACGGATAAAGCATCACGGATCTGGAACGGGAAAGAAGCCGACACAACACAACCCCATATCTTTCGGCGTGGACAACGCCAGATGTGGAGGGACATGCTCTGGGTATTCAGAAAGGCATGACGGGTGCACGCCGGCCTATTCAGGAATGAACCGAGGCAGGATGTCATTCGTCTCCATAAAGACGCTTTTGAGGCGCGCCTCGGCCTGCTTTTCGGTCTCGTCGGGGCCGATCACTGTCAGCAGGCGCACCAGCGCACCATCCGTGCGGCCCTTGGTGACGCCGTTCCAGAACAGCCAGAACTTGGCCTCATAGTCCCAGGCGATGTGGCGGCCCTGCTGTTCGAACCAGTAATAGCCGATCATCCGGGTCCGGCCCTTCTGGATGACCGCGCGGTTCAGCCTGAAGGGCGCATCCAGGCCGACTTCGGGGGCGATATCGATCCGTTCCAGCCAGGCGATTTCCCAGCCCCCCCCGGGCAGACAAACCTCGGGAGAGTGGGTGCCGCCATCGCTTTGGTCGTCATACCAGGCCGCAAAAAAGCCCACGGGCGCCGCTGCATTGGGGCTGGTCAGCTGGACGGAATGATAGTCATCCGCCCCCAGGACCACCTCGACGCTTTCTTCCAGCGGAATGTTCTCGGAGGACTGCCATTCACCCAGCGTGCGCGGGAAGATCGCAAAGGGATCGCGCGGCATATCGACGGCCGTCACGGTCGGACGGACCTGCCAGGCGACGGCGGCCGCAGCCACGATCAGGGCGGCGACAATCATCGGGCGCGAGGCCTGCACAAGGCGGATACGCCCCAGCTGTGGCAACAGACCGGAGGTGTCGAGATCCAGCGCATCCGGCAGGGATGTGTGGGTGCCCTGCAGTTTCATCATGATCCAGGCCAGCATGAACAGCAGGACGATGCAGATGAGGAAGATCACCCAACCTTCGAAGAAATGGGTGAACCCTTCGAGGTATTCCACACCCCAGTTGTTCGCGATCCAGCCCGCAAGGGCGATGCGCGCCGAATTCATCACCACGGTGATCGGGGCGGCGGCCAGCAGCAGCACGGCCTTGTGCCAGATCGGTCCGCGATAGAGGACGGCAAAGATATAGGAGAACGACAGGATCGGGAACAGGTAGCGCAGGCCCGAGCAGGCCTCGGCCACTTGCAGTTGCAGCACACCCAGATCAATGATGTTGCCCTCAAGATAGACGGGCACGTTGATGACCTGCAGCATCCACACACCCAGTTCGGAGGACACCATCTGCAGCCATGTGGACAGTTTGTAATAGAACACGCCGGGCAGGGGCAGCATGTAGACAAGGTGCAGGACGCCGGGCCAGAAATGCCTGCCGGTTTTCCAGCCGAACGAGATCAGCAGCATCGCCCCGACCCACAGGATCAGCGCATAGGCCACGATGTCGTCGATATTGCTGAGTTTGCCCAGCAGGCCGAAGAACACGGCAAAGATCAGCAGGTACACACCGGGCATGCGGTCGTCGATGGTGCCGTAATTGGGCGGATATGCCTTGAGCTGGCGCAGGAACAGGAACGCCGACAGGAGCGGGATCAGCGGTCCGTGGCTGTATTCGGGCAGTTGCCAGGCCACGAGCAGCGCACTGATGCCTTCCTGAAAGAAGATGCCCGAGGCGATCATCGCGATCACCAGCCAGAGAATGCCGGGATTGAGGAAAGACGGTGCGGTGCGACTGTCGGTACTTAAATATGCCATGGATTGAAACGGCCCCTGCTGAAATCCCGGACAATTGAACTTTGGAAGTTTTAAACCAGAAATAACGGCAAATATAGGGAAACCGTGTGTGATCACGAAGGCGTGTGGCGTCTTTTCAAAAGGGGGGGTCTGTTCAGGCTTTCTGCGCAAAGATGTCGGCGCATTCCGCCTCGATCATGGCCGTCGCCCGGGCCTTGCCATGCCGCAGCGCGCGCCGCTGATAGCGGCGGATAAAACGGCGCAGTTCCGCATCGCCGTGCCGGGGGGTGCGGCGCAGCCAGGCCCCGATATAGCCCCAGGCCATGGACAGCCCGCCCGTGACATAGGGCGGTTCCATCATGCGAAAGCCGCAAGTGGCCAGAAAATAAAGGAAATCCGACCCCATATAATACTGGCCGAACCCGTGGCGGCGGCGCCCGGTGTGAATGCCGGTCTGGGATGATCCCATGGGGCGCAGGTGTTCGAACCGCAGCTCGGGGTCGTCCCAGCTGACGGCGATCCAGCCCAGTTGCCGCGCCTTGTGACAGTCGATGGCATCCCACATCACCTCCCGCACGAAACCGCCGATATCCGCAAAGCAGCTGCAGCGGTAGAACTTGGTCATGCCGGCGGACATCTCGTCGCCGCGCCGTTCGGAGATGAGCTGCCCGGCGCGCCGGATGTAGGGCTTGCCCGAACAGGTGCCGATGCGGGGGGTCTGTTCCATGCGCGTCATGAGCCCCTCGAAATAGCCCGCAGGCAGATCGAGATCGAGATCGAGCTTGCACAGATATGTGAATTGCGCGGCATCGACCGTGTCCCAGCCGGCATAAAAGGTGTCGATCACCCCCGGCCCGACCAGCCGGTGCCCCCGGTCTTGCTTGCGCAGGATGCGGATCCAGTCGTGCCGTGCGGCATATTCGGCCAGGATTGCGGGACTGTCATCGGTCGATCCGTCATCGACGATCACCCACAGTGCGGGGCGGACCGTCTGGGCGATCACGCTGTCCAGGGTGCGGCGCATGAATTCGGCTTCGTTGCGCCCGGGCGAGATGATGACATAGGCGCGCGGATCCGGGGTCTGGGATGTTGGCTGCGCCACTGTGCTCTCTCCTTGGGCGATCCTGCGCAGGGCCGGCACGGTGGCCTGCAGGCACGGTCGCGGGGCATATCACATTCATGTCGGGGCGCAACCTGGCGGCTGGGGCCGCATTGCGTTGCCCCGACTCTGGTGTTTAATACGCGCAAATTCAAAAAGATGGCATGCTATGAATTCTGGCCGGACGCAGTCGGGTGATACCTTGATGCAGGCGATAGCGGACCGGACGGCCAGGGTGGGCGTGATCGGCCTTGGCTATGTCGGCCTGCCGCTTGCGGTGACGGCCGCGCGGGCGGGTTTTGCCGTCACCGGCTTTGATATCGACGCCGGCAAGATGACGCGGCTCGCGGCGGGCGACAGCTATATCGAGGCGGTGCCGGATGCCGCCCTTGCCGATGTGGCGGAGCGTTTCGACTGGACCACGGATTTCGCGCGTCTTGCCGATATCGACGTGATCGTCATCTGTGTGCCCACGCCCCTGACGCGGCAGCGCGAGCCGGACCTGTCCTTTGTGCAGGACACCGCGCGCAGCATCGCCGAACACATGACAGCGGGCACGCTGGTGGTGCTGGAATCCACCACATGGCCCGGCACCACCCGTGAAGTGCTGACCCCGATCCTCGAGAGCCGTGGACTAAGAAGTGCGCGGGATGTCTTTGTCGGGTTTTCACCCGAACGCGAGGATCCGGGCAACGCCACCTACAGCACCGCGACGATCCCCAAGATCCTGGCCGGGGACGGCGCGGTGGCGGGTGATCTGATGGAGGCATTTTACGGGGCCGTGGTCGACACGACGGTGCGCGTGTCCGACACCCCCACCGCCGAGGCGGTCAAGATCACCGAAAACATCTTTCGCGCCGTCAACATCGCGCTCGTGAACGAGCTCAAGGTGATCTATGACGCCATGGGCATTGATGTGTGGGAGGTGATACAGGGCGCGGCCAGCAAACCGTTTGGCTACATGCCGTTTTATCCCGGTCCCGGTCTGGGCGGGCACTGCATCCCGATTGATCCGTTTTACCTTACCTGGCGGGCGCGCGAATTCGACGTGCCCACCCGCTTTATCGAACTGGCCGGAGAGATCAACACCGCCATGCCCCGCTATGTGGTGGACCGGCTGCGCGCGGCGCTGGACGCTGCCACGGGGCGCGGCCTGAATGGTGCCGACATCCTGCTGGTGGGCGTGGCGTACAAGAAAAACGTTTCTGACATGCGCGAAAGCCCGGCAATGCGGCTGATGCAATTGCTGGAAGAGGCGGGGGCAAAGGTGCAGTTTCTGGACCCGCATGTGCCGGACATCCCGCCGATGCGCGAATATGGGCAGTTCAGGGCGCGCCGCGCCATTGCACCGGATGCGATAGCGGGGGCGGGGTTCGATGCGGTGCTGATTGCCACGGATCACGATGCGATTGATTATGCCGCCTTACTGGCTCTGGGATGTCCGGTGGTGGACACACGCAATGCGATCGAGGGGCGAGGTCTGTCGATGCAGCATGTGACCAAGGCCTGACCCGTTTGTAGACAGGGCTCAATGTCATGACTGCAACGCGAGCTGGCATCGTAGAAGCTGGAGCGCAGCGTGGATCAGATAATGATCATGAGGCCGAGGTTATTTGATGTTGAGCATAAACTTCACATAACTATGATTACGAGGCGATTTTATGTAGCCGGGGTGGATTCACAAATGAAGTGCAAATTCTGTACGAATACAGAGAGTTGCATGGAGTATGAAGAATGGGAAGCCACTACTGTCACCTAAAGCTGGACGAACGACGCAAGCTTGCAAAGTGGCTTGAA
>Ga0316204_10004892_pt1 | contig 23253 bp, 11 predicted proteins | sample 6monrhotite_MG_2_FD_205661 | JGI IMG/M metagenome (GOLD analysis project Ga0316204, IMG submission 205661) | Microbial mat bacterial communities from mineral coupon in-situ incubated in ocean water Damariscotta River, Maine, United States -... | ecosystem: Environmental > Aquatic > Marine >... | reverse complement strand
TTACCAGATTTTAGTGGTTTTGAAATTAAAGCGAGTAAAGAGCTCTCAGACAATTGGTATGTTGCTGGTGATTACTCTGATGTTTCTGAGAATGGTTTCTCGTTACAGTTAACGACGCTTGGGTTTGGTTATAAAAATGATTTTTCAGTTTCATCTTCCTATTTTGCTGAATTAGATTATGCTCGGTTAGACGCTGATGGTGGTGTGGATGAGTCGGGCTATGAAATAACTTTTGGTGTTCGTAGTATGTTAAATAGTCAGCTTGAAGTAAAAGCTGCTGTAGAATATTTAGATATTGATAATGAAGATACCACTTCATTAGTTCTTGGTGGCGCGTATAACTTTACCGACAACATGGCGTTTTACGCAGACTATAAATATGACTCAGATGTTAGTCGATATGGTGTAGGTGTTCGTTTTAGTTTTTAGATAATTATTTCAATAAGAGATTTTAAAGCCCGGTTAGTCTGGGCTTTTTTTTTAACTAATAATACTTAAAAATTACATCTTATGGGGTGAATTCTAAGTTCCTAGGTTAAATCTTGGCGAAACGTATATTAGATATTGGTAATTTAACTTCAAATCCGCTAGAGTTGGACATCTTTGTTCAATATGAGTCATCTATTTTAATGAAATCTTTGTTAATTTCTTTGCGCAATATCACCTATTTATTGGGTTTTAGCCTGATAGCCTTATCAGCAAATGCCAGTGATTATTTGCTCCATGTAGGTTCTTTAATTGATGTTGAAAAATTGAAAGTTTATAAAAATCAATCGGTTCGAATTTCTGGAAACAAAATTACTTCTATAGAAAAAGGCTTTTCTAAAAAGTCTGAAAATGAAACACTTATCGATCTTAAAGATAAAACCTTAATGCCGGGGTTGATGGACATGCATGTTCATTTGTCTGGTGAGATCAATAAAACATCCTATGGCGAAGGCTTCTTTCTTTCAAACAGCGACTATGCATTACGTGCAACGGTTTTTGCTGAAAAAACATTAAATGCTGGTTTTACGACTGTTAGAGATTTGGGTGACTTGGCACCGGGCGTAGTCGTTTCGTTGAGAAAAGCGATTGCTAAAGGTTATATCCAAGGACCACGAATTTACGCAGCGGGAAAAAGTATCGCAACAACTGGCGGACATGCCGATCCAACTAATGGTTTTAAACCTGAACTTATTGGTGACCCAGGTCCAAAGCACGGCGTAATTAATAGCCCAGAAGATGCCATGAAAGCGGTTCGCCAAAGATATAAAGAAGGCTCAGATGTTATCAAGTTAACCGTTACAGGTGGCGTATTAAGTCTAGCGAAAAGTGGAAGTAACCCTCAGTTTACTCAAGAAGAATTAAATGCAGTGGTAAAAGCAGCCAAAGATTATGACTTTACCGTAGCAGTTCATGCCCATGGCGCAGAAGGAATGAAACGAGCCGTTATCGCTGGTGTTGATTCGGTAGAACATGGCACCTATATGAATAATGAAGTCATCAAGTTAATGAAGAAAAATGGTACCTATTATGTACCAACGATTACCGCCGGAAAATGGGTTGGAGAAAAAGCCGCAATTGATGGTTATTATCCTGTGGTTGTTCAACCAAAAGCTGCAGCAATTGGACCAGTGATCCAAAGTACCTTTGCCAAAGCTTACAAGAAAGGCGTTAAAATCGCCTTTGGAACCGACGCAGCTGTTTTTCCTCATGGACTTAATGGCAGAGAGTTTGGCTATATGGTTGAAGCTGGAATGCCGGCCATTGAAACGATTCAATCTGCAACTTTAAATACTGCAAAGCTATTAAAAATCGAAGATAAGTTAGGCAGTATTAAAGTGGGGAAATTAGCGGATCTAGTTGCTGTTGATGGTGACCCATTAAAAGACATTAGTCTGATGGAAAATATCTCTTTTGTAATGAAAGGTGGGGTTGTGGTTAAGCAATAGTTTAGTTTTATTATTAGAAATAACTCCTTTTTACCTTGTTCCAACAATGATTCTAAATAGCCTATATCGTCTAATGATAGATCTTCCTCTTGAAGAATATGAGCGAGCAGAGGTTTGCTTTTGCCAAGAAAACTAGCCTAATAAAATCTTTTGTCATAGGTTTTCTTAACTGATTTTTCTGAATTAAAGAAGAATAGAAAATTGTTCGGCCTTCTTGTTTGTTTCGCGTAACAGCTCCCACTCCAGTAAAACGTCTGCTAAATTCAATTGCCATAGGCTAAGTAGGTATTTGGTTAATACTTCTCACCTTCTTTTTTAACAAACTCGGCTGGATGGGCTTGTTTTTAGAGGGTTAGCATTCAATTTTTTCCTGTGAGAGATTTTAATATCGACATAAGTAACCAATTGGTTAAAACTGTGATACAGTTACATTTTTTTAGATAGGTCAATTGTACAATATCCTTCTTTCTGGCCTTTCGAGATTATGTAGAAAGCAGAAATCAAGGGTTATTGTCCCGTGGTTTTTTTTTCTCATGGATTAAATGGGCGAGAGTTTAGCTATATGGTTGAAGTTGGAATGCTAGTAATTGAAACAATGCAATCGGCGACTTTAAATACCGTAAAGCCGTTAAAAATAGAATAGAAATAGAATAGAAATTTGGTACTAATAAAGTTGAAAGATTGTCTGATCTAACTGCTGTTGATGGTGACTCGTTAATAGATATTAGCTTAGTGGAAATGTTTCTTTTGTGATGAATGGCGGGGTAGTTGTTAAAAAGCTCGAGATTCTTAAAGAATCTTTATTTCGACTAGTGCTCAAACCTCTTGGTTTAGCGGTCTAATGATACTCTCTGTCAACTTCATGAGACGCTCCGACAAAACATATATTAGCTTGTCATGTAGCCTAACTGTTACTAATAAGTTTGACTAAAAAATAATAAAGGTGTTTGAAACATATTATAGCGAATCAGTCTTTGCCATGTAGATATTTGTGAATGGTAATAACATCGGCCATTTCTTCTATAGGGTAGGAATGACTCGGTGGCTTGCTTAATTTCTCTAATTTTTACTCGGCTCAATGATAGGCAATCGAGAGCTATAATCATATTTGAAGTGTTGTTGAGTTGTTATGATTTCAAAAAAGTATATTTATTCAATTTCCTTTATCGTCTCATTCTTGATTTTATCCCCTAGTTTAAACGCTGATTCTATTGATTGGCGGCTAGCTGGTGCGCCGATTTCTGAGCATTTTGATACGATGGAAATTAGTCAAAACCCACAGAATTTTAGAATCAAGCAAGATAGTTTGGGATATATCTATATCGGAAATGGTTCGGGAATTTTAATGTTTGATGGAGTTAATTGGCAAAAAATAAGTTATGGTAATCAAAAACCGTTTAGAGATTTTGTGCTAAGTGATGACGGTAAAATTTATACCGGTACCCAAGGATATATCGGCTTCTTTCAAGTCGATGAGCAGAATAAATGGTCTTTTACTTCGCTTTTGGATGGTCTAAAAGATGTACCAGAGAATAATGCTATTTATCGTGTATTTCAAAAAAATAAATATATTTACTATACCTCGAGAAATTATCTTTTTTATTACCACCCAGATCATGGAATGCGTTGGATAAAAAAGTCGGTATACGATTTAGTCAACGATGGTGATAGTTTGATATTAGCTCTTAAGGATGGCTCCCTTGCAAACTTTGACCCTGAACTTGGAGAAATAAAAACGATTAAGCTTGCTATAGAAATTTCTCCATATATATATGGCTTTACGGTTTTGGAAACTAAAGAAATATTAGCGTTTACTCATAAAAATTTCTATTTTCATGATCGAGTACAAGGTTTAAAGCTATTTAGAACAGAAATAGATAGTTGGCTATCAGATAAATTGGTTACAACAGTAACCCAACTATCAGCAGATTTATTGGCTGTTGGTACATTAAATAATGGTGTCGCTGTTATTGATTTGAGTGGAAAATTACATAGATATTATACAACTAGCCATGATCTCAAGACAGATATGGTAAGTTTTTTATTTGTAGATAGAGAGAAAAATCTATGGGTGTCGTCTCATGCCGATGGTGTTACACGTGCCGAATTGAACTCCCCTATTAGTTATTTTTCGAGTGAAGAAGAGCAACCCATAAACAATGTATTAGTAAATTATAAAGACAAATTAATTGTCGGTGGCATGGTCGGTTTATTTGAGCTTGTTCAAGCTAAAACTTTAATTGAGCAAGCTAAATTAAAAAAAATTGAGCTCGATATTGATGGAGTATTTTCACTCTTAGTAGATGATGATAAATTATTAGTTGGACATTCTTTTGGTATAGATTCCATTTTTATTGACGAGGAAGGAAAATATCAATCTAAGACTATTCATAATAGTCGGTTGAGTAAAGGTTATGATATTCGTTTAATAACAAGGTCTAAATTTGATAAAAACATTATTTATGTGGGCACCAATGAAGGCTTGCTAATGCTAAAGAAGACAAATGGTAACTGGGATTTAGCCGGCTTTTACCCTCAAATAGAAGAAGAAATTTCTTCTGTCGTTGAAAATAGTTTGGGTGATTTATGGATTGGTACTATCAAAGGAAATTTTTATTATTTAAGAGAATTAAAGAGTTGGCCAAACATTTACTCTCGTAAGCTTGACATTTCTAGTAACCAATTTACAGGAAGGTCTTTTATATTATCGATTGATGAGCACCTAATATTTAAAAATGATCCCCAGAAAAATATTGAGACTTATACCCATGATGGTTTTAATTTGCAATCGTCAGATATAGCAAACTGGGAAGATAACGGGATCAATAATATTGTAATGTTAACAGAACTGCTAAATAAACGAGCTTGGTTTTTGACTAAAAGTGATGGTCGTATTTCGAGTAAAATAGGGGAGATTGTCAGAATTGATAAGAATCATTATGAATTTGATTTTTCTAGACTAGACCATTTGAAATTACAATTTACTCAAGGGCTCTATTATTCTGATGATGGAATACTGTGGATAACGGCAAGAGGAAGAGTCAACCGATTTGATACGAAGATCAAAACATCAGAAATAGCTATTCAAAAACCTTTTGTTACGAGTATTGTTTCTTTTGGAGATGATAAAGAATTGTACTCCTATAGTTTATCACGAAACTTTCCCGATCCTTTTATATTACAACCCAACCAAAATTCAATTCGCGTATTTTTTAGTTCTGCAGAATTTCAGCATAGAAAAATGACTGAATATCGCTTTAGAAGTACAGATAGCGGTAGTTGGTCGGAATGGGGAGAAAAAACAAATGCAGAATTGAAAAACCTCAAAGCAGGTATACAGCAATTTGATATTCAATATAGATTTAATGCTAAAGACCTGTCTCCGATTACAAGGATAACTTTAAATCGTTTACCCTTCTGGTATCAAAGCTGGTGGGGGAAATTGTCACTATTCGTTGTGGCAGTTTTATTGATAGCAAGCCTTAGTTTGGTTTATGTTCGTTATAAGTTTAAAAAACTGAATAAACAAGCATCCAATCTCAAACAGAAGGTCTTAGAACGAACTGAATATATTACCAAACAAAACGAGCAATTAAAGCAAGCGGGAGAAGCCAAAACTCGATTTTTCACTAACATTTCTCATGAGTTCAGAACACCATTAACCTTATCGATTGGTCCATTACAAGAGGTATTAAAAAGAGGTAACCTTACCAATGTTGATGATAAAAATGACCTATTATTGGCTCTTAAAAATAATCACCATATGACTGAGCTAATTGACCAAGTACTTGATCTAAATAAACTAGAAGCAGGTAAAATGCCGGTTAAGCTAAGTAAAATAGATTTACCACAAGCGATTCGTTATTGTTTTAATCGATTTAGAATATCAGCCAAAAAACGTAATTTATCGTTCGATTTGATACATAAAAACAAAAATTGTTTTCTGTTTTTTGATTCAGAGCATCTCGAAAAAATATTGATGAATTTGATAAGTAACGCAATCAAACATAGCCCTGACGGTTGTAATGTTGAGATAAAAATCGAATTAGGGGTGGAAGAAGTGGCTATACAAATTACCGATTGTGGTAGTGGAATTAGCAAAGAAGATATTCCTTATGTTTTTGACCGATTTTATCAAGGTAAAAATTCGTCAAATACGTTACAACGAGGCACCGGCATCGGGTTAGCTATCGTTAAAGAGCTTGCAAAATTTCACGGGGGGGATGTCAGTATTTGCGAGGAGGCGAACAAAGGGGCATGTTTTATGCTGGTATTACCGGTTCTCAGTCAACATTTTAATGAAGGCAAAGTGGAGGAATATAAAGTCGAATCAAAGTTTGATGAAGCCTATCTAAGTCAGTTATTTGAATCAAACCAAAAATTGGAGTCAGATCATAAAATTAGTAAAAAGATATTAATTATTGATGATAATGAAGAGCTTCGTCTTTTTGTAAAAAGTGTACTGCAGTCGGCCTATATTGTTTTAGATGCCGCAAATGGTCAAGAAGGATTAGAAACTGCCAAAGAGATGCAGCCAGATGTGATTATTTCAGATGTAATGATGCCAGTAATGGATGGGTTTGAATTGGCAAAAGCGTTAAAGGATTCGATTGAGACTGATTATATTCCATTGATACTTTTGACAGCTAAAACAACTAAGCGAGATACAGTAAAAGGATTTGAGCAGGGTGCAAATGACTATTTAACCAAGCCTTTTGATAGTGCGGAACTAGTAGCGAGAGTGGGTGCTCAGATTGCTCAAACCAAACGAATGGCGGACAAATTAAAGCTTCAATATCCGAACTTCATAAAATCACATCAGAACTCCATAAAAACAGTAGTGGCGAACAAAAGAAACTTTCAACATTCAGTAAAAGTGCCTAATAAATTTTCTCAACAACTGGATTGTCTGTTAGCCAAACGTATCGTTGATGAAGAGTTCGACGTGAATAAAATGTGGCAAGAAATGAATACCACTCGTAGTACATTATTTAGAAATGTTAGGGACTATTATCAATCAACTCCAGTACAGCTATTAAAGTTGACTCGATTAAAATATTCATTGAAGTTGTTAACGACAGAGAGTGGCAGCATTAGTGAAATAGCCTATGCATCAGGCTTTAAAAATCTTTCTTGTTTCAGTCGTGCTTTTAAAGAAGTCTATCAAGTCCCTCCCACTAGGTTTCACGAAATAATTTAATAATATCTCACATTGGAAATTTTTGTGATTCCATGGTGACAAAATTTTTAATCGCCTTTGAAGTTTTAAATCTCGCGTTGAGAATCTCGAATCTCATGCTGAGAATAATTTGTCAGCCATTGAATAATAGCGTGTTTTTTTTGTAACAATTATTTTTTTTGAGACGCTTTGTCAAGAAAACGAGACTGATAGACAATATCTAAAGAGAAAAATTTGAGTAGTATACTTGTACCGAAACTTTATAGATGCAAGCTAGATGGATAACCTGAAATTATTATTAAGTATTTTTTTTACCGCAGCCATAATGTTCATAATTGTTTATGTCGGCCTGACAACTTATTCGTCTAATGCAGCGCTTGATCATCAATCCGAAGATGTTTTTGCCTCGCCCGATAATAGGGGTGAAATATCTGAATTAAAACAATCAATTCAAAAAACAAAAAACTTTCAAAGTAATGATTTAAATCCAGCAATAGCGACTAAAGTGATCGTTAAAAAAGAACCAGAAGAAACCTTTGCAGCAGTTCAACAAGACCACCCTGATACATTTTACGATGCCGGGCCTTCAGCCAATTCACAAATAGAAATGGGTGAGCCTATTTGGCCGGTGACTCAAAAAGATATTGCAGCCGTTAACCAACGTTTTGAAAGGAATAAGCGTGAAATAGAGCGACTAAGAACCAAAGATAGTGGACGTTAATAGGATGGACGTTAATAGGGTAGGTGTTAATAGGATGGGCGTTAATAGCTAGTTAACCATGAGCTATCCAACCAAACGATTAATGAACGAATTTAAGAATAAGAAAATTAAAGCGAGAATATTATGATGACTAAAATAACGGATCATTTATCCAATAAAACAGCGAAAACAAAGTTAGCTCAGTTATTGCTTGGGTTGCTGTTTTCTTTTTCAGTGAGTGTTCAATCGGCTACGTTGGTTGGAACCACCAAGGGTTCCTTGTCAGTTGACCAAGGGGTGGCGCAGTTTAGTGTTCCTATTAAAGTTCCTGAAGGGGTGTCTGGAATGATGCCTGAACTGGCTCTGAATTATTCCAGTGCTGCTGGAGATAATTTTATTGGTGTTGGTTGGAGTTTAGGCGGTTTATCCGCTATTGGCCTTTGCCCACAAACGCTTGCACAAGATAATCGGGTGCAAGGTGTTCGTTTCGCTGCGGAAGATAAATTCTGTATGGATGGTGTTCGATTGGTTGCAATTAATGGGGAGTATGGAGCCGATGGAACTGAATACCGAACCGAGACTGAAACTTTTAGCAGGGTTACTTCATATGGGAGTAATTGGTATGATAATAGTTCGAGTTGGTTTGAAGTCGAGACTAAGTCGGGTCAAACCTTTCGCTATGGAGGCACTAGTTCTGCTAGAGATTCTCTTAATGACTCTAACATTTATGCTTGGTACCTTGATCAAATTACTGATTCAGGTAATAACGTAATCACTATCAATTACAAAAATAGTGGTGGAAAGCGTTATCCCTTCAGTATTACTTATGGTGTTGATGCCAGTATTGAGTTTTTTTACGAAGACAGGCCTGTTGGTGATACTTCAATCGGCTATTTACGATCCAAAGTGCTGGAATCAACAGAACGCCTCGATAGAATTGAAGTTAAGCAAGCAGGCGAAACTTACCGCAAATATGAAATCGACTATAAGCCAGTTGCCGACGTAACTAATGCTCAAAGTTTAGTTTCATCCATTACCGAATGTGTCTACGGTGGTGAGTGTTATGAGGCTTTTCAATTTGGTTGGAATAATAAACCGACGGGTGAATTATTCGCGGTTGCAGATGTTAGGACTAGCTCACACCCATTTCTAGAAAATGGTTCGGTTGGTCAAGTGGGTGATTTTAACGGAGATCAAGTTAACGATTTTTATGTTATCAGTAAACATAACAATGTGCTTGAACATCGAATAGCGGTAACTGAACAATGGAATGATGATAATTATTTCTTTGACATTTACGATAATCCTCCTCCTATCGATTTAACTGAATTTAGCACAGAGAATGAAGCGTCATCCCGAATTAAAGTGGGAGATTTTAATGGTGATGGTAGGTCAGACTTTTATGTAATAAAAGGCGGTAAAAGTAGTCGTGATGAAATTTGGTTAGCAGGGGAAGCCGTAGCAGGAGTCAATTCTGGTTACATCAAAATTAATGGGATTATTTCTTCTATTGGAACTGGTGATTCAAAATCAGTTGATTTGGCTCGATTTAAGTTTGGTGATTTCGATGGTGACCGTCGAACGGATATCTATTATGTCAGGGGGCGGGGAGAAACCAAAGAAGACACTATTTACCTGTCCAATGGGAATGGTACTTACCGAACGGTTACAGGTCTAACAACTGAAGTTGGAAGTAGTGCGTCACGGGCTAATATTGATTTATCGCGTATTCAAATCGCTGACTTTAACAGTGATGGTATGTCTGATGTTTATTATGTTAGAGGATGGGGGACTAAAGAGACAGATACTATTTATTATTTCAGGAATAGGACTAACAGTCCAGGAGAGGACTTTTATTATGAAGTATCATCGGGAATTCGTAGTTCTATTGCAAGCAATAGTACCGACGCTGGGATTGACATTTCTCGAATTAAATTTGGTCACTTTAATAAAGACGGTTTGTTAGATATTTATCATGTTGGGGAACGTGGAGCGGCGACAACGGACACTATTCATCTATCAAAGGGTAATGGTACCTACGTTAACGTTGGTGGTCTTAGCACCCCCGTTAGCGCCAACGATGAGCGGGCTAAGGTGGATGTCGCACGTATCATGCCTATTGATTTTAATGGAGACGGGGTTTCAGACATCTATTATGTTAATGGTTGGGGTGGTGAGGCCGTTGATACAGTTCATTTGTTCGATGGGATTGATTCTTTCACTGAAATTGATGGAGCGAATTCGAGAATAGAAAATAACTCCGAGAAAGCATTAAAAAACCTATCCGGTCTTCACTTCGGTGATTATACCGGTGATGGGAAAATAGATTTGTTTGAACGGAAGCTTCGCGAAGGCGATACCTCTTATGCCTCTAACCCCGATGGTTACTGGATTAATAGTAATGTCGGCAGTGTTATCACCGACTTTACTAATGGGTTTGGTGTTCATACCAAACTTGAGTACGGTTACCTGCTAAATACGGCCGACTCCAATTTAATAAGTGAGTGGCGATACCCCTTTGTGCGAGGAGGTAAAGCTCAGGTAGTTAAGAGACAAATAGTCGATAATGACGCGGGTGGAACCACTATTGTTTCTTATAAATATGGCAATGCGCTTATTCATCAAAGAGGGCGAGGACATCAAGGGTATGATTGGGTAGAACAGTATAATGATACGACTAAACGCAAGTTGGTGATGTCCCGTCACCAGACAGATATTTACGATATTCACTCCGAAGCTTTTCCTTTTCAACCGGCTTTTACGACAGCCGCAGAATATCTTACTCGAACCGATGAAGCCGGTTACAGAAGCGATACCATAATTAGTCGTTCCACGACTTGGAGTAGTTATGAATCAGTTTATCCAGGTGTTCATATCGGCAATCACGGCACTACTTTGGTTGAAACATTTGATGATAATGGTGATTTATTAAAAACAGTTTCAACGGAATACCTTGATTACGATGACTACGGTAATGCCCGTGAAGTGAACGTGGTCACTGAGGGTGGCGGTGAGCTATTCTCAGTTCTGACTCGAAATACCTATTATAACGATAATGGTGAATGGATTTTGGGTCGTTTGACAGATTCGCAAGTCACTCATGTGAATAATGCGGGTGAAACGATTACGCGTTATTCTCATTTTAAATACCGAATGGACAATGGTTGGTTAGAAAAAGAATTCATTAATTACGGCTCTCCCTTAGCACTGACTAAAACTTATAGCTATGACACGTATGGTAATCAGATACAAGTGATAAGCAGCGGTGCTTCCGAAGCGGATGGTTCTGGTGTTACTACCCGCCAAAGCGAAGTGGTTTATTTCGCAAACAAACGGGATGTTCAGTTTAAACGAACCAATTATGGTCAATTTGAAGAGGAATTTGCTTACCATGCACGCTGTGGCATGGTTGAATATCACTGGGATTGGAATAGACAAAAGACTACTTATGAATATGACAATGCTTGTAATAAGGTTAAGGAAATTCGTCCAGATGGAACCTTTACTCAATGGATAAATGAATGGTCTAATGAAATCGACCTTTCTGGAGATGTGACTTTAAGTCGAGTGAGTACTTCCGGGCAGAGAGAAGCATTGACCTATTTCAATAAGTTCGGTAAACCTATTCGTGAGGAGACGACCAATATTGACGGAAGGCCTATTCGTGTAGAGATTGATTATGATGGGCGAGGGCTAGAAAAATACAGAACCACTCCTCATCTTGATATTACTGGACATTTTATTGCGAATTCGAGGCGTATTACGACTAAATATGATGAGTTTGGACGTGTTTCGGAAGTGTGGGGCTCTACACCCCACTCTTCCTATACATGGCGTGATGATGGAGAGTTGTTACAAGCCTTTGATTATGACGGTTTTAACATCATAGAAACTTCCAAGGGTAGTTTGTTTGATACGGTTAAAACCACCACTAAGAATGCGATTGACCAAGTGGTTCGAATTGATGAAGAGGAAGGGGCTTGGGTGACATATGCCTACAATGCTGCCGGTCAGTTAGAAGAAACCAATGCCAATGGAACCATTACTACCCTTGTTTACGATGAGGATGGGAATAAGGAGAAAATGATCGACCCGAGTATGGGGACTTGGGAGTATGGCTATAATGCCTTTGGTGAGTTGAAATGGCAAAAGGATGCGAAGAATCAAACAACCACCATGGTTTATGATGGTTTGGGTCGAATGACACGTCGGATTGAGCCGGAAGGTGAAACGGTTTGGGTTTATGATGAAGGTGACAACGGTAATAAAGCAAAGGGTAAGCTATTTAAAGTCACTTCGCCGGGTGGCTACAGTGAAAATTATACCTATGATAGTAAGTTTCTCCCTTGGAGGAAGAGTATATCAACAGCCTTGGATGGCAGTTACGACGTTACCACGACTTATGATAATTACAGTCGACCGGAGGTGATGACCTATCCAGGTGGTTTACAGGTTAAGAATATTTACAATACTCATGGTTTCTTAAGTAAAGTTCAATCAAAAACGACGAGTGTTTATGAAACCATTTGGGAGTTTAAAAAGAGTAATAGCCCGGGTCGAGTCACGGAGGAATATTATGGAAATGGGCACACGACCTCTCACAGTTTTGGCGTTGGCAGTGGAGAGCATCTCACATCATTATCCACGGTTCAATACAATGAATACCGTTATGATAAAAACTACAACGTTGAGTGGCGTAAAGACCATAAGACCGGTATGCGAGAAGACTTTGAATATGATCGACTCCATCGGTTAGAAAAAACAACCACAACAGGTGTGGCGGCTGGGATTAACTTTACTCATGCCGTTGATTATACCTACCACGAAAATGGCAATATCAAATCGAACTCCGATTTAGGCACCTATTCTTACGGGAATTCTGCTAAGAGTACGAACTTAGCCGGGCCACATGCCATGCTGGGTGTGGGTAGTTCGATGACGGACTATTCTTATGATGCCAATGGTAATGCTGAGCGAGCCAATGGCGCGGCAGTGAAATGGAACTCCTATAACAAACCAACTGAGTTTAAGAAAGGCACCAATCAAACAAACTTCTACTATGGAGCGAACCGTGCGCGTTACCTTAAGGTAACTAACAACTCACGAACCGTTTATTTCGACAAGCTCTATGAGAAATTCACCAGTGGAAATGAAGTCAAGCATAAGAACTATATTTACGTTGGTGGGAAACTCGTTTCGGCTCATCAAACCAGTACAAAAGCAGGTGTTGCACAGGAGAAGCGGACTGATTATTTCCATTTAGATAATTTGGGTTCAACGGTTGCGGTAACTGACAAGAATGGTGGTCTGGTTGAGCGTATGGGGTATGCCGCCTTTGGTGAGCGACGCTTTGCGAGTGGTGAGATGTCTTTAGCTTCCATTATTCCCACTTCGACTAATCGCGGCTTTACCGGCCATGAGCATATTGAAGGCTTTGGCTTGGTTCATATGAATGGGCGGGTGTATGACCCGAAAGCCGGTCGCTTCTTAAGTGCTGACCCGCATATACAAGATGGTGGTAATAGTCAGAGCTATAACCGTTATACCTATGTGTTAAACAATCCACTTAAGTACACTGATCCGAGTGGTTTCTTTTTTAAGGCGTTAAAGAAGCTTGCAAAGAAAGCATTTAAGGCAGCCATGAAAATCACAGGGTTAGATGCGGCATATAACTTCGTCAAGAAAAATCCATGGGCTCAGAGTTTATTAATGGTAGCGGTGAACTTTATCCCAGGTTGTCAGAGTTGGTGCGGTGCATTGGCATCAGCTGCATTGTCTGCAGCATTTACCAAAATCAACGGCGGTTCTTGGGGGGATGCACTTAAAGCTGGAGCAGTGGTGTTAGCCAGTGCGGGCTTGGCCAACGAGGTGGCAGCTCTAACGGACGGGATGCATATCGCTACGGTGTCTGCGACGCATGGTGCTGCTCAAGGGGCACTGGCCGAACTGACCGGTGGTGATTTCCGCTCAGCCGCTATTGGTGCATTTGCCGCCCATATGTCTAAGGGCATGATGATGAAAGAAAATGGCTCGTTTATGGATATCCAAAACCGAGGCGGTCTGGGAGCAATTGCAGGTCGAACGGCGGTGGCTTCGGCGGTTGGTGGATTCTCAGCTAAGCTAGGTGGAGGTAAGTTTAAAAATGGTGCAATTACTGGGGCTTTTGTGCATATGTATAACGGGGAACGTGAACATTTGAAGAGTAAATTTACATTGACTGTTGGTGCTAAAGGAACGCCATTGTCAGCATCCGCGGATACTGATGGAAATGTTGGGGTAGGTGCATCAAAAGGAGGTGTGGGAATGTCGGCTTCAAGTGATGGTAGTAATAAAGTAAATGCTCTTACTGTTTCTATTGAATCTAATTCATCAGGGATGCAAGGGAAAACTCCTGATTTTACACTTGATGCTACTGTTGCTTCATTTAGCTATACGACAGTGAATGCTAACCTTAGTGATGTTTCTTATGGAGTGAGTCTCGGGCTTTTGGGTGGTACTTTTGAGTTTCAAATACAACCTCAAACGATTAGACAGACTTTTAATCAGACGTTTGATTGGCGTACTTATGCGCCTCCGATGAGCCCCGTTCGTAGGTGATTACTTTCATTAGAGTGATTAAAAAAAACAGCAAATGAGTTTAATGAAGGATGTATCCGCATCCTCTTATAACAGGAAATTGAGTGATGTATTTAATAAAAAAGAAACTTAAATTGGTTCAGTTTTTTTCAGGCTTGACCGCTTTTATTTTATGCGGTCAAGTAGCGGCTGTAACAACTGTCACAATTAGAGATTTTCCTCTCTGGGATTATCAAATTGAACCGTTACCAATAAAGATTGAAGCTCGAAACCAGCTGGATGTTGTTGGTATTCAAATAGAAGTGCAAGGCTATTATAAAAATGTCGACGGGGCATATACAAGATCGAAGGGCTTCTCGGATATTACTTATTTTAATACGAGTAATCAGTCCGATATCATTTTTGTTGATAGAGCTAAGTTCTTTCCTGAAAATAAGTGGAGGGGTGACTACACGATTGATATCACCTCCGTTAAGCTGTTTAAAAGTGATGGAAGTTATTTAAAAGAATCCGAATTTTTGGTAGTTGATGGGGACTTCGATTTTTCATCCCAAGATGCAGATTATGATAATGACGGAATATCCAACTCTGTTGAGCTAGATTTAGGGATGGATATTTATTCATTAGACAGTGATGGTGACGGAATTCCCGATAGTTTTGAATATGCTCACGCAGGTTTAGATCCAATAATAGACGATGCAACAGCGGATAGTGACGGCGATGGCTTGACTAATTTGGAAGAGTATTTAGCAGGTTATGACCCAAGTGTTGCAGACACTGATTTTGATGGCATGAACGATGGTGACGAATTGGCAATAGGTAGAGACCCATTAATCAACGAGCCAGCTGTTTTAGTCGCGATCAATGGTCTTTTACTTAATTAATTGGAGAGTTAGTAATGAATAAAATTTTAACCGTATTTGTATTTTTCTTTATATCAATGGATGTGTTGGCTGATTACTCAGGCGGTCACACGTTAACTCGCATTAGAGTGCATGTAACAGAAGTCTATTTTGATACAACATCAACTGTACCTAACACTTGCAACAGCTGGGGCGAGGTGCTTCGGTTTGACCATACAACTGATTTAGGAACAAAAATGCTGACTGTTTTATTAACGGCTAAGGCCTCAGGTAAAAAAGTTGCTTTTTGGTATATCGCTACCACTGCGCCTGGGAAGGATCATCATTCAGGTTGCAATGAAGAAACTATGGCTACTTTGACTGCTGTAGCCATTCTCTAAAATGTGAAAAGTGGTTCGATGAATTTAAGTTATTTATAATTGTGCTGAATATTTTTTAGCTTTACCTGCGCGTGCAGAGCCAGCAGGTTATATTGATATTCAATCCATTGGCTGTCAGCTAAATGATTTTAGGTTAGTTTAAAATAATTTATAGATTTAAATTGGAGAAAAAAATGAAAAAGATATTATTATTAATTGGAATACTCTTTACCTCAGCAGCCAGTGCTAATTATGGTTGCACCGGTAAAGTAGCTTATTTGGGAATTGATAGGTCAGGTAGCTTTTGGCTAAGTAATGGTTATGGAATTCATAGGCTTTGCAGCCTTAATGAAGAAGAAAATAATGGTTTCTGTAGATCTTGGCTTACTCAAGCGCTTTCCGCTCAAGCGCAAGATCGTTCGCTTGTAATGATTTACAGAGATACCACAGGTAAAGAATCTGACGATGAGGAAACATGCAGGTCAATTGGTAACTGGGTAACACCAAGTGACCAACTTTATTTTATCAGAGTACTGTAGTTCTGAAAAAATATTGCAATTTAAAATGAGTGGATAGCTAAATATTCGGAGAAAAAATGAAAATGAAATTTGTTGTTTGTACCTTTGGTGTACTGTTTGGTGCAAATGCTATAGCCGGTTCCTGTACCCAAACCAATAACAAACTTGGTTTAGTTGGGCTTGATGATACTAATGGTAGAGTTTTCGCGAGTTTGTCAAATCACAACAACAAATGCGAATGTAACCATGTCAGGTTTTACCCAGATAACGCTGATACAGATAAAGCATTAAGTATTTTGTTAATCGCTAAAACGACCAGCAAAAATGTAAGGGTTGATTTTTCAACGCAAGGAGATTGTGATTCAGGCTGGCGAGTTTATCTTCAATAATGGCATTCAGACTTGCCTGCTGGGGTTGAAGCTTGTGGAAATGGGGCGAACGAAATACTTGAATTAATTATGCTTGAGTTCTCCAAAAAGTAAGTAATAGCTTTTTGAGGGCTGAGGTGTCATTTATTTGATTGCGCACCGGTTTGTTTTTGAAATGCTAGTCGATTTTTTGGGTGGTTTTTTTATAGTTCGCTTGTTTTGATAAGTTATTTTCTAAGTTTAATTGTTTTATATAGGTGATAAAAATGAAATTTTTTTTAGCAATATTATTAACAACACTACCAATTATTGTGAATGCTGGTACTGCTACTAATGTACTGAATAGCAAAGTAGTGAAATTAAGTTTTCCAAAAACGCTTGGGAATATGGTTCTTATTAAATTAGAAAGACTGCAAGAAGATAAAATTGACTGTCATATTAATGGTACTTGGAATTATAGTTTGCCAATACAAAGCGATATGGATAAGGCGATGGTTTCAGCGTTAATAGCCGCCTACATTTCGGGTAGTAATGTGAATATTTATGGCTCGGGAAGTTGTGATGAATTTCCCTCGATTGAAAGTGCCGCGACGGTACGGCTTGATAATAAATAACCTTATTTGGCCAATGGCAGCTATCGGTCATTAAAAGCTAGAAGCAAAAGAAATTAATCGACCGGTTAAGTTGGGAGATGCCAGTGTCGAATGCAAGAAGTGTTAGGTTAAAAAGTGCTAGGCAAAATTAGCAGCACAAATGGGTAAGCAGGAAATAGCGGTTCAATAACGACTTAAATAAGACAAATAAATATTGTCGTTTTGAATTCACAACTACTGAAAATTCTCCGCCATTCGGATAATGAATGGCATACAATTTTTTAAAAAAATTAAACTATACAGGTGATAAAGTGAAAACAATTCTATTAATTGCAGCATTAATATTTTCTTCAAGTGTTATGGCAGCAAAACCCGTTTGCCATGAAACCAGCGGAGGGTTTTGTGTTTACAAAGGAAAGGTGGAAAGGATATACATTAATAGCCATAACATGATGTTAATCTATTTTGACACTCCTCTAACTCTTGCTGATGCGAATATTGCAGGTTATACCATTACCTATAAAGGTGCAGCGTCCTTTAATGTTGATGAGAACCCCGATTTTGCTAAATCATTTTATTCAACTGCATTGGCTGCTCAGGCAACTAATCGAAATGTTACTATTCAAATGAGAGGTACTTATGCGGGATATCTTAAGTTTGACCGAATTTGGTTAGATGCCGAAGGATGACGATAAAAATTTACAATACAGTTGGTTTGCAGAACAAATGTTTGATTTTTTTAGCAAAAATGATTAATCATTCAAATTAATATGATGATTCGAGGCTTTATTTAAACCAATTAAAAATCCATCTTATTGATATTGATGTTTGGTAAATTTAATTATCTTTAAGGGTGATAAAAATGAAAAAAATCTAACAATTTGATTAATTACATTTCCAGTTGTTGTAAATGCTGGAGCCAATACTAATCTACAGATTACTAAGGAATTAACACTAAGTTTTCCCAAAGCGTTTGGCGATATGGTTTTTATTAAATTAGAAAGACTGCAAGAAAATAAAATTGATTGTCATGGGAATGCTACTTGGAATTATAGCTTGCCAATACAAAGCGATATGGATAAGGCGGTGGTTTCAGCGTTAATAGCCGCTTATGTATCGGGTAGTAAAGTCGATATTTACGGTTCGGGAAGTTGTGATGAATTTTCCTCGATTGAAAGTGCCATGACGGTACGGCTTGATAATAAATAACCTTATTTGGCCAATGGCAGCTATCGGTCATTAAAAGCTAGAAGAAAAAGAAATTAATCGACCGGTTAAGTTGAGAGGCCTTGGTGTGAGAGACATCAGTGTCGGATAAAAAAGTGTTAGGTAAAAAAATATTAGACAAAAAGTGTCGCATAAAAGTCACATAAAAAGTGTCACATAAAAAAGTACTGAATAAAGCAAAGTGCCGGATAGAAATTTAAGAATAAAAACTTAAGAGAGATAATTATGATGAATAAAACAATCAAGTGTTTAGCTACTAAAACCTTGTCTAACGCTACTCGGATTTTTACGGGTTTTATTTTATTGTTTGCAACCAGCATTCATGCGGCCACATTGGTTGGAACCACCAAAGGTTCACTATCCGTTGATCAAGGGGTTGCTAATTTTACAGTACCTATTAAGGTTCCCGCAGGAATTGCAGGTATGACACCGGAAATCTCGCTTAACTACGCGAGCAATGCTGGTAATGGTGTGATGGGTATGGGGTGGAGTATTGGTGGATTATCCGCTGTTTATCGTTGTCCGTCTAACTACTCTCAAGATAATAAAATTCGCGGAGTTCGTTATGATGCGGATGATAAACTTTGTTTAGATGGGCAAAGATTGATCGTGGTTGGTGATATTCCATATGGACAAGATGGTACAGAGTACCGCACAGAAACGGATTCATATAGCAAAATTCAATCCTTTGGATGGGATGGTACAGGGCCGGAGTGGTTTTTAGTAAGGCAAAAGGGTGGTTCCTATTTAAAATATGGTAATAGTTCAGCCCGAGATTCCAGGCAATATAATAGTAGTGGCTCAGCGATCCAAACTTGGGCTGTCGATCAGTTTACAGATTCGGCAGGCAATACTATGTATATGGATTATCAAAAATTAGACGGGGAATACCTTGTTGAAAAAATTAGATATAATCGAATTACAAGTCGTTCACGTACACCTTTCGGTGGTTCTCGTTTAGTCCATAAGGATGATGAAATATATTTTAGCTATGAAGAACGTCATGATAAAACGGAATTATTTCAAATGGGTAATTCAAATGTCAAAACTAAACGCCTTTCCAAAGTATCGGTTATACGTTCAAACATACCGTTTAGAGAATATTTAATTAAATATCAAGATGTTATCGAAGGGATGAATGTTTCTAGTGTCGAATCCATACAAGAATGTAGTATAGAGGATTGTTTGCCCCCGCTTCAATTTTCCACACGAAACACCGATTATACTTATGGAATGTTTTACCCAAAGGTTGGCATAACAAATGAACCTGAATTCGATACTTCTAGCGATAATCTTTCACAAACTAAATTTGGTGACTTTAATGGTGATGGGCGTACCGATTTTTATGTGATTGGTCGTGGGATTAGATTGGCCGCTGGTCGAGTAGGTTATAACGAACATTTTGAATTAGCGGGAGATCCAGGCTTTAAAATCGGGAATTTAGAGAAGGCTGCTTCAATTGATAGTGCTCGGGTTAAAACGGGAGATTTTAATGGTGATGGACGAACGGACTTCTATTATGTTAGAGGGCGAGGCGGCGTCAGGCGAGATGACTCTGGCAATGTTGATCCTACTTTAGATGAAATTCATCTATCTGAAGCTGATGGTAGTTTTACCGTTGTTAATGGTATTTATACACCTGTTCATGGCGATAAGGTTTTTGCACCAATTGATATTGCTCGTGTTAAAACCGGTGATTTTGATGGCGATGGCCGTACTGATATTTATTATGTTCGAGGGTTTGGCAATACAAAACAAGATAGTATTTACTTGTCTAATGGTAATGGTACCTTCCGAGTAGTGCCTGGAATTAATACCGGTGTTGGTGCGGACTATTCTTCAATTCTGGGAGTCGCTTACCGGGTCGAGAAAAATGGGCATAGTGATATTTCTCGGATTAAATTTGGTGACTTTGATGGTGATGGAAGAACGGATATTTATTATATCAATGGTTCGCAGGGAACCACTATTCGTGACGATATTCATTTATCCAACGGAGATGGAACCTACCGAGAAATTGCAGGGGTAAAAAATAATGCTGGTGGAAGAATAACTGAGATTCAACTTGATATCGAAAAACTCAAATTAGGTGATTTTAATGGTGATGGAAAAACAGATATCTATGTTGTTAATGGTCGCGGAGGAGATCCTATAACAGATAGCATTTATTTGTCTAAGGGAGATGGTAGTTATGAACATATCAATGGTATAAAAACTTTTATAGCCAATACAGTTAATTTGGCAAGGTTTCAAGTTTCACGATTATTAATAGCTGATTTTAACGGTGATGGGAAATCGGACATCTACCATATTAAAGGTTGGTGGAGTGCCGATGCAGATAAAATCCATCTTTCAAAAGGAGATGGCTTATATGACGTCGTAGATGGCCCATCCACTTACATTTCTGGAGATACTGGGGAAGGTGTCGCTCAAACTGATATTCGGCGAGTGATCCCTGTTGATTTTGATGGTGATGGTATGCTTGATATCTATCATCTAAACGCGGGTAGTGATTCATTTTATAACAACAATACTCGACGCCCATTTCTCGAGAAATTCGAAAATGGTTTAGGTTCTGTTACAAATGTATGGTATTCACCTTTAAATGAGGATTTGGTATACACAAAAGAAGAAAATGCTACCTACCCTTTTGTCGATTTGTCAGGTTCTCAAATGGTTGTCGGTAACATTGAAACGAGTATTGGTTATAAAAAAACGCAGTTTATTTTTTACAAGTACGCAGGTGCTAAAATTCACCTCCGAGGGCGGGGGCATCTAGGTTTTAGTAGCGTGGAGGCACGTAATAATACGACCTTTCGTAAGCTTGTGATTGAACGAGAACAAGATCTAGAAGATCCTGCATTTCCTTTTAATGATTCTTATGTTACGTCCACAGAATATCTTTCAAATGAGATTAAGATGAAGGATAGTTGGACTTGGACACGTTATGTGTCTCATTATCCTGGTGTTTACGCTCAGCAAATCCATAGCTCCATTGAACAAACCTTTGATGACAATGAATCGTTATTAACAACAATTTCAACAGAGCATTTAGATTACGATCAATATGGTAATGTTGGTGAGATTACAACTATCACCGAGGGGGGAGGTAAACGATTCAAAAAAATAACTCAGAGGCAGTTTTATAACGATATTGGCAATTGGATTCTTAGTCGTTTAAAGTCATCAGAAGTCACCCATGTTGATGAAAATAATCAAACCATTACTAAGGCGTCCGAATTCGAATACCGGAGTGATAACGGTTGGTTAATAAAAGAAACCATTAATCCCGGAACGTCGCTTGAATTGACCAAAGATTTTCATTATGACCAATTTGGTAACGAGATAAGTGTTTCTGTCAGCGGAGCCGTTGAAGTAGGTGAGACAGCGCGGATGGAACGAAAAATTATCAATGAATATAGTTCTGACGGTCGATATCTATTGCACAAATATAATTCCAAAGGTCATAAAGAAAGTTTTACTCATCATCCACGATGCTCAAGCTTAGAAACACAGACTGATTCGAACGGACTAACTACGCGTTGGGAATACAATAGTCTTTGCCAAAAAACCAAAGAGGTTCGTTTTGATGGAACGTCTACCCAATGGTTTCTTGAATGGGTCGATGAACCTACATTACCTGACGCGGTTATGTTGAGTCGAGTGAGTATTTCAGGTAAGTCAGATGAGCTTCTATATACAGATATGTTCGGTAAAACACTTCGAACGGTTAAAATTGGCTTTGATGGTAGAAAAATATTTCAAGATATTCAATATGATAGGCAAGGAAGAGAGATTGCTAGTAGCGCTCCCTATTTTGAGGGAAATAGTATCTTTTGGACTAACTCTGAGTTTGATGATTTTGGCCGGATTGAAAAAATAACCACTCCTACACCTCATTCAACTCATACTAGCGTTGCGACTACTTTTGAATATGATGGGTTTGAGACAACGGAAATTGCTGCTGATGGCACTCGGAAAAAGGCCATTAAGAATGCTGCTGGGCAACTTGTTCGAGTTGAAGAAGAAGAAACTTGGGTTGAGTATACTTACAACCCTATTGGAGCCCTCAAGGAAACCAATGCCAATGGCATTATTACCAAATTGGAATATGACCAATATGGTAATAAAGTCAAAATGATCGACCCGAGTATGGGCACTTGGACCTATGGCAATAATGCCTTTGGTGAGCTTAAATGGCAAAAGGATGCAAAAGGTCAAGTAGTTACCATGGATTATGATGTGATGGGACGAATGATCACACGAACCGAGCCAGAAGGCGTAACCACTTGGACGTTTGATATTGGCACTATGGCGATTGGTAAATTATATGAAGTGGCGGCGCCAAACGGTTATAAAGAAGTATATCTTTATAATAGCCAGCTAGGTTTTCTTGAATATAAAACCGTCACTGCTGGAACGGATGGCACTTATCAAGTTAAAACCGAATACGATGATTTAAGTCGTGTCGATGCGGTAACTTACCCGAATGGTTTACGTTTAACCAATCACTATAATGATTTAGGGTTTCTAGAAAGTGTTCAAGGAATTACCGCACAAGGTAACACCACCTTTTGGCAAGTGAAAGAGTCCGATGCCTCGGGTCGACTAACCAAAGAGCTGATGGGCAATGGTTTATCAACCACCTATAATTATGATACCGGCAGTGGGCTACTTGACCGAATTACCACCAGTGCAGGTATTGCGGGTGATATCAGACATCTTGAATATCGTTATGACAATATGTACAACGTTGAATGGCGAAAAGATCATCATCAAGATCGTCAAGAATACTTTGTTTATGATGATTTACAGCGTTTAACTAAATCAACAACAACCGGCAGCTTTAATGGTTCGGCTTACAATCATGTCACTGATTACCAGTATGATGAAAAAGGCAATATGACCTATAACTCCGATGTAGGAAGTTATACCT
>Ga0316204_10004891_pt1 | contig 23256 bp, 23 predicted proteins | sample 6monrhotite_MG_2_FD_205661 | JGI IMG/M metagenome (GOLD analysis project Ga0316204, IMG submission 205661) | Microbial mat bacterial communities from mineral coupon in-situ incubated in ocean water Damariscotta River, Maine, United States -... | ecosystem: Environmental > Aquatic > Marine >... | reverse complement strand
CGGAAAACGATGGAAACCCGGCGCTTGCAATACCGCAAATACGCTGCTTAATATCTTGAACCAGATGAGCCAGATCCTCCTTTAGATCAGGCCGTTGAGTGTTCCAATTACTATGACGACGGACAATAAAACGCAGGATTTTTTCCCAGCTGACGGGGCGCGACTATTCAGATCTGTTGGAAGACTTGATTTCGCTCCATGCTCCGATCGGAAACCAATTTTTTAAAAAGAATTGGGGGAAAATTCAAAATACGGATTCAGCTATTGCCGAAGAAATAATGATTCGCTTGCTCGATCATTCGCCAACTATCAAGGCCCTGCCAATCCATGATTCTTTCATTGTTCCGTACATTTATAAGGACGTACTTCTGGAGACCATGAAGGCGGTTTTTGAAGAAAAACTCCTTAAAGAATGCATAGTTGATCAAGATGTGAGCGTTTTTGAACCGCCTGAGGGCTTCGACCCACGAACGCCACCATTTCTTTCTCCTGACGTATCAGCAAAAGCGGGACAGGACTACTACACATCAAGAATTCAATATTTCATACGACAGCTTCAGTGGCTGGAGAACGAAACAGGTGATGCAGATACTGAAACGCCAATATCAATTTACGATGGAAAGCGCGTGCCTGACCCTAGGTACTGGGCATACTTGAATGAAAAGCGTCAAAAGAAACACCCTATTCCGAGAATGGTTGTCGTTCCGCAAATTGATTAACGATATGACTAGGTTGCCATTTCTTTCATCGATGGCTCAATGACGGTCTGGCTCTATTAATCTCCCAAAATATTTTCTAGTTATTTAGTGGGGCGGCCCATCACATAACTCGATCACTTAAACCATGCCACGTTACAGACAGGACATGCTCGTACAGCCACTCAGAGACTCGCTGGGGGCGTTGGCGGGGGCTTGAGTCCTTGCCCCGCCGAAACCGTTCTTTGACTCTGTGCGGGCTTTAAAATGGCCGTTTGTTTTTCAAGCTCATTAGTCCAACAAATCAACCACATCCTGAACATTCAAGTGGGTGTACCGCTGGACGCTATGAACATCCTTATGCCCTGATACCATCATGATTTGAGCAGTATTAAAGCCCTTGCGAGCGACCATTGTTATGCGGGTATGCCTTAATTGATGAAGGCAAACATCTTCTGAAAGCCCTATCGTTCTTCGTGCCCTCCTGAATGCAGTCGATACGGAGTGGGGCATGACAGGGAACAGCTTGGCGTTTTCGTTAGGACATTGGCTTGCCGCTGTCCTAAGTATTTCGATGGCCCGTGATGGCAGGGGTACGGGCCGATCTCCTGTCTTTCCATCCAACACGGTTAGGTAACGATCATCCAAGCTTAAATCCTTTGGCGTGAGATTGGTAATCTCTGACCGTCTCATCGCGGTCTCGTAAGCCAGTTCAACGATCGTCGCCATGACAGGAGGGAGTGCGGCCATCAGTGCATCAAGCTCATGACGTTCCACAATCCGCGTTCTCGGCTTTCCTACAGGCGGAATCGCAACGCCATCGACGGGATTAACCAGCCCCAATAAATATTCCCTGTTCCCAAACTTATATATACGGCTGATCAATTGCATATCTTTACGACAGGTGGCATTGGCGACATGCTCCAATCGATACATGCGATATTGATTGATGTCCTGTTGGGTGATCTGTTCAAGCTCTAGGGGGATATTCAGATATTCAAGTTCACGAATGACCCTTGCGAGTTGCCCTATGGTTTCATCCTTTGTCTTTTTATCCTTCAACCCAATTAGGCAGAACTTTCTGCCCATTTCTTTAAGTGTTTGGGTGTGGTCCGTTGACGGTTTGTCGTAGACGATACGATCACGATTAACTTTGCCAACCTTGGCCGTCATTGCGTCTACCCAACGAACAGCTTCCTCCTTTGTTGGAAAGGATGCTGACATTGGTTTGCGGCCTGAAAACCTAAGCTGAGCCTGGGTTTTTCCACTTGGTAGTGTTCGGTATGTAGCCATGTTTGTCCCTGACATTTGCTGTCAGGGAAAGAGCTTCCAAGGCGGAATTCGTAATGCGGGGGTCGGGTGTTCAAATCACCCAGGCGGCACCATTCAAAACCCAAGGACCACAAGGGTTTCCGGTCTAAGGGTTAAATCCTGAAACTCCACCGAATATCAACTTGGCACACGTTTGGCACAGTGCTTAGGAGATTTTCGCATGGCAAGTATCAGGAAACGTGGCTCATCGTGGCACGTTCAAATCAGACAATCAGGACAACCTTCCCTCACCCGTAGCTTCAAGAAGAAGCCCGATGCCATCGCATGGGCACGACAGACCGAGGCCGAGATCGACCGCAGGGGTCTACACCCTTCACGGTCCAGCCTTGAACAGATAACCGTAAGTGATCTGTTGCAACGCTATAGTGACGAAATCGTGGTCCACAAACGGGGGGCAGAGGCTGAACAGTCCCTCATCGACTTTCTTAAGGGTCGGAAGATCGCCGACTACTCGCTGGCCAATGCCACACCGGGAGTCTTCAGAAAGTTCCGGGATGATCGCCTGAAGGAAGTCTCCGGTAGCACCGTCAGGCGGCAACTGGCGGTCCTGCAACACGCCTTCAACGTGGCGATCAAGGAATGGGGGTACTACACTAACCCTGTGGCGTCCATATCGAAGCCACCAGCAGGGAAACCCCGCCATCGACGCCTTGGTGATGGTGAACTCGATAGCCTCATTCAAGGTTGCCACAAGAGCCATGTGTGGTGGCGGTCCCCTATTGTTCAATTGGCAATAGAAACCGGCATGAGGCGTGGCGAGATCATCAATACACGTTGGCAGGATATCGACCCTGAAGCGAAGACACTCCACATCCCTGAGACCAAGAACGGCCACCCTCGGACAATACCGCTGACCCCAAAGGCGTTGTCTATCGTTAAGGAACTACCGAAGGCAGGTGACCACCTGTTCCCGGCCACCGTGAACGCTCTCAAGTTGGCATGGGGTCGCCTTAAGCGTCGGGTCAGCTTGGATGATCTCCGTTTCCACGATCTACGCCACGAGGCTGTCAGTCGCTTCTTCGAGATGGGATTGTCGATGCCAGAGGTCGCCCTGATCAGTGGTCACCGTGATCCACGGATGTTGTTTCGGTATACCCATCTGAGGGCAGAGGATGGGGTTCGGAAGTTGAGTTAAAAAGCCTTTTGAACTCTCAAGGAGAGATTGCTCTTGATATAGGACGGGATGGACCTAAGCCCCCAACCAGTGGACTTTGCAGATGAATCAATTTACCGCTTTCTAAAGTATTGTTGAGTACTCGCCCCCATTGCACTGCCTACGAGCCGCTTAATTTCTGTTTTAGCGACACGCATTGGATCACTTGTAACGTGGCTGACTGGTTTCCTGATAGGTTCAAACCCTATTCGTTTAGCTAATTCGCGCATCGTGTCTGGAGTGAAGCCGTTAATATGGTCAAGTGGATGTATTTTTCGGTAATCATCGAGCGTGAGGATGTCCTCTACCCCTGAACAGTCCGGCGTTTCGAGAACCAAAATTCCACCTGTAACCAAATACTCTTTTAGCATTTCGAGAATTGATCTCGGGTCATCAAGATGTTCCAGAACTTCAAAAAGCGTAATTACGTGAAATCGAGGCAATTGTGCGGCATCCAGGTCTTCAATCTCTGAAAAAATTGTATTCAAATTACTGTGTTCACGTTTAGCAGAAGATCGGTCGACACCAAAAGCCTCAATGCCAAACAAAGCACACATCATTAGAAATTCACCATAGCCGCAACCAAAATCAAGGAGGCGTATAGGCTCTCCATCACAAATATCCTTGGTAAGGCGTTCTAATTGCATGATGTGCTTTGCGTTCGATACTGCTTTACGGAATGATTTTTCACTTGTCCTATTCGCTTGTTCAAATTCTGAAATCGCCTCTTGTGTCATCCATTTCGAAAACCTCCGTTCGTTCCAATCTGGCGCGAGAATATTCTTGTGAAATGATTGGTGACAATCTTTGCATCGTACGTAACTCCAGCGCTTACCATGTAGAAATGGAACTGGACTCTCTCCCCACGGATCACTTGAGATCAAGTCATGCAGTGGAGGGTCGCTGAATAATCCAGACGAAAGCTCTGCCAAATCATTCGACCCACATGAAATGCATGTAGATCGCTCAACAAATTCAGCTTTACCCATAAAAAACTACCCCGTCTCGTTGCCGTCGATGATCACCACGCTCTGTGCGTGTGCAATCTAGCCGAGTTTTACTATTCTGGCCAATCCCCCTTTGGAAACTCTCGAATCGAACTCAGAGGATGGAACCAACCATCGCATCCCCCATTGAGATGCCCCTAGATTTGTAGACGCCTTGCTTGTTAATTATGGAAGCAAGGGAGATATGCAATGTCAGGATATATTCGTTACCAGGATGACTTCAAAAAGGATGCGGTTTCGCAGGTCGTTGAGCGTGGATATTCGGTACGTGATGTCGCCGGGCGGCTCGGCATTAGCACGAAGTCGCTTTATGCTTGGAAGGCTGAGTTTTCGAATCCGGACAAGGCCCGTTATGATGAAGCGGCGCTGGCCTCCGAGGTGCGGTAGCTCAAGCGAGATCTGGCGCGGGTGACGGAGGAGCGCGACATCCTAAAAAAGGCGACGGCGTACTTCGCCAGAGAATCCCGGTGAGGTACGCATTTATCGATGGTCATCGCGCCGAGTTTGCTGTCCGGCCCATGTGCCGGATGCTGCGTGTGCATTTCAGTGGTTTTTATGCCTGGCTGAAGAACCCGCTGAGCAAGAGAGCCAAGAAAGATGTGCGCCAGACTGCATTGATCAAACAGGCCTGGGAAGACAGTGGCAAGGTCTACGGCTATCGCAAGCTACATGACGATCTACGTGATCAAGGCGAACATTGTTCCCCGAACCGCATCGCCAGACTGGCCAACATGGCCGGAATCAAAGCCCAGATCGGCTACAAGCGCCGTCCCGGTCGCTATGGCGGCAAGCCTGCGATTGTTGCCGAGAACACGCTCGCGCGGAACTTCGAAGTCGGTGTGCCGGATCTGATTTGGGTGACGGACATCACCTAAATTCGAACCCATGAGGGCTGGTCCTATCTGGCCGTTGTCATTGATCTGTTCTCCAGACGTGTCGTCGGCTGGTCCATGCGATCACGGATGACTACTGATCTCGTCTTGCAGGCATTGTTGATGGCCGTGTGGCGACGAAAACCGAAGGGCAAGGTGACGATCCATTCCGACCAGGGTAGCCAGTTCACCAGCACGGAGTGGCAATCGTTTCTAAAGCAGCACAATCTTGAAGCCAGCATGAGCCGGCGCGGGAACTGTCACGACAACGCCGTCGCGGAGAGTTTTTTCCAACTCCTGAAACGTGAGAAGATCAGGCGAAAAACTTATGCGACACGCGATGCTGCCAGACGGGACGTATTCGAATACATCGAAATGTTCTACAATCCGCAACGCAAGCATACGAACAATGGAATGCTGTCACCTGTTGAGTTCGAGCGGCAGCAGAAATTGAAGTCGCAGGGTGTCTAGAAAATCAGGGGCATCTCACCTTCATGACTTTCGGGCGGGTATATGCTTGATGGAATAGCGCAAGAAATTATCGAAGGTGTCGAAGTTGGAATGGCGTTTCATCTTTATCAACGGCGATGGATCCGCCTTCTTTCCGTCTGATGACACGGGCAATTTATCAGATTTGAGTTTCTAGGATGTTGCTGCGAACTAGGAGTCGGGAAATGCGTTTGGTTCTTTTTCTAGCGCTGTTGTTACTCGTCGCGGGCTGTAGTGACGAATCGTCGGACCGCAAAACCCCTGCCGACCCTCTGTTCAAAATCGACCCGTCTCTATCCATGCTCAAAATGACTTCCGAAGGGGGTGAGTTATCGTATTGTGTCCTTTCTAAGATGTCTTCCGATAATACCAACGATGAAGAGGGGTAAAAGGTTTCAAAAACATTTCAGAAAATAAAGGAAACATGGAAGAAAAATTGTGATTTTTGGGTCTCGATAAAAAAGGAAACTGAGCCAGTTTTTCAACAAATTGTAGAGAGAGGGCGGGCGTTTGACGCTTTGTACTATTTTGCAGTTTTTGAGTTGTATGAAGAAGAGACCTATCGAAGTTCAGAGGTTGGGGTTTTTACTAGCATTGAGAGATGCCAGTTCTATGAACAACAGTACCGAGCTTTCGGGGACGGAACTGGACGGTGTAAAAGGTGGACGCCTCGGTCTGAGTTATGAATAGAGGGGGGCTTGTCGATATAAAAGCAGAATCCCGTCTATTCGGAGGTCAGTGCTTATTTAGCGCAGAAATCCAATGTGCCCAATTTGTGCCCAAGCTATTCCGTCTTGTTCGGTTTTAATCCGTTTTATCCGGTAGAAGCTGCGACAGCGCCCGAATAACTCATTGATTTAAACCAATTCTCTTCTCGTTTGGTGCCTTTCGTAATGCGGGGGTCGGGTGTTCAAATCACCCAGGCGGCACCACCTTCCTTTTGGTCTGACTTTAGCGCCGCAACGTCGCTCAAAAAACCCACGCACCGCTATTAAGAAAGTGTTTGACCTTCCCTCTGCTGGAAGCGCTTTAGTGGCGCTATGACAACATATCAACGCATATTCGGCACCGGCCCCCGGGGGCTTGCCTTCGGTTTAATAAGCTTTGCGCTGACCATCTGGCTGCACACGGCGATGGGGTATGCCCCCCTTCATGGCGCGCCAAATTTTGGTTATTTGGCATTGGGCGTGGGCACGATGACCACCTTCGCCATCGTTATCTGGAGCCTGAAGGCCCTGCCGCCTGCAAAACGGGGGCGTGATCTTGTCAAAGCGGGCCCCTTTGCTTACGTGCGGCATCCGCTTTATGGCGCGTTCCTTGTGGGGTTCGATGTGGGACTTGCGGTTTATATGGACGGCTGGATTTATTTGCTCTGGGCCATTTTGCAATATCCCCTGTGGCATCTGAATATTGCCGGAGAGGAACGCCTGATGGAACGGGAATTTGGCCCGGACTATCTTGATTATTGCGCCACCACCGGACGTTTTCTGCCCAGGCTTGTTCGTGCGACCCGGTCAGACGTTACGCCCTTATAGAATGCGTTGGCAAAGGTCAGAACGCGGAACGCCGGATCGGGGCCGGGCTAAGGTAGGATGCCCTTCCCTGCTTTTCCAAATATTGCTGGTGATATTCTTCGGCCCGGAAAAAGGCTGTTGCGGGTGTTATTTCGGTGACGATGGGGCGGGCGAACCGTCCGTCGGCGGTCAGGGCTTCTTTTGATGCTTCAGCCAAGCTGCGCTGTTCTTCGTCATGGAAAAAAATCGCCGACCGGTACTGAGAGCCAACGTCCGGGCCTTGCCTGTTTAATGTCGTTGGGTCGTGGCTTTGCCAGAAAACCTCAAGCAGGGCGCTAAAGTCTGTCTGTTCGGGGTCAAAAGTCACTTCGACCACCTCGGCGTGACCGGTACGGCCGGTACATATATCTTGATAGCTTGGGTTATCAAGATCGCCACCCAAATACCCGACGGTGGTGGCGGTTACGCCTTTGGTATTGCGAAAATCTGCCTCGATGCCCCAAAAACAGCCCGCACCGAATGTAGCCTTGTTCATGATTGCCTCCCCAACATTTTGGCCTTGTGTATTCATATGGATACGATCGACGGCCCTGACAAGTAGAATACCGGCTGGGTCGGTAATTGTTGTTTCGTTTGACTTCCGAGTCGGAATTGCGGGATTTTCGTCTGGCGACGGCGGCAAACGTCTGTAAAAAGACAATTTAGTGCCGTGAGGGCGTGGCTCGGAAAATCCTCCGTTATTGCATCGAAACGGACAGCGGCCATGCCGTTTGTCAGGGGTGAGTTTGGTTGCAGTCGGGCCGCAAAGAATGCCTCGTGTGATGTTTCCTGAGAGCTTGAATCAGGGCTTGTTGGGCCGGAATATAACTAATGTACAATCATTTCGATACCGTAAATCGTTGAATTTTAATGCAAATTCAACATTTCTAGAGAAATATCCGGTTCGTCATGCTTGCCTTGATATCGTCTTAAGGTGCGTCTGGCTGGCGCGCAGCAAATCAGGTCTGGCGGGGGTAAGGGGCGTTTAGTGCCACGTCGAATCGGAAGCCTGTTAGGGGCCTGTGACAGGTTCGTCATTGTCTAATCCGGGGCATTGGTCCGCGACGGTAACAAAGATTTTCAAGGTACGTTTGTTCGGTCCGGACGGGGATACAAACGCGGTCAATAATCATATCTGTCGGACAATAAATAAAATGATTTGGGCCGACCTGGACCCGGACCTTCGAAATATGGGTCGGTGTCGTATCATATTGTGCCCGAACAGGTTTGCGTCTGGCAAAATGATCCCGACAGTCATCACGGATAATCGACATTGGAGGGTTGTGAGGGGTATTGGGGGCGCTTTATGACGTGTTTTTCAATATTACTCAGCCTCAGACAGCCAGAAACTCGCTGTATCAGTGAATTTTTGCTAAAAATTTAAACACATAAAAACAACGGGTTACATGAAATTTTCAAGTTCTGACCTTAGAAAATAAAGACTTCATTAAGAATTTCGGGAAAAAACTGCAAAAAAACAACTTATGCAGTTAAGGTGTTTGTCCGATTGGTACGGGAAGCATTTGATCGGACTTTAGGTGGCCCGATCCATCTTTGGCAACGCGGCACCGCGGGCTAAACAGGGATAAAAACAGGGCGCAATTGCGGGGTTTGATGCAAAAACGGAAACAAAAGTCGGCAACAGGCCGCCTCCTCGCCCGAAAGGCTGCAAGTCGTTGCTTGCAGGGAACGGCATTAACAGCCTCGTCAGGTAATTTAGTGGGAAAAATCAACACTTTATTAACCATAACTCATCTTCCATGGCAGGGTTGGCAATGACCGAAGAAAAGTTGGAACCGGTTCGTAAGCAGTCCTATACGATCCCGTGCGCCAGTTCCTTTCGGGCTGACGTGGGCGAGTTGGCGGCCCGGCGGGGTGGCAATGTGGCGGACCTGGCCCGTTCGGTTGTGCTGGTGGTGTCGCGCTCTGTCGTCAACGCCTTTCCCGATCCGGGTGGTCCCGCCGCAGATGACCGGGAAACGGTTATTCTCAAGTCCGGAAAAACCAAGGGCCAGTTGCTCAGGCGCAAGCCCCGGCTGCAGGTCCGCCTGCCCCCTGGGCAGGATATTGTAACCCTGCGCCGCGCTCTCGGCCTTGCCCTGGCGCTGGACAAGGGCGATGTGGCTATTCGTTTATCTGGTGCCGGCCTGGAACTCCGGCAACCACCCGACCCGCAGACGGAGCGCGCCGAAAAGCGGGCAAAAACCAACCTCGATGAAATAGAACGCCTGCGGGCCATCGTATCGGTGCTGTCGTTTGACCCCCTGGCCGGTGGCATTCGCTCGCGCGATGACGCGTTGCACATCCTGGGTTTCGCGCCGGGCAGCCATCCCGACCAAAAAACCCTGAAAGCCCGTTTTCGCACATTGGCGACGATCCATCATCCGGATGGCGAACTTGGCAATCACGATCGCATGAGCCAGCTTAACGAAGCCATGGACCGGTTGCGCCTTGGATGACAGGAACGGGCTGGCAATGAGGCTTATGGATTGACGATAACCAGAATCACGCCCGAGACGACCAGGGCGATGGTGATCACGGTCTGGCCGGTGATGGTTTCTTTTTTGAAGACAAAATGACCCAGTAATATTGTGAAGACCGGCGAGCAGGCGACCAATGGCGCCACCGTTAACAAGGTACCGACCGACAACGCCCAATTCAGGGAATAGATGGAAACCCCATTGAGCACGCCTGAGAGGACAAACCAAAGGTAGCCTTTAGTAAGGATTGGCATGCGCCGCCCCTGCAGGCGAAAGGCGCCATAGACGACGATGATGGATACCGTGTAACTGACAAGCCCTGCGAAAAACGGGCTTGGGATTTCATCCAGCCCTATCATCGTGATCGGGTGGCCAAGGGCGCGAAAAAACGCTGCCCCCAGGGGTAACCCAATGGCCCATAGCGGCCAATTCCGAGGCAGGCCGCCGGGCCTGAGCGCCGAAACGGCGACCCCGGCGACCACTGCCAACGTACCAAAGGCCATGGGCCAGGTCATTTCTTCGCCCAGGAGCAAGATGGCAAAACAGGCGGCGAACAGCGGATTCGTCGCCGCCAGGCCGCTGGTCAGTGTGGGGCCCATATGCTTGACCCCGGCAACCGCCAGGTTGACCGAAAGGGCCGGACGAAACAGCCCGACCACGATGAACAGGACCGTCGCCGTGGTCATCCAGAACGATGCCTCGACAATAAAAGGCGCCAGTATCCAGTACACCGCAGCCGTGGACCCGATGTTAACGATAACGCCAGGCCGCGGTTCAGCATGCTTCAGGCCCAGGTTTTGAATCTGAATGGATAAGGCGAACAAAAAGGCCGAGGTCATGGCCAGCACCGCCGACAGCAGGGTCGGATCAAGCGTCACGTTTAAAGAATCCTTCCGCGATCCGGAAAATAAGCATTTGGGCTCTTGCCCGCATCAGGGGGTGTCGGCGATAACAATCCTTGAACTTGTAATACATAAGGGGCTTGTCGGCATGTCAGAACAACAAAAAATTCTTATCACCCGGAAATTGCCGGACGCCGTCACCCAACGGGCGCTTGAAACGTACCGTGCAAAAACCAATGCCGGGGATGATCCCTATGGTACGGATGATATGCTGGCCCGCGCCCAGGGTGCGGATGGCCTGTTGTGTACCATCACGAATGATTTGAGTCGCGACGTGATCATGGCTCTACCCGATTCTGTCCGTATCATTGCGACGTTCTCTGTCGGTTTTGAACATATTGATCTGGGGGCGGCAAAAGAACGTGGCATTGTCGTCACCAATACACCGGGTGTATTGACCGATGCGACCGCCGACATCGCGCTGTTGCTCATGCTGGGTGCGGCCCGGCGGGTGACGGAAGGGGCCAAAATGATTGCCGAAGGCTGGACCGGTTGGACCCCGACGCAGTTGATGGGCATCGAAATATCGGGCAAGCGGCTGGGAATCGTCGGTATGGGCGACATTGGTCGCGCCGTTGCCGCCCGTGCCCGTGCCTTTGGCATGCACATTCACTATTACAATCGCAATCGGCTGGCTGCCGATCTGGAACTGGGCGCAACCTTCCACGAAACGCTGGAAAGCCTGCTACCGGTCAGCGATTTCCTGTCTTTGCACTGCCCCCTGAATGATCAGACCCGTCATTTGCTGAACGAGCAACGCATCGCCTTGCTGCCTGATCGCCCGGTGGTGATCAATACCGCGCGCGGCCCGGTAGTCGATGACGCGGCGTTGATTGCGGCCCTTAAATCAGGCCGGGTCGCCGCCGCAGGCCTTGATGTGTTCGAAGGCGAGCCCAACTTAGCACCCGGCTATCGCGATTGCCCCAACGCTTTCCTGTTGCCCCATCTGGGCAGTGCCACGGTGGAAACCCGCAACGCCATGGGCTTCACGGCGCTGGATAATATGGACGCGTTCTTTGCCGGGCACGAGCCGCCGAACCGGATCGCCTGAAGAGACAAAAAAAGCCCCGGCGGATTTCTCCACCGGGGCTTTTTGTTTTTAGATGTCGATGCTAGCGACGTTGGCCGAACAGACGCAGCAACATGATGAACAGGTTGATGAAGTCCAGGTACAGCGTCAGCGCGCCCATGATCGCCTTTTTTGAGGCAACTTCCGCACCGTCGGCGGCCAGGTACATGGATTTGATCTTCTGCGTGTCGTAGGCGGTCAGGCCGACAAAAACCAGCACGCCGATCACCGAAATGATGAAGTGCATGGCCGAGCTTTGCAGGAACATGTTGACGATGCTGGCGATGATGATGCCAATCAGGCCCATCATCAGGAACGATCCCATGCCGGTCAGGTCACGCTTGGTGGTGTAACCGTACAGGCTCATTCCGGCGAAGGTACCTGCCGTAATGAAGAATACGCGGGTGATTGACGCACCGGTATAGACCAGGAAAATATTGGCAAGTGACAGGCCCATGACGGCGGCGAAGGCCCAAAACACGGCCTGTGCCGTCGATGCCTGCATCTTGTTGATGCCAAAGGACAAGACCAGCACGAAAGCCAACGGCGAGAACATCACCAGATAGGCCAGGCCCGTCGGCTGTAGCATGCCGCCGGGACCAGCGGCGTACAGCATATTGATGATCGCCGGGGTATTGGCGCTGAAATAGGCGATGATACCTGTCAGGGCGAGGCCAGAGGCCATCAGGTTATATACCCTGAGCATGTGTTCGCGCAGGCCAACATCGATATCGGCCGCGGCGGCTTGCCCAGCCGACATTTTCTGCGTGTTCAGCGTGAACCTGTTATCGGGTCCTAGTGCCATGTCTTACCTCATCCCCAAATTAGAACTGTGAAACCAATATATTCTCTCATCAATATGTCAGGATAAAGGCGAATATCAAGGCATTACCGGTAAAAAAGGTTTAGCGACCCTACTCGTTGCGCAGGTGCGTCGTGGCTTTTTCGCCCAAAGCCCGCCAGGTTCCGAAAAATCCGGCACTGACGGTGACGATCAGGCATATAGCAACGGTCCATATCACGACGGTGGGCAGGAAAACCCAGTCTGAACGCATCAGGAAGACCATCACGGCCCAGGATGTCAGGGTTCCAATGATCGCCGCGACCAACCCTGTGGCCAATCCCAGAATGCCAAACTCGATGACAAAAGCCTTCAGCAAACTGGCCCGGGTCGCGCCCAGCACCTTGAAGACGACGGACGTATAAATGCGCCGCCGTTGGCCCGCCGCGATGGTTCCCGCCAATACCAGGGCACCGGCCAGGATGGTGATCAGCGACGTGCCACGCACGGCCTGACCAATCCCGGCAAGAATGCCCGATGCTGCTTGCAGCGCCTCGCGGACCCGGATCGTCGTGATGTTGGTGAACTTGGTCGCAATGGCTTCTTCCATTTCATCCTCAAGGGACACCGGGGCTTCGATGGCGGCGATATGAGTATGTGGCGCCCCTTCCAGGGGGCCGGGAGCAAATATGATGGCGAAGTCAAACCGCAGTGAGCGCCAGTCGATTTCCCGCAAACTGGTAATTGTTCCCGTCACGTGTCGGCCCATGACATTAAGTGTCAGGGTATCGCCAAGGCCAACGCCAAAACCATGGGCCAGGCCCCTGTCCAGCGATATAAGCGGCGGGCCGCTGTAATCTTTTGGCCACCATTGCCCATCGGTGATGACGGAACCTTCGGTCAGGGTTGCCGTTGACGTCAGCGCCCGGTCGCCGTTGACGGCCCACCGCGAATCAGGCGCAACGTCGACCTGATCGACCGGGACGCCATCAATTTTGACGATGCGCCCACGCAAAGAAGGCATGCGTTTGAATCCGCTGGTTTCGGGGAAGCTGGTAACAGTGGCATCGAAATCTGCCACCTGATCAGGCTGGATGTCGATGAAGAAAAAGGCAGGCGCCCGCTGGGGCAGGCGCTCGTTAACCTGATGGTTCAGGTTGCCTTCGATCAGGGCGACGGAAATCAAGACCGACAAGCCCAGGCCCAGCGAGACGATGACGCTGCTGGCATTGCTTCCCGGTCGGTGAATGTTGGATATGGCAAGCCTGAGGCTGGCCCCGCGGGGTCTTGGCAGGCGCGCCGCACCACTGATCAAAGCCGCGGCACCAAGGCGCAACAGCGCCAGGGTCAAAAGGGATCCGCCGACAAACCAGTAGGCGAAATTTTTCTCGCTTGACGTCGCCACCGTCAGGGCGCCCAGCAGGGCGATGCCGATGGCGGCGGCGATGATCACACGTTTTTGGGGCCGAAGTCCCGAAGGCGCTATCTTGTCGCGAAACAGCGTTGCCGCAGGGATTTCCCGGGCCCGGCCCAAGGGCCACAGCGCGAAGGTTAAGGCTGTCAGCAAGCCGAACCCGGCGGCGATCAACAGGGGTTTGAAATAAAATCCCTGTTCGGGAGCAACGGGCAGATAGTCGGCCAGCAGGGACAACACGGTCATGGGCAGGATTGCCCCGACGATCAGGCCCAGCGCTATACCGATCAGCCCAATGGCCAGCACCTGAAGCAGGTAGATCTGGAAAACCAGTTTGCCCGGAGCACCCAGGCATTTGAAGGTGGCGATGGCGGCAGTCCGGCTTTCCAGATAGCTGGAAATGGCGTTGGACACGCCGATGCCGCCAACCAACAAGGCGGTCAGGCCGACAAATCCCAAAAACAAAGCCATGCGTTCGATGAACCGGCGCACGCCGGGGGCCGCCTGATCGGGCATCTGGACACGCCACCCTGCGGTGGGGAAGGTTTCTTCAAGGTTGGAACGCCACGCGGCGGGGTCGGCACCGTCTTGCAAAACTGCCCGGGTGTGATGGTGAATCAGGCTGCCCGGTTGCACCAGCCCGGTTTCCTGTAGTGCTTTTTGCGACACCATGAAGCGTGGCCCGAAGCTTAGCACGGTGGCGACCCGGTCCGGTTCATGGGTAATGACGGCGCTTAACGTGAAGATGGTGTTGCCGACCTTGACCCGGTCACCGATGCCAAGTCCCAAACGCAGCAGCAGGTTTTTCTCCACCACCGCACCCCAGCTGCCATCGCTTTGCCGGGTAAGGGCATCGGGCAGAGGCAAAGGCGGGTTCAGGGTAACCTCGCCATAAAGCGGGTAGCCGCTATCGACGCCTTTTAATTCGACCAACGAGCGATGGCGCGCACCTGTGCCATTGCTGGCATTGTATTTTTCAGGCGCCGCCATGGCGCGCATTTCAAGAGCATTGGACAGCCGTGCGGTGTTGGCGTTCAGCCAGATCGTTTGCGCAGGCGAGAACGCCCGGTTGTTGAAACGCAGGCTGACATCGCCGCCCAGCAGGTTTTTGGCGTTGGCGTTGAGTCCGCCGACGACCGAGGCGCTGATCCAGCCAACCGCGGCAATGGCGGCTACGCCCAGGGCCAGGCAGGCCAAAAATATACGAAAGCCGGAAAAGCCGGCTCGCAATTCGCGCCGGGCCAGTGTCCAGCCCAAGGCAAGACCCGTCACGCCGTGCGCCTTTGCACGCCGTCCTCTACGATCTGGCCGTCCTTCATGTGGATCATGCGCGAACATCTGCGCGCCAGTTCAGGTTCGTGGGTAATCAGCAACAGCGTTGTCTTGCAGCGGTCTTTCAAGTCAAACAGCAGGTCCATGACCATATGACCGGTTTCGCCGTCCAGATTGCCAGTGGGTTCGTCAGCCAGCAAAATTGATGGCTCCGCAATGACCGCACGGGCCAGGGCGACACGTTGCTGCTCGCCGCCTGAAAGCTGTCCCGGATAATGATCCAGACGATGGCCCAGTCCGACGGCGTCGAGTTCGGCGCGGGCCCGGTCAAAGGCATCATCGCGACCGGCAAATTCCAGTGGCATGGCGGCATTTTCCAGGGCTGTCATGGTTGGTAGCAGGTGAAAATCCTGAAAAACGATGCCCACATGTTTGCGGCGAAACAGGGCCAGACCGTCTTCGTTCATGTTCTCGATGGACTGTCCGGCGATGCCCACATGCCCGGCACTGGGGCGTTCCAGGCCGGCGATGACCATTAACATGGATGTCTTGCCCGACCCGCTGGGGCCGACGATGCCGACGCTTTCACCGGGCTCGACTGTCAAATCAATACCGCGCAGGATATTGACCTCGCCAGCATTGCTGGTCAGGGTAAGCCTGACGTCTTCAAGAAGAATAGCTGCTTGGGAATTATGTGACATGACGCCCCTGTTTATGATTACGCTCTCTATGCGATATGGCGCAATGCGCCGACTTGTCAATGTTATCGGTGGTTTGGCCTTGGTCGCAGCAATGACAATTGCGTTACCTGCGAGCCGTCTGCTTGCCGCCGAACCCGTCCGCATTCTGGCTTTGGGCGACAGTTTGACGGCCGGATACGGCCTGCCTGATGACCAGTCGTTTCCCGTAAAGTTACAGGCCGCACTGGTTCGGGACGGTATTGCCGCCGTCGTCTATAACGCGGGCGTGTCGGGGGATACATCGGCGGGTGGCCTGTCGCGGCTTGATTGGGCTTTGGCGATGACTGGCGATGACCGGCTGGATGCGGTGATCGTTGAATTGGGGGCCAACGATGGCCTTCGGGGGTTGGAACCTTCCATGACGCTGGCCAATCTGGATGCCCTGATTGCCAGAGTGCGGGACAAGGGGCTGGCGGTGCTGCTGACCGGTATGCAGGCGCCTCCCAACCTGGGCCCGGAATATGGCGCCGAATTCGCCGCCATCTATCCTTTTTTGGCAAAAAAGCATGGTGTGAACTTGTATCCGTTTTTTCTTGAGGGTGTTGCCGCCATCCCTGATTTGAACCAGGAAGACACCATTCATCCAAATTCCCGCGGGGTCGATGTCGTAATCGGGGGCATCCTTCCCTATATCAAGGAGATGCTGGCAAAAGAGATAACCCGCCCATGATGTATGCCAAAGTTGTTCACACCGAAGGGGAAGACTGGGCCCATGCCGCCAAGGTTTGCGCCGATGAACTGCTTGAAGGTATCGCCAGTGGCGCGCGTTACGACCTTGGCTTTCTGTATGTGAGCGATGCACTTGGTGACGATATGGTCAGTGTGCTGACCTATCTGCGGCAAAAAACCGGCATCCAGCACTGGGTGGGAAGTGTCGGGATTGGCATTTACGCCAATCGGGGCGACGAAACCGCCGAGGCAAATGCCAAAGAATATTTTGACCGTCCGGCGGTCGCCGCCATGGCCATGTCCCTGCCCGAAGAGCACTTTAGAATTTTGCCCACCATCAAAGAAGATGTGAATGAATTGCCCGGCGACGCATTGGACTGGATGGACGGTGTTCAGGCGCATTTCGGGGTTATCCACGGAGATCCGACAAACCAGAATTTACCAGGACTGATTGATAGTCTGGCGCGACGTATCAACGGGTTTATGGTTGGTGCCGTGACGTCATCCACGGGCACGGGCCATCAGGTCGCCGAAGAAATAACCAGCGGCGGGATTTCGGGCATTGTCTTTGCCCCCGATGTGAGCGTCGCCACCACTTTGAGCCAGGGCTGCACACCGATTTCGGCCAGCCACACCATATCGGACTGTGTCGACAATGTGTTGATCGGGCTGAACGGCGAGCGCGCCATGGATGTTTTTAGGGCTGATATCGGGGCCGACCTTTCTTCCGATCTAGCCCAGGTCGCGGGCCTTGTCCATGTGGCATTGCCCATCGAAGGGTCGGACACCGGGGACTATATGGTGCGTAGTCTGGTTGGTATCGACCCGGAGCGGGGCTGGCTGGCGATCAGCGAAGAAGTGAATACGGGTGACCGGGTGATGTTCGTACGCCGGGATCAGGAAAGTGCCGAAATGGACTTTCGCGAGAAATTGATGGGCCTGAGACGGCGTTTGTCGGGACCTCCCCGCTGCGGCTTGTATTTCAGCTGTCTTGGTCGCGGCCCGTCGTTGTTTGAACAAGAAGCCCACGAAATTGACATTATCACCGAACTGTTGGGAGATATCCCGTTGGTGGGTTTTTATGGTAACGGTGAAATTTCCAATTCCCGGTTATACGGCTATACGGGCGTCCTCGTCCTGTTCCAGTAATTTTCCTTAGATATTTTCCATAGATAATCCATAGATATAAAGGGTAGACCATTGAAATATACCGCACTTGGGCGCACCGGCATTGACGTTAGCGCCATCTGCCTTGGAACTATGACATTCGGCCAGCAAAATTCTGAAGCCGATGCCCATCGGCAACTGGATATGGCCGTTGACGCTGGGGTCAACTTCATTGATATCGCGGAAATGTACCCGTTTCCATCGACGGCGGAAACGTGGGGGGATTCCGAACGCTTTGTGGGTTCGTGGCTGAAGGCGCGGGGCAACCGCGACAAGGTGGTGATCGCCAGCAAGATCACCGGTCCGGCGGATCGTTTCGCCCATGTGCGCGATGGCAAGTTAAAGCTGAATGCCGATCATATTTCCCAGGCGGTGGAAGCCAGCCTTGCCAGGTTGGGCACGGACGTGATCGACCTGTACCAATTGCACTGGCCGGAACGGCCGACCAACTTTTTTGGGCAGCTGGGGTATACGCATAGCGAAAACGATACCTGGACGCCGATCATCGAAACCCTTGAAGCGCTCGCCGATCAGGTCAAGGCCGGATCCATTCGCGCCATTGGCATATCCAACGAAACACCGTGGGGCATGATGACGTTCCTGGCCCAGGCGGATGCGCTGGGGTTGCCGCGCATCGCCACCGTCCAGAACCCGTATAGTTTGCTTAACCGGATCTACGAAATCGGTATGGCGGAACCGTCAATGCGTGAGGACTGCGGCTTGCTGGCCTATTCGCCGCTGGGTTTCGGGGCGTTGTCGGGCAAGTATCTCGACGGTCCACCGCCTGCGGGTTCTCGCGGCGCCCTGTTCCCCGAGTTCGGGCGCAATTTTAACGATCGTGCGGTTCTGGCGACCCGCGATTATGTGGCCCTGGCCAAACAGCACGGGCTGGACCCGGCGCAAATGGCGCTGGCCTTTGTCAATTCCCGGCGGTTTGTGACCAGTACCATCATTGGCGCGACGACGACGGAACAGTTGGCAAGTAACCTGGCTTCCATTGATCTGGACTTATCCGAAGATGTCCTGAGCGGCATCGAAGCCATTCACAAGGCCAATCCCAACCCGGCCCCTTAAGGGGCCCGGGAGCGACCCCATGATCAGGCTGTTTGTCGGCATAGCCTTGCCTACGGATCTTCGAAACCGGCTGGCGGTCGTGTCGTCCGGCCTGCCGGGCGCGCGCTGGATAGACCGTGAAAACCTGCACATGACCCTGTGTTTTATGGGGCAGGTCGATGATCCTATGGTCGATGATATTGACCTGGCACTTTCGACCGTGCGTGGGCCTGCCTTTGATTTTTCAATTTCCGGCATCGCGACCTTCGGGCGCGGCCATCAGGTTCATACCCTGTGGGCCAAGGTGGAGGCTGATCCCGCGTTGCAGGCATTGCAGGCGAAAATTGAAACGGCTATGAGAAATCTGGGGTTGCCCATCGAGGGCCGCAAGTTCACACCGCACATCACGCTTGCCCGGACTAAAAGGGCGCAATCCTCAAAAATTGCCGAGTGGCTGCAAACCGGCGGCGGATTGATCGCCGGTCCCGTTCGTGTGGACTCGTTTGTATTGTTTCGCAGCCATTTGGGCAGCGGTGCCGCACACTATGAAGTGTTGCGCGAATACGACCTAGAACCCGAGTAGCCCGGGTAAGGTCGTCATGTCGTCAAATACGGCCGTTGCCCCGGCTTCGGTCAACCGGGCGGTATGTTCGGGATCGGCTACGGCGTGCGATGCCCCGGCAAAGCCCAGCACCGGCATGCCGGCGCGGACACCGGCAATGACGCCTTGCACACTGTCCTCGATAATCATACAGCGATCAGTTGGTGCCGCCATTTTTTGTGCCGCCAGCAAGAACAGGTCGGGGGCAGGTTTTCCGTTGGCGACCTGTACGGCGCTGAAGGCCCGGCCCTCGAAATAAGGCGCAAGGCCCGTGATGCGGAGCGAATTGGCAATTTTTTCAGGCGATCCCGATGATGCAAGACAGATGGGAACGGGGATGGCCTCAAGGGCTGCTTCGATTCCGGTGACGGCTTTTAAATCGTGTTCGAAGGCGATGACGTCGGCGCGCCTGATCCTTTGCTCAAAATCATCGGGCAATGGGTCGCCCAGGTCCTGTTCGGCCAGTGCTCTGACAGACGCCATGCTCATGCCGATAAACCGCGCGCGGCATTCTGCGCCGGTGATCGGTAGCCCCGCATCACTCAGCACGCGAGCCATAACGTCATTGGCGATCATTTCGGAATCGACCAGAACGCCATCGCAATCGAAGATCACCAGTTCGAGCCGGTTCGCCATGGTTTTCATGCTCCAAACCTGGTCAATGTGCGCTCGACGGATTTTACGTAAGCCCCGCCAAACAGATGCACATGCACCAGCAAGGGGTAAAGGTTATAGATGTCGCGCCGTTCTTTGAAAAAACCGGGATCTATGGGGCGGTGTTCCCGGTAGCGGTCGAAGAAAGTGTTTGAAAAGGTGTTGAACAAGGTGGTGAAGGCCAGTTCGATTTCGGCGTGGGCGAAGTAAATAGCGGGATCGATGAAGCCCTTTAAACGACCGTTTTCGGCCAGCACGTTGCCGCCCCACAAATCGCCGTGGACCAGTGAAGGTTGGGCTGGTTCGAATAGCCAGGTGTCGAGCCGCCCGCAAAGTTTTTCAAGTCGGCTTAATATTGGCCCCGGCAATTGGCCAGCCTTAAGTGCCTGTTGCCCCATGTACATCAGGCGGTGTTCGGCAAAAAACCCAAGCCAGCGGTCGTGCCTTGGGTTGGGTTGATGCAGGCCACCGATGACGGTGTCGTAGCAAAAGCCGAATTGGTCGCTTGTTATGTCGTGCAGGGCAGCAAGCTGATCGGCGGCCTGGGTTTCGCCCTTTTCATTCAAAGAACCCGCACTTGGCAACCAGGTCATCAGCAACAGGGTGTCGTCGCTAAATAAGACGTCGGGCACGGGCAAGGCGGTGTGCTCGCCTAAATAACGCAGCATGTCGCTTTCCAGGTGCAGGCCTGACCCGGCATCGCCACTCTTGGCGACGATGATCTGGTCATTTTGCAGGGTCACTTTATAGACATCGGCGATACAACCGCCGCCCAGGGACGACATGTTCTTTGGGGGCGACCCCAGTATCTGTTCGATAACCCGTTCGATTTGGCTTTTCAATGTCTGCCTAAAGGTGTTTGTCGCGGATATCATCAAGCAGGCCCCGAGAGGCGATTTCGATCATATCAAGCACGGTTTCAAAGCCATCGCCCTCGCCGTAATAGGGGTCGGGCACGTTTTTCCCAAATTCATCGGCGGCAAAATCCAGCATAAGGTGGACCTTGTGGGTCTTGTCAGGCGGGCAGATCGCCATCAGGTTGGCATAATTTTCGGTGTCCATGGCCAGCACGTAGTCGTACTGGTTGAAATCCGCCTTTGAAACCTGCCGCGCCCGCTGGGCGCTTAAATCGACACCGCGTAATTTGGCGGCGGCCTGCGATCGGCTGTCGGGCGGATGGCCGACGTGATAGGCGGCGGTTCCGGCAGAATCGATAGCGATACGATCGCCAAGCGCGTGCGCTTCGATGAGATGTCGAAAGACCCCTTCGGCGGTGGGGGAACGACAGATATTGCCAAGGCAGACGAACAGGACATGGATCATTAGTAGTCTCCGGTGACGATGGTTTCGGTTTACGTTATCATCGGGCTTGGCAAATTGGACATGGAAAAATGCGATCAAGCCATTCTGACCGAATCCGAAATATTGCCGGGTAACGTGTTTCAGGCCCCCGGGCGATTTGTGCTGAATTGTTTCAGGTTGGAAATATAAGGGGTGACGGATCCCGTGGGGCGGCAATTCCACCCTGCCCTGATGGGTTTGTTTGCATCAAGGTGGTATCGAATTCGAAATGAAGTGGTGGGCTTTGGCTGGTGTCAGGAGGAGGCTTTGGTTTCTGATCGTGTGGCGTTTTATCCACCCGTTGAATCTCATAGGATCAATAAATTGATCTTAGTGCGGAGATATCGTAGTGTTTTGAAGGTTTTTGTGGGGGGAAGCGATGTATGATGCACCAGATAACCGAGAACGAACTTAAGTATCGCGTCCTGTTTGATAACCCGTGGTGGGTGGTCGGGGGCGGAATTGATCATACCATTGCTGGCAAGCCCCGCCGTATGTACTTCCATCCCTTTACCCGTCTGGTCCTGAGCGATGACCGTCGTCCGGCGGCGCTGATGGGGTCGCGTCAGGTCGGTAAGACGGTATTGTTGCAACATACCATCAAACACCTGCTTGAGACCGGTACGGCACCCCAAAACATATTTTATGTTTCCATGGATAACCCGTTATTCGCTGGCGTCTCTCTGGAAAGCATGCTCAGGCTGTATCTTGAAATTCAGGGTCATTCCGTTATCGAACAAAAGTTGTATGTGTTTATCGATGGCATTCAGTACACGCCGAATTGGGGTGATCAGTTGGCGGCGTTGGCGGACGAACACCCCGGCATACGTTTGATCGCTTCGGGAACGGTCGCAGCCACACTGAAATCAGACGAGGACCCGGATACCCCGGCACGATTTGTCGATTTCCATTTGCCGCCCCTGACGTTCGCCGAATATTTGCGGTTTCGGCGGGTCGAAGAAGAATTGTTCAATCCGGGTACGGAAGAGTGGACCAAGACCCTGAATATAGGACGCCTGAACGAAGAATTTATGGGCTACCTGAACGGCGGCGGGTTTCCTGAGCAAATATTCAGATCAGAGCCCGAGCTGGGTTCGAAGCGGTTCTATGGCAATGATATTGTCGACAAGGTCTTGCTGCGCGACTTGCCGAATCTGTATGCCATTCGCGATACCCAGGAATTGAACCGGCTATTGTCGCAGCTAGCGTTTAACAGCGGCAACGAGGTCTCGTTGGAAGGCCTGTCAAAGACCGTTGGCGTCGCCAAGAATACACTGCGCAAGTATCTGGATTACCTGGAGGCGGCGTTCCTAATTCACCGGGTCCACCGGGTCGATCAAACTGCCGCCCGCTTCAGGCGGGCAACCGCATTCAAGGTATACCTGACCAATCCGTCTTTGCGGGCGGCGTTGTTTGGCGGGGTCGGGATTGATGACCCCGGCATGGCAGAACTCGCCGAAACGGCCGTCGTCGCCCAGATCGCCCATTTTGGCGTGGTCGGACAGATCAGTTACGCCCGCTGGCGCAGTGGCCAAGTAAATATTGTCGGCATCGACCAGGCCAACGGTGATATATGGACGCTGGTTGACATCAACTGGAAGCACGATGCGCACAAGGACCGCAAGGCCCTTCGCAGCCCTTTAAGTTTTGCCCGCAAGAATGGCCTGGACCAGTTGCGCATCAAGACCCGGGACACCTACGCCCTGAAAACCATCAAGGGCATCAAGGTTCTGTATTCACCGGTCGCGGAATATGTTTACCACCTGGGAAAACTGCCCGTGGAAATCTTGCATGAAAATGCCGGGCAGCCCGCCCCGGAACACGACGTACCCGTGCTGGGGCGTGACTAAGCCTGGCAATATTTTATTGTTTGCGCAATCGCAGGCGCAGGGCGTTCAATTTTATGAAGCCTTCGGCATCGCGTTGGTCGTAAACGCTGTCTTCTTCAAACGTTACGATTTCTTCGCTATAAAGCGAATTCGGCGATTTCTGGCCTGTGACGATGACATTGC
>Ga0316204_10004890_pt1 | contig 23263 bp, 26 predicted proteins | sample 6monrhotite_MG_2_FD_205661 | JGI IMG/M metagenome (GOLD analysis project Ga0316204, IMG submission 205661) | Microbial mat bacterial communities from mineral coupon in-situ incubated in ocean water Damariscotta River, Maine, United States -... | ecosystem: Environmental > Aquatic > Marine >... | reverse complement strand
GACGAAACCACCAGCGCGTATCCGCCGTACAACATCGAAGTGTTGAGCGAAGACGCCTACCGCATCACCATGGCGGTCGCCGGTTTCGGTCTGGATGACCTCGACATCACCGTGCAAGACAGCCAGCTGACCATTTGTGGGCGTACCGAAACCGAGGAAAAGCCGGTCGCGTACTTGCACCACGGCATCGCCACCCGGGCTTTTGAGCGCCGGTTCGAGCTTGCCGATCACCTTAAAGTCAAAAGTGCGGGCATGGACAACGGCCTGTTGCACATCGATCTGGTGCGCGAAGTGCCCGAAAGCCTGAAACCGCGCAAGGTTGCGATTGAGGACATCACCAAAGGCAACGCCGTGCAAAGTAAAGCCATCGAGCAAAAGGCCGCTTAAAGCACCTCACTCAAGACGACCGTCAGCCGGGCCGACCTCATGTTTGAGGTCGGCCTATTGCTGTGCGGCGCGCATAAGGTGCCGGGTGGCCACATCGCGGATTGATTTAGGAATCGGCGTTGGCGCTTCGCTTTGGCGGTCCACGAACACATGTACAAAATGACCGACGGCGACGGGCTTGTCGCGGCCTTCGACGAACAGCGCCATGCCATACGTCAGGCTGGAATTGCCCAGCCGTTCAACACCGATTCCCGCTGTCACCATAGAGGGGTAGGGAATCGGCGCCAAAAAGCGGCATTTGCTTTCGGCGACGAACGCGATCGCCGGGCTTTTCAACCAATCCAGGCCAAAGGCATCGCACAGGCTGATCACAGCCTCTTCGAAATAAACGTAGAACTGCACATTGTTGACGTGGTTGACCATGTCGTAGTCGTTCCAGCGCACCGCCACGCCAAGCGTATGGGGAAAGTCGCTGAGGGAAGGAAACGTTTCGTCCGCCATGCCGTGCACCTTACATTGAGCCGCTCACGAAAAAGGGCCGCCTCGCGGCAGCCCTTTTAAACGTAGATCCGAGCCCTGTTAAACTCGCTGTCTCATTTTTTGTTGGGGCGACTTTATCACGCAAAGGGACTAGGTCAAGGGCAGAAATACACGCTTGTCGCAAAAACGACACAATCTCGCCCGTGAGCCACAAGTGAGCCACAAGTGAGACAAAGGCGTTCCAAAAAAGGCGCCACCTCTAAGAGGCGGCGCGAGTTTAACAGGGAGGCGTCGGAGGCTCAGTGCGAATGCCGATCCGACCCCTACAGTATGTCGAAGTTATCGTTAAAAGAGCGTTAAGCCTGACAGCCCCACGAAATAAGGGCATTCAGCTTTTAAAAAAGGCATGCGCCCCCGCACGGGCGGCTTGTTTAGCTTCAACCACCGCCTCGGCGCGCGCGACTTCGGTTTTGAGCTCGGATATGTATTCACCAATCGCCTCAATCGACATCTCATCCAAGTCTTTGCCCATGGTCCCAGCGCTCGTCGTCGGCTTCATCGGTTCCAAATCATCCGTGTCCATGTTCAGCTCCTGCTTGTCAACGCGTACCTGTTGACCATACTAGGGGATCGAACGCCTCCCCGAAAAGACCTCAAATAGGTGACGAGCCCCATGCCCACAATTAAGACCGACGTTTTGCCCAAACTCATGACCTGCATCGAACTGTCCGATGGCCGCGGCGCCGAACGGCTAAAACTGACCGAACGGCCCCCGCCCTGTGCTGACTCTGGCCCCGGCCCCGGCGAAGTCTTGATCAAAATCGCCGCAGCGGGCATCAACCGCCCGGATGTTTTACAGCGCGACGGGCTATATCCCGCACCACCCGGCGCAAGCGACATTTTGGGCTTGGAGGCCGCCGGCGAAATCGTCGCCGTGGGCGATGGCGTAACCGAGCTCAGCCTTGGCGACCAGGTCACCGCGTTGCTCAGCGGCGGCGGATACGCCGAGTACGCCACCGCCCACGCGGGTGCATGCTTGGCCGTCCCCAAAGGCCTGACGCTGGTCGAGGCCGCATCGCTGCCGGAAACCTTCTTCACGGTGTGGAGCAACCTGTTTGATCGCGCCGAGCTCAAAGCGGGTGAAAGCCTGCTGATCCACGGCGGCACCAGCGGCATCGGCACCGCCGCCATCCAAATCGCCAGCCGCTTAGGCGTGCGCGTCATGGCAACGGCGGGAAGCGCTGATAAATGCCAAGCGTGCCTGGACTTAGGCGCCGAGCAGGCGGTCAATTACCACGAACAAGACTTCGTGCCCCTGGCGAGGGAGTTTGGAGGCGGCAAGGGCGTCAACGTGATCCTCGACATGGTCGGCGGCGATTACGTTGCGCGCAACATCAAGTCGCTGGCTCCCGACGGTCGGTTGGTAAACATCGCGTTTTTGCAGGGCTCCAAGGTTGAAATCGATCTCATGGCGGTGATGCTCAAACGCCTAACCCTGACTGGATCGACGTTGCGCGCCCGCGCCCCTGAATTCAAAGCGGCGATTGCGCAAAACCTCAAAAAAAGCGTGTGGCCGTTGCTGGAAAACGGCACGATTAAGCCGGTGGTGCACCAGACTTTCCCCCTGCAAAACGCCGCCGACGCGCATCGCTTGATGGAAAGCAGCGCACATATCGGCAAGATTGTTCTGACGGTGGGTTAAGCCCAACCGGTGCGGCGCGAAGGCTGATCGTTAAATTCTTGCTCAAATGGTTTACCCGCCTTGGTTTTTGGGATAAACAGAGCGTACTCAGCCCCCTTCATTGGGGGTTGAACCCGTTTTATGGATAAGGAAATTCAATATGTCGAAGCCTTTGATGCCTAAGGCGACGGCTGTGTGGCTCGTTGAGAACACCGCCCTTTCGTTCGAACAGATCTCAGAATTCGTAGGTCTGCACGAGTTGGAAGTGCAAGCCATCGCCGATGGCGAGGTTGCGGTGGGCATGCAGGGCGCCGACCCGATCGCTTCGGGCGAGCTGACCCAGGTCGAAATCGACCGTTGCCAAGCGGACCCCAACGCCAGCCTGAAAATGGCCAAAGCCACGTTGCCGATGCCCAAAGCCCGTGGTAAGGGTGCGCGTTACACGCCGGTGTCCAAGCGCCAAGACCGTCCCGACGCCATCGCGTGGCTGTTGAAGCACCATCCTGAACTCAGCGATGCGCAAATTTCGCGCATCATCGGCACCACCAAGCCGACCATCAAGTCGGTGCGCGAACGCAGCCACTGGAACATCAACAACATCAAACCGCAAAGCCCGGTGGGCATGGGGTTGTGCAGCGAGGCTGACCTGGAAAAGGTCGTCGCCATCGCCCGCGCCAAGGCCGGCACCACCCACGTGCCCGTTGCCGAAGCCGAGCCCGCACCCGCACCGTATTCGCCGGAACCGATTTTGCCGACCATGGCCCCCGGCCCCAAGGCGGAACCGGAAGAACAGCACACGGTCGAAAGCGTATTCGGATCGTCTTCCGACAACGAAGACTAAGCACGCACCAAACGCATACAAAAAGGGCCGCACGCAGCGGCCCTTTTTTTGTCGCCCGATCCCTCACCGATGCCCCAATTGTGCAGGGTTGGCTAAAGGCGTTCTTTCTTCACATAGACAAACTTGACGGCCGTTCCCATAAATATGGTTTTCCAATCTTTGGAAATGCCAAGGCGCTGGGTAACGAGTGGATTCTGTGATTCGTCACAGATCAATCCAAATTCCGATTCATGCGCACAACTCCACGTATAAAATGTCTGATGCGTTTTGCCATTGTACCAATTGATCAGATAGCGGCCGTTGCGAACCGTTACATTCAAATTGCTGTCTGGATTGCCTTGCGCGGCATAGATAAACAGCCAATCTGGTGATGGCTTCCCAGGCGCGCCACCGTTAGAACCGCCGCCCGTACTGTCGCCAGTGCCGCCACCGTCATCGTCATCGTCATCGTCATCGCCATCGTCGTCATCACCGCCGCCTGTTTGGCTCAGCAACGTGAAAATCACATCGAGTTGGCCATCGGAAACCGGCCTGTCGAGGGTGATTTTAAAGCCGTATTGACCTTCTTGAGGTACCTTCAGCGTTGCATTGAACACGTTCGGCGTCGCGTCTTGATCCAGAAAACTCAATCCAGCGACAGGGTTCACAGGGGTGACAATCATCTGCGTGTTAAAAGGTGCGTTGATGAGAAAATTGTACTCACCTTGCAGCAGATACTGATTGGCAAAATAAACCGAATTCCCATTCATTTTGATGGTGAGTGTATCGTTTGGCATTGCAACCTCCTCTCAGCCTTACCAAGAAGCGGTAATCCCCAGGTTGCCCGTGTCAGTCCATGCCCACATAGGGTTGGCCGAACTGCGAAAGCGCTTCGGTCAGGTAATCGCTGATCAGCGGAATTTCCAACATGTGCTTGGGCGTGTTTTCGTCCAGATCGTCTTGGGCGGTTTGCACCGCATCGGCCCAGTTTTCCATATCCACGTCGCCGCGCCCCAACATGACCATCGCATGCAGCTCGCACAGCTCTTCATCGCTGAGTGAAGTCAAGAACGTGGTCAGCTCTTCATAGACGCAGTCGTCGGGCTGATCGGAAAGGATTTGGTGGTCACCGTCATCGCTGGCGTTGCCGCCGGGATCTTCGTACGGCGCATCTTCTTTGGCGTCGAACTCACGCGTTTTGACGATCACATAGGTGACTTTTTCGGAAGAGATGGCTTGCATAGCGAACCTCCTTTCCTGGGCGATCCCAGGTGATCAAACGACGCAAAACACGACGCTTCAAACAGGTCATAAAACCTTGAATTACCGCCCCTTTCGGGACATAACCTTGATCGTTATTCTAGCACACAAGCGCCCCTAAAATGCAATAAAAACGAGGGCCGGAAGCGCATGCTCCCGGCCCTGTTTATTCCGTGCGAAAGGCCAAAACTCAGCCCCGCGCCTTGGCGTAACCGATGCCTTCCAGCGCCGTTTCGATTTCATCCAAGATGGCCGGATCGTCGATGGTCGCGGGCATCTTGTAGTCCTCACAGTCGGCGATTTTTTGCATGGTGCCGCGCAGAATCTTGCCCGAACGGGTCTTGGGCAAGCGGTTCACCACGGTGGCGGTTTTGAACGCCGCCACGGGGCCGATTTGATCGCGCACCATCTGCACCACCTCTTTGATGATGTCGGCCGGGTCGCGCGCGACGCCCGCTTTCAGCACCAACATACCCAGCGGCATCTGGCCCTTGAGATCATCAGCCACCCCCATCACGGCGCATTCGGCGACGTCGGGGTGCGCGGACAAGACCTCTTCCATCGCGCCGGTGGACAGGCGATGCCCGGCGACGTTGATGATGTCGTCGGTGCGCGACATGACGTAAACGTATCCGTCTTCGTCCAGATAGCCTGCGTCGCCGGTTTTGTAATAGCCCGGGAACTCGTTGAGGTAGGCTTCCTTGTAGCGCTCATCCGCGTTCCACAACGTCGGCAACGACCCCGGCGGCAGCGGCAACTTGCAACAAATCGAGCCGATGGTGCCTGCCTCGACCGGGTGGCCGTCGTCCGCCAGAACTTGCACGTCCCAGCCGGGTGCGGCTTTGGTGGGCGAGCCCGGTTTGACCGCGAACGCATGCAGGCCCATACAATTGGCGGCAATGGACCAGCCGGTTTCGGTCTGCCACCAGTGATCGATCACCGGCTTGCCGAGGATGTCTTGCGCCCAGCCCAACGTATCGGGATCGGTGCGCTCGCCCGCCAGATAGAGCGCCTTGAGGCTGCTGATGTCGTACTGGGCCATCAGTTTGGCGTCCGGGTCGTCGCGTTTGATGGCGCGAAACGCGGTCGGCGCGGTGAACAGCACCTTGACCTTGTGATCCGCAATCACCCGCCAAAATGCGCCCGCGTCGGGCGTGCCGACGGGCTTGCCTTCAAACATCACCGTGGTGCAGCCGTGCAGCAGCGGGCCGTAAACGATATAGCTGTGGCCGACCACCCAACCGACATCCGACGCCGCCCAATAGACGTCGCCGGGCTGCACGTCGTAAATGGCGTTCATGGTGTAGTTCAGCGCAACCATGTGCCCGCCGTTGTCGCGCACGATACCCTTGGGCACACCGGTGGTGCCGGACGTGTACAAAATATACAGCGGGTCGGTCGCCGCCACGGTGACGCACTCAGTTGGTTGCGCCGTTTTCTGTGCTTGGGCCCAATCGACGTCGCCGGGCTTGGACAGATCGGCCAAGGCTTCGGGGCGTTGCCAAACGATACAGGCACCCGGTTTGTGGCTGCTGAGTTCCACCGCCAGATCCAACAGCGGCTTGTATTCGATGGTGCGGCCCGGTTCCAACCCGCAACTGGCGGCGACGATGGCTTTGGGTTTGGCGTCATCGATGCGCGTCGCCAATTCGGCTGCGGCAAAACCACCGAACACCACCGAATGGACCGCACCCAACCGTGCCGTCGCCAGCATCGCGATGGCGGCTTGCGGGATCATCGGCATATAGATAATCACCCGGTCGCCCTTGCCCACACCGTTGGCGCGCAGCACCCCGGCGAAACGCGACACTTCGTCTTGCAGCTGGGCGTAGGTGTAGGTTTTCTGTGTGCCGCCGGTCATCGGGCTGTCGTAAATCAGCGCGGCCTGATCGCCGCGGCCTTTTTTCACGTGGCGGTCGACGGCGTTGTAACAGGTATTGCACTCGGCGCCGCTGAACCAGCGGTAAAACGGCGGATTGCTATCGTCGAGAACCTTGTCCCACGGCTTGACCCAATCGATTTGTTGGGCGATGTCGCCCCAAAAGCCGCTGGGATCGGATAGCGAGCGCGCGTACGCCACGTCATAAGGATTGGCCATTGTACCTCCCAATTGTCCTACGGTCTTTTGGCGACGTCTTTCATGACGCAGGGCCGAGCCGAAGTTCGTCTGGTTGACGCGCCCACACCCCCGCGTGCGCGCATCGATCTCCTGAACGGAATTTTGATCCAAAAGACACTTTTTTGCAATGCAGCATTATGACAAACTGAGCCCAACCAAATGATCGGGAGAGCTTGTCATGAACCGTGGCGCAAACATCTTTGATGATAACCTGGGCAAAACACCGGCCAACCACCAACCGTTGAGCCCGCTGTCGTTCTTGGAGCGCTCAGCACGCGTTTATCCCGACAAGGAAAGCATCGTCCACGGTGATCGCCGCTACACCTGGGCCCAGACCTTCAATCGCGCCAAGCACCTCGCATCTGCATTGACCAAGCGCGGCATTTCCAAAGGCGACACCGTCGCGGTGATGTTGCCCAACATTCCCGAAATGTTCGAATGCCACTTTGGTGTGCCGGTCACCGGCGCGGTGCTCAACGCGCTGAATTACCGTCTGGATGCGGACACCATCGCGTTCATCTTGAACCACGGCGAAGCGAAATTCCTCATCACCGATACCGAGTTTTCGACCATCGTCAAAAATGCCCTGACCAAGATCGGACGCGACGACATCACCGTCATCGACGTCGATGACGCCCAAGCCGAAGTGCGCGGCGACATGCTTGGCGAGATGGATTACGAAGCGTTTCTGTTGGAAGGCGACGAAGACTTTGCCTGGGGCTTGCCGGGTGATGAGTGGGACGCGATCTCGCTCAACTATACGTCCGGCACCACCGGCAATCCCAAGGGCGTGGTCTATCACCACCGCGGTGCGTACTTGAACGCCATGAGCAACATCGTCGGCTGGAACATGGGTCATCACCCTAGGTATCTGTGGACCTTGCCGATGTTTCATTGCAACGGCTGGTGCTTCCCGTGGACACTGGCCGCTATCGCGGGAACCAGCTTGTGCCTGAGGCGCGTCAACGCCGCCAACATCTACAAAGCCATCGCGGATGAAAAGGCCACCCATTTTTGCGGCGCGCCGATCGTGCTCAATTTCGTCATCAATGCGACCGAGGCCGAAAAGCGCGCCTTCGATCACAAGGTCGAAGTCATGGTCGCCGCGGCCCCGCCGCCCGCCTCGACCCTGGAAAACATGCAAAAAGCCGGTTTCAACGTCACCCATGTATACGGCCTGACCGAAACCTACGGCCCCGCCACCATGTGCGCGTGGCACCCGGAATGGGATGAGCTGTCCATCGAGCAGCAGACCCTGAAAAAAGGCCGCCAAGGCGTGCCCTATCATGTGCTGCAAGGTCTCGACATCATCGATCCTGAAACCATGATCCCGGTGCCCAAAGACGGCGAGACCATGGGCGAGACGATGTTTCAAGGCAACATCGTGATGAAGGGTTATTTGAAAAACCCCGACGCCACCGCAGAAGCCTTTCGCGGCGGCTGGTTTCATTCCGGCGATCTCGGCGTGATGCAGCCCGATGATTACATCAAACTCAAAGACCGCTCCAAAGATATCATCATATCGGGCGGCGAAAACATCTCGTCCATCGAAGTCGAAGACACCCTCAACGCCCACCCTGCCGTGTTCGCCGCCGCCGTGGTCGCCAAGTCCGATGACAAATGGGGCGAAACCCCGTGTGCGTTCATCGAGATTAAACCGGGCACGGAAGGCACAGTGACGGCAGACGACATGATCAAGTTCTGCCGCGACCGCCTAGCCCACTACAAATGCCCCAAGAACGTGGTGTTCGCCGAACTGCCGAAAACATCCACCGGAAAAATCCAGAAGTTCAAATTGCGCGAAGTGGCGGAGGATTTGTAACCGGTACATCTCCCGCTCGCAGATCGACACGTGCGTGCCTATATGACCAAGGAGCACAACTGCACAGTCAGTGGAGAGACCATATGCCCGATTACCACAAAACCGACAAAGCTGTTGCGCGTCTCACCGCCGAAGAATATCGCGTCACCCAGGAAAACGGCACCGAGCTTCCAGGCACGGGAGCCTATCTGCACAACCACGAACCAGGCATTTATGTGGATGTCGTGTCGGGTGAGCCGTTGTTTGCGTCTTCAGATAAATTTGATTCGGGTTGTGGCTGGCCGAGCTTTACCAAACCCATCGAGCCCGCATACGTCCAGGAGTTGCGCGACACCTCCCACCGCATGATGCGCACCGAAGTGCGTTCATCACACGGCGACAGCCACTTGGGGCACGTGTTCTCCGACGGTCCGATAGACCGCGGCGGCCAACGCTATTGCATCAATTCGGCGTCGCTCATGTTCATCCATCGCGACGATATGGAAGCCGAAGGGTATGGAGCGTTCATCGATCAAGTGGATGACGTCTGACGGGGCACAACAAATGCCCCAAGAACGTGATGTTCGCCGAACTGCCGAAAACAACCACGGGCAAAATCCAAAAGTTCAAATTGCGCGAAGTGGCGGAGGACCTCTAAACTCGCTAAAGCTTCATCTAGGTATCTGAAAAGGCGGTTGTGATGCGTTGGTCTGTTTTGTTTGTGATGTTTGCCTTGGTCGTCGGTGCGGGCGGTTGGGTTGTTTACAGCCACCAAAACCGTGTGATGGTGCTCAAGGAGCCTCCGGCGTCGTTGGCCGCGTGGTACAAGCCACAGAACAAGCGCCAAGTTTGGCTGCACACCATGTTCAAGCTGCGCCGCGAAATGTTGGCGATTGAGATCTACGCCAAAGATCAAGACAGTGCGAGCCTGCAAAACTGGGCCGCCAAATTTAACAAAGACTATCTGAAAATCGCAGAGATGGTGCCCGAATGGGCCAACCGCGTGGATCTGGCCACAATGGCTCAGCTGCAAACCAACGTCGATGAAAATCGCTATGACGACGTGGCAAACGACGTGGCCAAGCTGCGCAAAAACTGTCAATCCTGCCATGCGGATTTCAGGGCGGTGACGGCGGCGCTGTATCGCGCGCCCGATTTTTCTGAGATGAAAATCGACGCCGCCACATCCTACAAAGCCCACATGGGTGCGCTCAGCAATCAAGTGAACCGCATCAACATCGCCTCAATCGATAGCAAGGACGACGCAGCGCTGGCCGCCTTTGCCGATTTAACCAATGGCATGAAGCAGCTCGGCACCACCTGCGCCAACTGCCACAAAAGCGATCCGCAAACCTATCCCAGCGCGCAGATGAACGAGGCCATGGCCACCCTGGGGCAAAGCCTAGGCGGCGGCACCTTGAAAGAAAAGGGCGCGGCGCTCGGCACCGTCGCGGTGATGGCCTGCGCCACGTGCCACGGCACCCACCGTTTGTCCTACGACACCAAACAGCTCTTTAAAGACACCATGAGCCTGAGGGACCTGCTCAGACATTCGTTTTAAGGCTGATAATTTAATCGCTCGTGGCGCTCGCGCCTACGACCAATCCACCAACAGGCTGATGTCGCCGATGAAGCCTTGGGGGTAGTTGTTGACGCGCGCCTTGAGGCGGTAGCCTTGCGACTGGCCGTGTTCTTGCCACAGGTTATAGAAGTTCTTGGCTTTGCCTTGCAGAGATTTCGGCCAGTCTTTTTCGCTGTTGTTGATGGCGCGCCCGCCGTCGAGGCAGAAGTCGGAGGTGAACTCCATCACTTCGATTTCAAAAATGCCTTCTTTGGCGGCGTCGATGACTTTGCGCTCGAATTCGCGCATTTCCCGATCATCAAACACGTATTCCATGAACAGCTTTTTCTGTTCTTCGAACTCAGTTTGATCGCTGCCGGATGCGCGTTCTAATTTTTTCTCATTTTTGACTTTGGATATGTTCGTATACCGGCGCAAATGCTCGGCAATCACGACCCGCCTGGACATTGATGGCTCTTCCCGACTTAGAAAATTCACAAGTTTATGTTTAGGTATCCCATGTCACCTACCGCATAGATTGTGACAAATTTAAGTCGATTTTACCAGCCCCCCCCGGCCAGTCCCCAGAAGCCGCCATGGGAGCTTGGTGTTACGGGGTGTTGACCACCACCACCGTAGCGATTCCCGCGTTTAAATTCACCACCTGCCCCGCATACCCCGGCGTGGATGTGACGGTGCCGTCGAATGGCGCCTTGAGGGTGGCGCGGTTCAGTTCCCAGGTGGCGAGGGTTTGCTGGGCGCGGGCATTTTCCAGGGCCATCTTGGCGTTGGCTTGGGTGGTTTCGGCGATCTCGACATTTTCCGCTGAGGTCGATAGCGCATCGAACAGTTCTTGCACTTGGGCCAAACGGCGATCGGCCAGATCGAAGATCACTTGGCTGGCTTTGACGGCGCCATCAGCCGCGCGCTTTTTGGCCTGAAACGCGGTGAGGTCAAGTACCGCCAACACGTCACCGGTTTTGACGCTTGCACCCGCCTGGACTTTTACCTCAGCCACCACGCCGGATACGGCAAAGCTCAACGCACGATCCGCAGCCCAACCGGTTGCGGGCGTCAGCATCATCATCAGCACCATCTGGGCGGCGATCAAGTAAGCTCTCACGGGTCTCTTCCCCTTATTGCTGTGGCGGCGGAACGATGTCCTGGCGCTTGAATTGCTCTGCGTCGTCTTGGCCGAAGCCGGTGCCGGATTTGGGCACGAAGCTACCGCCGCTTTGTTCCGCGAAACCTTGGGTTTTGAGGAAATTGGGTTCAATTCCACGTCCCGGCGCCTCACCCAACAGCACCGCAACGCGCGCTTGCCCCATGCGGTACGCCCCGGTGGCGCGTACCAGTTCGGCTTCGGCCTTGGTGTGGTCGATCATCGCACTGCCGAGTTCCGAGACCCGTTCTTGGGCGTACAGCTGCTGGCGACGCAACAGGTTCTTGGAGGTGTAGTCATGCTGGGCCAACGCGGCGAGCACGCGCTGATAGGCATCATTCAAATCCATCACCGTGCCAAGCGCACGACGGCGCAGATCGCTTTTCTTGGCCTCGAATTTAGCGTTGAGGCGCGATTGCTCCGCCGCCAAGCGGGTCTTTTTCGCCGCCGTAAGGCCGCCGTCGAAAATCGGCCAAGACAGTCGCGCGCCGACGGCATAATCGTTGCGCCCGCGCAAATCGCGGGTGGTGTATTCGGTACTGGCGAAGGCATCCAAGCTGGGGTTTGAGCCCATGCCGCCCCGGGTCAGGCCGAGCGCTTCGCCCTGCTTGGCGACCGCCAGCAGATCGGGATTGCGCTCCATCACCGCAGCGAGAAATTTATCGCGGCTGATTTCAGCATGCTTGGCTTTGGGCGACTTCGGCGGCGAGATCAGCTCTTCGGGCAAGGTCGCACCCATCAGTTCTTCCAAGCGCAAACGATAGCCCGCGTTGCGACTGCGTTCGCGGAAATAGACCAAGCGGCTTTGTTCCGCCAAGCTCAACGCCTTAGCCACATCCACCGGACTGGCGCGGCCCAGCGCCAGGCTTTCTTTGGCGCGGTCCCATTTCAGATAAGCCGAGGTGTGGCTTTCGTTGAGCCCGCGCACTTCCAGCTCTGACGCATGTAGATTGTAAAACAGCGCCAAGCCTTCCAGAAAAACCGTGTTGCGTGCCGAGATTAGAGTTTGCTCCGCCGCCTCAGCCAATTTGGCCGCCGCATCTTGCGCGCTGGCGCGTTTGCCGAAATCATAAATCGGCTGCACGACTTCTAACTTGCCGTAGGCTTCGGCGTTGTCGTCAGGATACTTCTTGTCGGCACTGGGACGGTAAAATTGCCCGGTGGCGGACAACGACAGCGTCGGCATCAATCCGGCGTCCGCTTCGGCCAAGCGCGCGCGCGCGATGTCGATGTCGGCGGCTGCGGTGGTGATGGCGTAATCGCCGTTGGCTTCAATGCGTTCCAACACGTGAGACGCGGTGATCACCGTTTCGTCCTGGGCGCGCGCAGACACACAACCGAGTCCGAGCAGAGCAACGGCGACGAATCCCCAATTTTTCATCCCCCCCCGCATGGATCAGTTCTGTTCCTGAATATAGCGGAAAAACGATTTTCCGGTTTTGTGCACGCCATCGACCACGTACCGCCCCGCCAACAGAAATTGCTTTTCATCAAGATAGCCGGTGGTGCGCAGCGCCGCACCGCCGTCTTTGTCGTAAAATATGAACACCGGCGTGGCGCGTACACGAATTTTACGGGCGAATTCAACCTCATTGGCGGGCGTGCCGTCGGGCATCACCACATCCAAGTTGCCTTTGATGTTGCTTTCCATCATCACAAAATGCTTGGAAAAGTAGTCCATCACCGCCGGTTCGGGATGCACGCGGGCACGCATTTTATCGCAGTACGGACAGCCCGCTTGATGGAAAAACAGCACCAAGTATTTGTCTTCGTCCGCCGCCGCCTGGACCTCGCCTTGGTAATCGTTGTCGATGCTTTCGACGCGGTATTCGGCATGAGCGGATGGCACCAGCGCCAACATCACCAAGGCAGCAAAAGAAACAATCAGAAACCGCATCCCAGACAATCCTCACATCACAACAACCATGTCAATTTGAGAGACCCACAATAGCGAAATCGCAAAACGACCACCAGAGCCGAAATGTAACGAAGTGTTACCGCACCAAAAAACCGGCCTCCCCTGGGGGAAGGCCGGTTATCGTTTGCCAATCTCTCTGGCTCTGTCGATCGGTTCCGATCAATGGCCCAATCAATGGCTGGTGAGATTTTCCAATTCGTCTTTTATTCGCAGTTTTTCTTTCTTCAAGGTATGGATTTCAACTTCATCAGGGAACGGCCGGGCCGTTTCCGTATCGAGTGCCATTTCAAGCTCGCCGTGACGGCTTTTCAGCGAATCGATCCTATTCTCCAATGCCATTGGAATTTCTCCCATAATTATTGACCATACTCGCAAGAATCTTACGCCGCCCCGATCCCGGATGTAAAGTGCCAATGGATCGGCCCGCGTTTTCAGCAACTTGCAAAACACCTTAAAAAGAATCGCCGATCCGTTCCTGTCGTAAAGGTGACATTTTGTGATATGGTGGCGTGAATATAGACGGAACACCCATGAACGACACACTCGACACATTGCCCGCTCAGCTTGAACAATTGAAGTCCGAACACCGCGATTTGGACGACGTGATCGCGCGTCTGACCGATGATCCCGCGCCGGACCGTTTGCAGCTGCAGCGCCTGAAAAAACGCAAGCTTTTGCTCAAAGATCAGATCGCAAAGCTCGAAAGTGGTTCCATTCCCAACATCATTGCCTAAATAACCTTCATACAACAGGGCACACCATCAGCGGGAGGGCCTCATGGGCACCGAAAAAACCATCGATTATTTCTTTTCCATCATGTCGCCGTGGGCTTACTTGGGCGATCGACGCTTCCAAGACATGGCGAAGCGGTTCGGTGCACGGATCATCTACCATCCGCTCAGCTCGCCCGACTTGTTTCCCGCCACCGGGGGGCTTTTGCTCAAAGACCGTGCCCAGCACCGCAAGGATTACCGCCTGGTCGAACTTGAACGCTGGAGCACGCACTTAGGTCTACCCTTGAACTTACAGCCGCAACACTTTCCGGTCCCCGAAGCCCCGGCGTCAAAGCTGGTTCTCGCCACCCAAGAAGCGAGCGAAGACACCGGCCCTTTGCTGAGCGCCATCTTCAAAGCCGTGTGGGCAGACGAACTAAACGTCAGCGATGCACCGACGCTGAAGAAGCTTGCCGATGGTTGCGGTCTGGATGGTGCGGCGCTGTTGCAGGCGTCCACGGACGAAAGCTACGACAGCGCATTTGCGCAAACGACCCAGTCCGCGATCACACGCGGCGTGTTCGGCTATCCCAGTTATATTTATAACGACGAGTTGTTTTGGGGACAGGATCGTTTGGATTTTGTCGAGCGCGCGCTCAGCCAAGCTTAGCTCTCAGTTTAATCTCAGATCTGCTCAGAACGCGCGTTCATGTTGACTTTGGCGTGGCTGATCACGTCATCACCGCTGTCGCCTGTCGTGATGGTCGCATCGCCAAAACGGGCCTCGATGCCCAGCGTCTGACCCTGCCAAGAAAAAGTCCGCCCGCCCAGAACCGCCATCAAGCGGGCGGCCTTGGCTTCCCCTTCTTGCAAAGTATTACCGGGCAAGATCAAGCCAAAGTCTGAATTTTCCAGGCTGCCCACCACGTCGCCAGCTTCGGCCCCTTCGCGCAAGGCCGCCGACGCCTGCATCATCAGGTTTTCCAACGCGCCGTGTCCAAATTCACCGCGCACGGCGGCGGCGTTGACGATCTGGATATACAGAAACGTGAACTCGACGCCTTCTTCTTCGACGCGCCGCGCCGCCAGGGCCAGACGCGCCATGAACGCGCGGCGACGCATCACATGCAACATGCGGTCTTTTTCCGCCTGTTCTTCCAGATACGCCTCGTGACCTTTGGCGCGCGCAAGTTCCCCGCGCAAATGATTGATTTCGTCCAAAAGCGTGCTGATGGCTTGGCGCACGTTGTCGGTCATTTCGTCTTTGGGAATGCCGAGCACACTGACGTCGTCATCGATGACGTCATGGCCATGCCCGCCGGCGTGTCCTCCATGGCCATCGTTATCGTTCCCGGAGCCGCCCTTGTGCTTTTTCTTGCGTTCGCGTTTGGCGGCTTGCAGTTCGCGGTCTTCTTCGGCCAAACGGTTGCGCCCAGGACGCACGGAAACGATCGGCGCTGCCGGACCTACGTTGTCTTCAGCCATGGGGTAATCTCCCTACCCGTTGCCCACATCACACCCATCACCTAGCGCCCCTTTTGCGTGCGAGATTCTTGATTTCAATTTACCATGAAACACGGCCTCAGTGGAAAGGGAACACGCAAATGCAACTGTGTTCGCTATAACCCTTGCCTGATAAGGCGCGATGCCTATAATTGCCCGCTTTCTCACGGGGCAACACGCCCGCGCAGGAGCAGACCGAATGACCTCACCTATCGTGGGCATCATCATGGGTAGCCAGTCCGACTGGGAAACCATGAAAAACGCCGCCGAGACCCTGGACAAACTGGGTGTCGCGTATGAGACCAAGATCGTCTCAGCGCATCGCACCCCGGATCGTTTGGTCGCTTACGCCAAGTCCGCCAAAGAGCGTGGCCTTCAGGCCATCATCGCAGGCGCGGGCGGCGCCGCACACCTGCCAGGCATGGTCGCGGCGATGACGCCCGTGCCGGTATTGGGGGTTCCCATCGAAAGCAAAGCCCTCAAAGGCATGGATTCGTTGCTGTCCATCGTGCAGATGCCCGGTGGCGTGCCGGTCGGCACGTTGGCCATCGGCAAGCCCGGCGCCATCAACGCGGGCCTGTTCGCCGCGTCCATCGTCGCCCTTCACGACAGCACCGTCGCACAAAAACTCGACGCATGGCGCGCCGCACAGACCGCCGCCGTCGCCGAAGAACCAACCGATTAAACACAGGTTATAACGTGACAGACACCCGCTCTTCCAAGCTCGGCCCCATCAAACCCGGCTCCACCATCGGCATCATCGGCGGCGGACAATTGGGCCGCATGACCGCCGTCGCGGCGGCTGAATTGGGCTACCGGGTGCACGTCTTCACGCCCGAAGAAAACAGCCCCGCCGAACAGGTGTGCGCCGAGGCCACCGTCGCCGCTTACGACGATCAAGACGCCATCGAAGCGTTTGGCCAATCGGTTGATGTGGTGACGTTTGAATTTGAAAACGTGCCCGCCGAAACGGTGCGCCATCTCAGCAAGCTCGCCCCGGTGCGCCCCAGCTGGAAATGCTTGGCCATCTGCCAAGACCGCATCCGCGAAAAGAGCTTCTGCAACGATCTGGGCATCGAAACCGCACCGTGGAAAGACGTCGCCAGCGCCGAAGAACTCAAAGCCGCCATCGACGTCATCGGCGCACCTTCGATCCTCAAGACCACCCGCCTGGGTTACGACGGCAAGGGTCAAGTGCGCATCATGGCCGATACCGATCCTGTCCAGGCTTGGAGCGAGCTTGGCGGCGGCCCCGCTATTTTGGAAGGCTTCGTCGATTTCCGCATGGAAGTTTCCGTCATCACCGCGCGCCGTCCGAACGGCGCGATGGCGTCTTTCGATGTGGTCGAGAACCGCCACAAGGACGGTGTCCTCGACGTCACCATCGCGCCCGCCGACATCAGCCAAGAGCTGGCCGCGAAAGCCCGCGCCATCGGTCAAAAAGTGGCTGAAACAATGGACTTGGTGGGGCTTTTGGCGGTGGAGCTGTTCGTCACCAAAGACGACCACTTGCTGGTCAACGAAATGGCCCCACGCCCGCACAATTCCGGGCACTGGAGCCAAGACGGCTGCAAAACCAGCCAGTTCGAACAGTTCGTGCGCGCGGTCTGCGACCTGCCGTTGGGCACGCCGGAACGCCATTCAGACACCGTGATGCTCAATCTATTGGGCATGGACGCGACCTTGTGGGAAACACAATTGTCCGATCCGCAAAACAAGCTGCACCTTTATGGCAAAGCTGAGCCCCGCGCCGGGCGCAAAATGGGCCACATCAATCGCTTGTATGCTAAGGGCGCGCAGCCGAACGGCTGGCCCGGGGTTTAAGTCTTGCCTTTGTGTGTCGCCAACCAAATGCCGACGGCGATGGGCACGATGCCGATGAAATCGCCCAACGCCGCGTGTTCGTCCAAAAGCAACCAACCGAACATCAGGCCGAACGGCGGCATCAAAAAATGCAGCGCGCTAGCATCCGATGCGCTGCCGTGGCTGAGCAGGTAAAACCATAGCCCCACCGCGCCGATGGACACGCCAAACACGATGTAGGCCATCACCCACACATAATCCGCGCCGAACTGGATTTGGCCCGGATCTTCGGTGATGAGGCCGAGCGTCAGCAACAGCACCCCAGCGCTGAGAAATTGCCCGCCGACCGCCACCGAAAGCGGCGCGCCGGTGCGCCATTTCTTGAACAACACCGAACCCACCACCACCGAAGCCAGCGACACCGCCATAATCAAAATACCGCCGATGTCCTCACCGCTGACCGTGATGCGGCTGCTCAAAACGATCACCACCCCGATGAGCCCCAGCACAAGTCCTGCGCCCCGGCGCATCGACATGCGTTCGCCCAGCACCGGCACCGCCAACATGGCGATGAAAATCGGGTTTATGGATATGATCACCGCCGCCAACGCCGACGACACCTTGCCCATGGCGATCCATGCCAGTCCCTGATAGCCCGCTTGATTGATCACCCCCAACACCGCCAGCTTGGTCCAGCCGTCAATGCCGATCGGGCGATAGCCGCCACTGATCAAAGCAAACCCCACCATCATCAAACCCGCGAGCAAAAACCGAATACCCAAAAACAACTGCGGCGGGCTGAGCTGAAGCGCGATCTTGCCCACCGCGAAGGCGGAGCTCCACAGCAGCACAAACACGCCAACCGTGGCGAAATAGGTGAGTTTGTTATCCCGAACGGGCACGGACGCTGCTCCTCATCGACGGAAATGTGACGCGACCATAGCGCCCGGCCTTAACATATGAAAATTAAATGTTATGATGATCCATATTCGATTTATGGATGAGTCATATGAAGCTTGAACTGCTCAAAGCCTTTGTCGCGGTGGCCGAAACCGGCGGCATCACCAAAGCCGAAAGCCGCGTGCACCGCACCCAGTCGACCATCAGCCAGCAGATTTCGCGGCTAGAAAGCGACCTCAACACCATTTTGTTCGACCGCAGCAAACGCACCGTTCAACTGACGGAACGCGGGCGGCAGTATCTAGACTACGCCCGGCGCATTCTAGCGTTGGACCAGGAATCGCGCGCCTTGATCCACGACCAAGATCGTTTCATCGTGGTGCGCATCGGCATTTCGGACAACTACACCCGCATGGGCTGGGCGGACCGCTTGGTGGCCTTCAGCCAAGACCATGCCGATGTGCGCACTGCGCTGAAAACCGATCAAAGCCGTGTGTTGCAGACCCATATGGACCAAGGCCATCTGGACATCACCATTTGTAACGAATTGAACCCACCCACGGATGCGCAGGCCTCTCGCCCGGCGGCGCTCAATTGGTTTATCGCCAAAGACAGCGCCGTTCACCGAGAACACCCGTTGCCGTTGATCTTGTATCCGCCGGGCTGCGCGTATCGCACCCGTGCGCTCACGGCGTTGGAAAGTTCTGGCATTGCATGGCGCATCGCGTTTGAAACGCCCGACTGGCAAAGCATCCGCACCGCCACACAGCAGGGATTGGGCATCGCGCTGCTTGATAATCTGGATGGCATGGAGCATGTGCGCGCCCTGACACCCGAAGACGGCCTGCCCACCGTCGAGCCTGTTTATCTGACCTTGCGCACCCGCCCTGGCACCGAAGACGACCACCATATTCAGGCACTGGCGGGCACGTTTATCACGCTGATCAAAAACCCGCAAAACTAACCCCTATGCCCATCAAGCAAGATGTTGAGTCGATGCACGGAACTGCTACACTCGTAGGGTTATATTTTCAAAGTTCATCTTCCACACCAACAACCTCTGAGATAGAGACTATTGATGAGCGAATCAAAATACGAACCCGGCCTCATCGAAAACCGTCAATGGGAACGCCAAGACTACCAAACCGGAATGATCTTGGTTCTGGACGGCGGACGCATCTACGAAGGCCAGACCCTCAATGTCAGCCCGGGTGGTATTTTTCTCAGCATCGAGCCGCCGTTCGCGGCCATCTCCGCCACCGAAACGGCTCAGCTGCACATCTCGCCACACCCCGGCAGCCCTTATTTTCCTTGCACCGTCTCTCGCGTGCGGGAAAACGGCGTCGGTTTGGAGTTTTCCTCGGATCAGGCAACCTTCGGCGCGTACATTTCCCACGACATGCTGTTGAGCTTGACGAGCAAAATCAACAACGCCTTCGCCAATTCTCTGGATTTGAAAACCACCATCGACACCTGCGTGGCGGAAATCCGAACCCACCTGCAGGCCGAAGGCTCGTCTTTGTTTCTGTTGGGGCACGACAATGCCACCGTGATTTGTTCCGCCTGTGCCGGCCCGGTAGACATCAGCGGCCTGGAAGTCTCCATCAATGAGGGCATCGTTGGTCGCTCTATCCGCGAGCGCACCACCCAGACCGTTCACAACGTGTCCACCGATCCCTTTTTCACCAAGGCCGTCGATCAAAAGACCGGCTTTCATACCGTATCATTGCTGTGCGCGCCGATGGTCATTCAAGGTGAGGTGATTGGCGCTTTGGAAGTCGTCAACAAACGCGGCACCGGCTTTTTCAGCAAATCCGACGAGGTGACGCTGATGGCGTTGGCGTCATCAACGGCGCTGGCCATCCACAATGCCCGCCAAGCCTCCAGCCTGATCGAGAAGGAAGCGCGGCTCAGGGCTTCCGACTTGAACTACGAGTTCATTTCCGCCCTCAACCACAAGCTCCACACACCCTTGAATTCGGTGCTAGGTTTCGCCCAATTGCTGGAAACGGACCAAGGTGTTATGGCATCCGATTTCGGCAAGGATGCCGTTCATCAAATCGTCGACGCCGGGCAGAACCTGATGAACGTTGTCGATGCCATCCTCTCGTTCGCCGAACTGGAAAGCGGCAAGGTCAAGCTGAACATATCGCCGTTTTCGCCGCTCGACACCTATGAGGCTGTGCTCGAATCTGTCCAAAAGATGGCTAAACTGCGCAACATCACAATTGATGCCCAAGGCATCGATACCACGACACAGCACATGATCATGGCCGATGATATGCGCTTCAATCAAGTCATGGACAACCTGTTACAATTTGCCACCTGCGGCTGCCTGGATGACGGCACCGTCACGCTGTCGAATGCCGTGAGCAATGGAATGCTGCGGTTTACGGTCGAGTTTCACAACCCGTGCCCCGACATTCCCAACCCGGCAGCCCCCTTCACCCCCAAAAGCAATTGCTGTGAGATGGAACTGAACGGCACATGCACGGGACTGGAACTGGCCATATCGACCAAATTGGTGAAATTGATGAACGGTCAAATCGACTTGGAACGCAAAGAAGGTACGCTCTTGAGCCTGTGGTTCGCGTTCCCCGTCGCTTAAGCCCCTCGCTTAAGCCCGGCCAGAAACACCGCTGTAGGCCGCCGCCCTGCTGGCGCGGTTGAGGCTTTTTTCGATGTCCTTGGCGGAAATGCGTTGTTCTTTCACCGCTTCCAGCAGCTCAATTTCCACCGCTTGGTTTTTGTCCAGGTGCATTGACACCGCATGGCGGATGAAGTCCTTGGTTTCGCGGTTCACACCCGCGTTCGCCAAGGCGTTGGAGATCAATTCGCGGCGCACCAACGGTGGAAAGCGCAGCACTTCGATTGCCACCATCTTTTTCACCTGTAACGGGATCAAAGGCGTGGCGAAAATGCGGTCCAAGCAATAACTGTAGATGCCAAAATCCAACCGCCCCGCGACCGATTTGGTGAAGTCGACGAAATCGTCGATGAAGGTGCCACTCGATACCCGGCCTTCGATCATTTCGCGCACCACGTCGAGAAACTTGCGATAACGCGTGCGCGCCGGGTTCAGATCGTCACTGAGCACCGCTTCCAGATCACGAATGCGGTGTTCGCGAAAGCCCGATTGCAGCACCGCCGCCGCGCCTTCGCGCACTTGCGGGGACAGGGTTTGCTTTTCGATCAGCTCAAACAGTTCTTCAAAGGCTTCGCGCCGCGCATCGTCAACGCTGGCCGCGCGATGCGCCAGCGGCAGCAGTGCGGCGCGCGCCACCAGTTCGTCCTTGGAACAAATCGACGCCATCGCTTGGGCGTCTTTGGGAATATGCAGCTTGGTCGAGGCAAAATCGTCGGTGATCAGAAAACGCCCGGTGCCTTGAAACGTCAGGTAACGGCCCAGCCGTGAACAGGTCACGAAATGATCGGCCATGCCGAGCCCCTTCATCGGGGTCGTCTGTAACGGGGGCTGAGCGTTTACGGTCATGGAGACTTCCTACTCCTGAGTCAGGGGCGCATTTGCAGGTCGCTGTTGAATTTGGAAAACGGCCCGCTCTTTATGAAGTTTTCAAGCGCGTTCATCACCTTGGCCTTCATCGGCGGAATTTTCAGCACGTCGTCGATACGCCGCGCCAGAAAATCCCACGTGTCTTCACAGTTTTCCGACTGATCGTTCAACCAATACAGCACCGTCGGGCCGTACACCGCAGCCAACAGACCACGCTTGGTGTAATAATTGAAATCCGCCGAGCGATCGCCCGCCATGTACCAGATGTGATCCACCGTGGTGTGGGTGATGTGCACCATCAAGCCCGCGTGCAGAGGATTCGCCAAAACGCCCAAGCCGCCGCGCACGGCTTCGCGGTGCGGGCCTAAAAATTCCAATCGAGCGCGCACGCCGAAGATAATTCGATCACGCACCCGCATGCCGTCCAGATCAGCCGCTTGCATAGCTTTGATCATTTCACGGTCCGATATGGTCGCAAAGTGGGCGATGGCGTCCACCGCGCCTTCGGGGAACATGCGCTTGGCGGTGTTGGCGTCGAAACCGGCGTCTTCGGCCCCAGCAGCCAGCGCAGCCTCGCCCCAGCCGTCAAACGCCACATGAGGAGCGGCGGCCAGCACGATGGCGTCCTTTTTTTCATCGCGGGACATCTTTTTCGCTGCACTCATGATATTCAAATCCTCATCAATCATCGTCGTCATCGCGCCTGGACACAGCCCGGGTCAATTCCTCGGTAAAACCGAAACGGTCCATGTCTTCAATGCGGTAAGGATACAAGATCCCGTCCAGGTGATCGCATTCGTGCTGTACCACGCGGGCATGAAAGCCGCGGGCTTCGCGCTCGAAACGATTACCTTGCAGATCATACGCCCAATAGCGAATGTGGGTAAAGCGCTCGACTTCTCCCATCATTCCAGGGATCGACAGGCAGCCTTCCCAACCGGGCTCTTTTTCATCGCTGAGCGGCTCGATTTCCGGGTTAATCAGCACCGTCAGCGGCACGCCCGCCTCTACATCGCCCTCTTCTTCTTCATGCGCACGCGCAGGGCTGACCTTAAAGATCACCACGCGCAGCGGCACATGAACTTGCGGTGCGGCCAAGCCGGTGCCACTGGCGTCGTTCATGGTGGCGATCATATCTTCGACCAATGTGGCCATTTCAGGCGCGGCAGGGTCTTCGACCGGGGCCGCTTGAACCTTTAAAATGGGGTGGCCCATACGGGCGATCTTCAAAATAGCCATACGTTTTTGTCCCTCAAGCGCCGGGCGGTCGCCTGCGGCTCCCTTGGCTTACGCGCATTCGCGCGGCGCGCCTTGCGCTTGCCTCCCCCGCGAAAGCGAGCTCGGATACAATACAGATGAAGAAGCCAAAGGCTTCACATATAGGCACGCGTGTGATAGAACTCGCGCTGTTCCGCCCACTGTGGTGCGGAAACGGTTGAGATGCAAGGCTTCTTGCCCCAAATCCCGGCTGAACCCAAACTTGAAAGGATGTGATTAACGTGCAAGTTGTCGTACGCGATAACAACGTTGATCAGGCGCTGAAAGTGTTGAAGAAGAAGATGCAGCGGGAAGGTATTTTCCGCGAGCTGAAACTTCGCAAGCACTTTGAAAAGCCCTCCGAAAAGCGCGCACGCGAAAAGG